>Ga0180431_10003137_pt1 | contig 21484 bp, 13 predicted proteins | sample SS_ome_11_FD_132459 | JGI IMG/M metagenome (GOLD analysis project Ga0180431, IMG submission 132459) | Hypersaline lake sediment archaeal communities from the Salton Sea, California, USA - SS_1_MS_1 metaG | ecosystem: Environmental > Aquatic > Non-marine Saline and Alkaline > Hypersaline >...
CAGCCGCGGTGGAGCCATGGCGAGTCCCTTCCGTGCCCCAAACTACGCGCCGGAGTCTGTGGAAAGACCGCGCGCCAAACAGCTGCGTCATGCGCCTATGGCGCGCGGCCACTGTAGGCGGGGCGTTTGGCCCTGTCAATAGGACCGCGGGAGGCGCATGCCGCGCATATCGCACAGCAGGTTGCGGGCGGCCTCGCCCCATGCGCAGCGGTCGCCCCTCGTTCGACTGATGCCCCGCCCCTCAACCGGACCCGCCGGCCTCGGCCTGCACTCGGCAGAAGCCCGCCTCCAGGGGGCCGACCGCGAGCATCAGTCCAGGGGCTTCGCCGCCCGGGGGAGCGTCCGGGCGATCCGGTCGAGGCCATAGCCGAACCCCGGCCCCTCCAGCGTGTCGAGCCGCACGCGGCCGCCCCTGCGGCGGTACAGGCCGGGGTGGACCTCCTCCTCCGGGCCCGAGGCATCGGGCACGTACTGGGGGCCGTTCGCTTCCACGCCCATGAGGGTGTCCGCGTGCGCGGCCAGGGTTACGTGCGGCACCTGCGCGAGCATGCTGTTGGTGAGGTCCTGCACCATGAGGGCCATGCCGTGGGCCCGCGCCCAGGCGAGCGACAACAGCGCGCCGGTCTGGGTCTTGCAGGTCTTGAGCGCCACGCCCGTCCACCCGAGCGACCGCCCCAGCCGCACGAGTCGCCAATCGTGCGCGCTTTCGTCGAGGAACAGGGGTTTGCGTTCGCTCACCGCGTGGACGTCCAGGGGGTTCGCTTCGAGGTCGTACGGAAAGGGCTGTTCCGCGTACAGGATGCGCTCGAAGGTGCCGCGGTCGTCGCCGGCAAGCCGGTCAAGGATAGCGCACACGTACCCGGGATCGGTCACCATGCAGTTGAAGTCCGCACAGAGGAACTCCACGCCGTGGCGCAGGCCCACCGCGCCCACACGGTGCAGGCGCTCGAAGTCCCAGTCCGCGTCCGTGCCGCGCAGCTTCACCTTGAGGCAGCGAAGCCCATCGCGCGCGATCCACCCCGCGAGCGTTACGGGCAGGCCGTCGTCCGGTTCGGCGCCCGTGCGGTCCCCGTCCTCGAGTGGATCGAGTCCTCCCACGAGGTGCCAGGCGGTCAGCGTGTCCGGCCGGGGGTAGCGCAGGAAGTCGGCCGGATACCGCCCCGCAAACGAGACGCCCGAGTCCGCGGCCGGCTCCAGGAAGGACGAAAGGTCGCTTTCGAGGAAGGGCGGCTTGTAGGTTGCGAACACCGGCAGGCCGTGGAGCATGCCGTAGGCGTCGTGGAGCGCGATGTCGAAGGCCGAGAGGCAGACGAGCCCGGCAAGAAGCGGCATGGGCTCTGCCGGGGCTCGTTCGCGATTGGCGTCGGCCAACAGCGCGGGAAGCCGGTCTTCGATCAGATGCTGGCCGATGGCCATGGCATGGCCGGACACGGCCTGCGCGGGCAGGCGCTCGGCGAGGCGGACGCAGAAGCGTTCGAGCGCGGCTTCGCGGTCCTCATAGTTCAGTGCGCAGGGCCAGGCCCAGGCGGCCGAGAGCGGCGTCTCGCCCCATCCGACGGCCGTGCGGCCGCCCGCGCCCCCGACGCGCACCGCGGCCCGCGCGCTGGTGAGGTGCGTGATGGCTTCGTTGCCGAACTTGAGCGGGTTGCGAAGCGGTACGGGCAGGAACCAGAGGCCGCAAGCCTCGATCGTCACGTCGTGCGGGTTCGCCACTTCGGGGAATCCTCTGACCGGATGGGGTTCGCCCAAGGCTCGAGGCGCAGGCCTGACCTTATGCCTTCAGGCCGTATTCCTCAGGCCGGATCGCGACGGGCGCGCGGGTGCGGATCGACTCGTAGGCCTTGAGGGCGCATACCGTGGCGCGCGCCCCGTCGATCGCGCTCATGCCGTAGGGCGCGCCAGAGACCACGGCCTCGGCAAAGGCGCGGATCGCTCTGTCGTGGCCATGGTCTGTGGCGGGGAAAGGGAGGTGGTTGGCCGCGTGCGGCCCCGTGAGGTCCTCTGCGGGTCGGGCCGCGAACCTCGCGCGGTAGAAGCCGGTCATGTTGTCCTGCTCGAGAGCGGGGCCCCGTGCGGGCCTGGGCGGATAGGTGCGCAGGAAGTTCTCGCCCGGGCCGTCGAAGCGCATCTCGAAGAGGCTGTCCATCACCAGGGTGCGGTGGTCGCAGAAGACCTCCATGCATTCCTTGGGGTAGCAGAGCCCGCCCTTGCCCCCGCAGAGGAGCACGGCGGTGCTCTCGTCCGACAGGGTGAGGATGACCGCGTTGTCGGTCTCGAGCGGGCCCACGGCATAGACCTCCACGGGCTCGGCCTCCAGAAACCACGCGATGAGGTCGAAGATGTGGCAGCCCTCGGCCAGGAGGTGCCCGCCGCCGTCCGCGAGGTCGAAGACGTATTCCGGCCGGATGCGGTGGTCGTCCACGATGCGGTAGAGGAGGTTCGCCGGGCCGCTCTTGTACCCGTGGAACCGCGCCTTGGCCGCCTTCATGATCGGCGCATAGCGGCGGTTGAAGCCCACGCCCACCTGGATGTCCGCGCCGGAGACGGCTTCGAGCACGGCGCGCGTCTCGTCCAGGGTGTGGGTCATGGGCTTTTCGACGTAGATATGTTTGCCGTGTTGCGCAGCCTGGATCACGAAGCGTGCGTGCTCTCGGCCGCGCGTACCCACAACCACCGCGTCGATGTCGGGATCGTCGAACACCGTGTCCGCGTTCGTCGTGGTGCGTAGGGGCGAGAACTCCTCGGCGCGCTTGTCGAGAAGCGCTTCGTCGAGATCGCACAGCGTGTGGATGCGGATCGCGGGGTTCGCGGCCATGTTGGGCAGATGCTTGCGCGCCATGAAAACGCCCACGCCGATGGCCGCGATGTTGACGACCTTTCCCATGTGTCGCGCCTCCAAAGGGGATGGCCTACTTGTACAGGGGACTGCGATAATTGCAAGCGGTCATCGGGGATTCCTGCGAGGCGCACACGCCCCGCACCGCGCGGAGACTGCCGATTCGCGTATTTGCGTCCGCTCGACGCTTGTCCTTCAGCCCGTGCCGCGCATAGGGGGACTGGGTGCTGCCCAACGTTCCCATGCGACCGCGCTCGGGCCTTGCCGCGTCTTGCCGTGACCCCGGCCCCATGCGCAGCGGTCGGCAGCGACCTCACCCGAACGCTCGCCCCTCAACCGGACCCGCCGGCCTCGGCCTGGACCCGGCAGGTGCCCACCTCCAGGGGCCCGACCGCGAGCTCCCCGCTCAGGGAGAGGGTCAGGTCCGCACCGTGTCTGTGGTAGTGGCGCCCCTCGTCCAGGTCGCACCATTCGTCGTCCTCGTCGTACCGGCTCACGCGCAGCGCGCCCCGGGCCGGGACGCGCAGGTGCAGCGACCGGCCCGTGGACGGCTCCAGGCCCACGTTGACCACGCTCGCCAGGCGGGAGAACGACCCGCCGCCCGGCGCGCAGTCGGTCACGAGCGGCACCAGGTCCGCGCCCTCGGTCCACGCGGGCAGGGCGTCGTCGTAGAGCCATGTGAGCAGGTTGCGCACCAGGGTCTGGCGCATCCGGTTGAGGATGAAGGGCCTCTCGGTCAGCGCGTAGGGCAAGAGCACGAGCCGCCTGCCCATGCGCGTGCCGGCCAGCACGCCGTCGCTGACCTGCTCGCCGGCCAGGTTGTGGAAGGTGGTCTCCGCATGCAGGTCGTCGGCCGCACAGAACAGGGCGCGCTTCACGTTCCATCGTCCCAGGGTGGGCGTGCCTCCGGGCGGAAGGTCCTGGGCCAACGACCCCGCACAGGGCCGTTCGTGCACGGCCGCGCCGTGCGCGAGCCGCTCGCCCAGGGTCGCGCCCAGCCGCGCGCCCATGCCCAGGTCCGCGAAGTGGGCCACCGCGTCCGCGTCGAGCAACGCGCTCCCCCCGGCCAGGATCGCCTCTGCGTCTTCGCGCTCCAGGGGCGCCGACTCGCCGGTGAGCACGGTGACCGGGCTCTCGGTGAACGTGGCGGGCAGGCCCAGGCGCCACAGCACGGGCGCCGCGCGCGAGCCGTACCACGCGGTCTCGGACTGGCGCCGCAAGAGCCCCATTCCCTCGTTGAACTTCACGCCCGCGCCCACCAGCTTGGCCTCGTCCGGGATGGACTGCGCCAGGCCCTCGTGCGCGTGCAGGGCGCGGCGCAGCACGGGCACGCTCTCGTGCTCCGGGTTGACCGGCGCGCCGATGAACGGAAACGCGTACAGGGACAGCCCGCGGATCCCGGCCAGCACGTGCACCCGGGTCTTGGCGCCGAAGACCACGCGCGAGCTCATGCACCACGGCGTGTGGGGGAACCAGTCGATCTCGGCCTCGATCTCCGTGTCGGGCCGCAGCCGGCTCTTCTGAAACAGGACGTCGGCCAGGCCGTACAGGAACTCCCTGCGGTCGGCGTCCGTGTACCAGCCGAAGGACGTCCGCGCCACGGGGCGGTGGCCTCCGGCGAACGCATCCACGAGCTCGCGCACGTCCCGCAGGTCCGCCGCCGCGATGCCGGAGAACGTCACGTTCAGCCCCACGCGCACCTCCGGGGCGACTTCGTGCACGCAGGTTCGGATCCATTCGGCCGTGTCCACCAGGGTCTGCTTCTTGAACCGCATGTATGCGGTCTTGAGCTCGTTCATCCCGCGCGCCTGGCAGGCCTCGCGGATCGAGTCGAACGTCTCGCTCGCGCCGGTGGCCGCGTTGAACGCGTCGATATGCAGGTCGCAGAAGCAGTAGGTCCCCCCGCCGTGATACCCGTAGCGGAAGTTGTCGGTAATCATCATGCAGGTCGGCCGCGCCTGGGCGAGCATGGCGTAGTACTTGCGCCCGTACTCGCGCAGCCCGGGGTCCAACAGGCAGGCGTAGTCCGGCGCCACCCGGCCCGTGATGTCCTTCATGCCGCGCGCGCGGAACGCCCCGGCGTCCGGGTCCCTGGACTCGTACTTCGACCGATAGACGAACCAGGACGCGTTGAACCGGGTGCGAATGCCCCGGTCCTTCAGGTCCGCGACCAGGTCCTTGAGGAACTCGGCGCGCGCGGGCATCCTCTCCGGCGGCGGGAACCCGGGCTCGGTCCCGTAGAACGCGGGCACGACCTGGACCTCGTCGATCTCCAGCTCCCGGCACCAGGCGACCACGTCGTCGCGCTTGCGGTCCGTGTCCAGGCGATTGAGGAATATCCGGGGCATGGGGTGGATCGCGCGCATGCGCACGGCTCCTTTCCGGCTGGGCCCGGGTGTGCGGGCCGACAAGGGGACGGCGAGACGGGACGCCCGCCCCGCCGTGGAGGCCCAGTAGACCAGGGGCGCGCATGACCGTCAATGGAGCGCGCGAAGGGGGCGTTGCATGGGTCCGGCCCGGTGCTCTTCGTGCAGGGAGGCGGTGGGGGGCGGGCCGGACGCTACCGGGGCGGTGGCCAGTTGGAGCTTGCCGACGGCTCTACGTCTCCCGGGCGCCTCTCTTCTCGTGGGCAAAACAATCTTCGGGCCGTAGCGGAGACGTCTTCGCGCGCACACCAACCAGGGGCGATGTCATCGAGCGCTACGACGATACCACTCGCTGAGGACTTGCTCACTTCCCACCCCGCCGTTTCATTTAGGCCTTGGACGAGAGCAGGCACGGCCCTGCTGGCGCGGGGTCCAAACCTGCTCAGGCAGATCGCGGCCCAGTACCGCACGTCGTCCAGATCATGCTCAAGGAGCTGTATCAGCTTGTCAATGATCGGATCGGGGCGTTCCATCGTGCCTTCCTCTACGCGTCTCTCGAGCTCGTCAGCCACTCTGATCATGCCGTCCATGCGAGCAGGCCCTCGCGCGGAGGATACTGCGGCGTCAATGAAGGTGACAACCTCCGCAGCAGACGCGCCCTCCAGGCGCTCACCCTCGCCAGACATGGGTGCCGCCCTCCAATATGCGTAGACGCCTATGACGCCCAACACGCTAGCTGCGGCAAGTGCCGCCAACAGCCGCCTCGACATGACCCTGTCTCCCTATTGGGGATCGATCACCTGGTGCGTTGTCCGGTCGGCTCTCCCGGACGGCCCGCGGCGTCAGTGATCATTGCCTGGACTGTGGCCTCCGGCCTGGTTGGAGCCACAGCAATGCCATTCTTTGCGTCCTGCCGTGCCAATTTGTGGGCCTGTTTCATCTGGGCTGTCATCCCAATCATGCGTGTCATGGGGACTTTGGTTGCGGTGCGTGGCGCGGTGCCATCGTATTGCACGCATCTTGCGCATGCAGACTGTGACGAGAACGACCAGGAACGCAAAGACGGACCCCGCCACCTTCACGTCCCGGTTCTCAGGGGATATGACCAAGAGATAGATCATGATCACGTACGCCACGGCCTCGATCGCCTGCAGCCGGAAGGGCACGATGACTCTTGTCTGGCGGTAGCGCCACATTGTTGCTATCTCCCAAAGCCCCCAGCATGCGGACACAATGCACGTCGCACCATTGAGCGCGGTCAGCCAGGGAGAGCCGCGGGCCGAAAACGCCATAAAACCTGCGAGGAGGGCTACGAGCATGCCGGCCACGAATCAGCCTCCGGGGCAGCGTCAGGTGCCAAGAGCGCCCAGCGAGTTGATGCCGTGTCGCCAGAGACGGCAGCATGCAGCGAACTGTTCGCCAGGCATCAGAGAGCCCTGTGTTATCAGGTTCTGCAATCCAAAAGCGACGAGATCAAGTAACATTCCACCAGCTGCGGCTCCCAGTGCGGCTCCACCCGCGGCTGTCACAACCGCCGGAGCTCCGCCCGCGGCGTCGTACGTGTAGTACGTCTGCGCCCCCGGCTCCAGTCTTTTATATAAAATCGCGCCGGTCGGGTCGTACGCGAAGTAAGTGGACTGGTTGTGCGGGCTTGTGACGCGGGTTCGGTTGCCCGCGGCGTCGTACGCATAGTAGGCCGTGCGATGGGGGCGACGGTGAGGGCGACCCGCCGGTTCGCGGGGTCGTAGGCGAAGTAGGTCGCGTGGCCCTGGGCCGTCGTGGCTCTGGTGAGCCGGTCCGCGGCGTCGTACGCGAAGCAGGACGCGCCCTCTCCGTCCGTGGCGCGCGCGAGGTTGCCCGCGGCGTCGTACGCATAGTCGTGGGCCGGGCCCGCGGGGTAGGCGACGCGCGTCTGCCGGTCCAGGGCGTCGTAATTGAAGTAGGTCGTGCGGCCGTCCGGGTCCGTGGATGCGGACAGGTTGCCGGCCGGGTCGTAGGCGTAGTACGCGGTCTGCCCGAGGGCGTCGGTGATGGCCGACAATCGGTCCGCGCGCTCGTAGGCGTAGTAGGTCGCGTGCGCGCGGGCGTCCGTGAGCGCGGTGCGGTTGCCGGACGGGTCGTAGGAGAAGTAGGTGGATGCGCCGAGCGCGTCCGTGGACGACGCGAGCCGGCCCACCGGGTCGTAGCCGAAGTACGCGGCGTGGCCCAAGGGGTCCTGCGTGGCCGCGAGGTTGCCCGCCGGGTCGTACGCGAAGTACGAGGTCGCGGCCAAGGGATCGGTGGCCCGGGTCATGCGGTCCAATTCGTCGTACGCGAAGTACGTAGAAAACCCGCGGGCGTCCGTGGCCGCGGTGCGGTTGCAGGAGCTGCGCGCGAGGGATTTATTCTCTTGCCAGACGCGCGCTTGGAGGTGTAGACTCGACCGGGTCCTTGGGCAGAGGAACGCATGAGGCCGAAGCGCTTACGCATTGCCACGCCCGCCGGGTCAGCGATCCTGTTCCCAGGTCGCTGCGCGGACTCGAGCCGGGCGTGCGCCTGTGTTGTTCGGACAGGGCAGGACCATGCGCCCCGCCCGGAGCGGGACCTGCCGGACGGCCTGGGCACCGGGGGCGCGCCTGGCGGCCCTTTGGTGGATGCGCGGGGCCGCGGTGCGGGCGCGCGAGGGACGCAGTCGCGCCTCGGGAGCAAGAGGTCAAGAGGAAGGGGATGCGATGGTCTCGGATGACGAGCAGGCCCAGAGGGCGGTGGACGAGCTGCGGGCGTGTCATGCCCGGCTGCAGGAGAACATGCGCCGGGTGGTGGTCGGCCAGGAAGAGGTGCTCAGGCTCCTGACCACGGGGCTCATCTGCGGCGGGCACATGCTGATGATCGGCGTGCCGGGGCTCGCGAAGACGCTGATGGTGCGCACGCTGGGCGAGGCGCTGGGATGGCAGTTCCGCCGCATCCAATTCACGCCGGACCTGATGCCCGCGGACATCACCGGCACCGAGATCCTGCAGAGCGACGAGGCCGGCGGCCGGCGCGAGCTCGTGTTCCATAAGGGACCGCTGTTCGCGAACCTGATCCTGGGCGACGAGATCAACCGCACCCCGCCCAAGACGCAGGCCGCGCTGTTGGAGGCCATGCAGGAGCACGCCGTGACCGTGGGCGGGACCACGTACCCGCTTCCGCAGCCGTTCGTGGTGGTGGCCACGCAGAACCCGATCGAACAGGAGGGCACGTATCCGCTGCCCGAGGCGCAGCTCGACCGGTTCCTGCTGAGCATCCACGTGGAGTATCCCGACCGAGAGCAGGAGCGGCTGATCGCCGCGCGGCCGGCGCGCATGGAAATCCCGCCCATGGAGCCGACCACCTCGGCGGAGGCGTTCGACGAGTTCAGCCGCGTGGTGGACGCGGTGCCGGTCTCGGATCACGTGCTCGCGTACGCGGTGGCGCTGACCCGCGCGAGTCGGCCCAGCGACCCGGAGGCGGACGAGTACGTGCGCAACTACGTCAGCTGGGGCGTGGGGCCGCGGTGCTCGCAGCACCTGCTCACGGCCGCGCGGGCCGCGGCCCTGTTGGACGGCCGGCCGGCGCCCGAGGTCCGGCACGTGCGGGCCATGGCGCTTCCCGTGCTGCGACACCGGATCCTGCCCAACTACAACGCGCTGGGCGAGGGACTGGACAGCCGCAATGTGATCGAGCACCTGTTGGAGGTCGTCCGAGAGCCGGTGGGCGCCTGAGACCGGCGCAAACCAGGGGGGCTGCGACATGGCCGTGTTCTCCCATCCCTACCTGGACCTGACGCGCATGGAGATGCTGCGGCGGGTGCGGCTTGCGCCGCGGGGCGCGGCCGAGGGCACCTACGCCGGGCCGCACAAGAGCCACTACCGCGGCACGGCCGTGGAGTTCGCCGACTATCGAGACTACGTCGAGGGCGACGACATCCGGCTGCTCGACTGGAAGGTCTACGCGCGCAGCGACAAGTACTATGTCCGCCTGTACGAAGCCGAGCGCAACCTGCTCAGCTACCTGGTTCTGGACACGAGCGGCTCGATGCGCTTCGCGGGCGTGAACACGCAGACCTATTCCAAGCTCGAGTATGCCGCCCGCCTGGCCGCCGCCCTGGCGTACCTGGTGGTGGAGGAAGGCGACGAAGCCGGGCTCTCGCTCGCGGCGGAGACCGTGCACACGCACCTGCCGTCGCGTTCGAGCTTCGTGCATCTGGCCGCCCTGGTCCGGGCCCTGGGCGAGGCCGAGGCCGGCGGCTCCACGCACCTCAGCGTCTGCCTGCGAGAGGTGTACCGGCGGATCAGTCGCCGCGGCGTGCTCATGGTTCTCAGCGACTTCCTGGACACGGACCCCGAGGTGTGGAAGGCCGTCGATCTGTTTCGGCGCAGCCAGTTCGACGTGATGCTCTTCCATGTGGTGCACCCGGAGGAGATCGACCTGCCGGACGTGCCCATGGGTCGGTTCCAGGCGTGCGAGGGCCCGCCCGAGGCGCTCGTGTGCGAGCCGGAGGTGCTGCGCGAGACCTACGGGCGGCGCTTCGCCAGGCACCTGTCCACCGTGGAGCACGCGGCCAAGACCCGCGGATGCGACTGGTACCTGGCGCGCACCGATCAGGACCCGTACGTGTTCCTGAAGGAGTGCTTCCTGGCCCGCGGGGTGAGACGATAGGCCATGCTGGGATTCGCCAATCCCCTGATGCTCGCAGGCCTGGCGGCCGTGGGGCTGCCGGTGCTCATCCACTTTCTGACCCGGCCCCGGCCGCGCGTGATCCGGTATCCGACCTATCACCTGCTGCGCGAGGCGGGCGCCGGACGCCAGGCGCTCGACCGGCTGCGCACTTGGCTGGTGCTTGTCCTTCGCACCCTGGCGGTGGCGGCGCTGGCGCTCCTGTTCGCGCGTCCGGTCTGGCGAGCGGTCGGGACGGACGCGGACGAGCGGGCGGCGCGGCGGGTGGTCCTGGTCGTGGACGCATCTATGAGCATGAACGCCACCGACGGCGGCGTGACCCTGTTCACTCGCGCCCGCGCCCAGGCGGCCGACCTGCTGCGCAGCCTGGAGCCGGGCAGCCAGGCGGGCATCGTGTACATGGGCGCCCGTACGCGCGCGGTGCTGCCCGCGCTCTCGCGCAACCTTTCCGTGCTGCACGAGGGACTCAGCGAGGCGAAGCCGACCCTGGAGTTCGGCGATGCCTCCGCCGCGCTCGCCGAGGCGGCGCGCATGCTCGAGGGCAGCGGCGCGATCTACGTGTTCAGCGACTTTCAGCGCACGAACTGGGGAGCGGTGGACTTCGGCCGACACGAGGGGCTCGCGTTCTTCCTCAAGCCCGTGACCGACCGGCCGGTGGACAACTGCGGCATCGTGTCCGTGGACAAGTCGCCGGGCCGCCCGCTCGCCGGCGAGCACGTGACGCTCAGCTGCAGGGTCTTCAACGCCAGCGCCGGCCGGCGGGTGGAGACGGTGCGCCTGGACATGGAAGGCGTCTCGCACAAGGCGGACGTAGAGCTCGCGCCGTACAGCTCCGGGATGGCGCGGCTGCGCTTTTCGGTCCCGCGGCGCGGACATATGCCCGGCCGGGTGATGCTCCGGCAGGACGCGCTCTCCGAAGACGATGTGCGCTACTTCGATCTCGAGGTGCGCGACGAGCTGCGCGCGCTGCTTGTCTGCGACGCGGATCCCAACGACCCCGCCTCGCCGGCCCTGTTCGTGCGTACGGCGTTGTGTCCGGACGACCAGGCCGCACAGGGCATCGAGGTCCTGCACCGGCGCAGCGCGGAGGTGGAGCAGCGTGCGCTGCAGACCGCGGACCTGTTCGTGCTGGTGTGTCCGGTGCGATTGAGCGGCGGTAGCGTGCAGACCATCGCGCGCCGCGTGCAGGAGGGCGCGCACCTCATGTGCTGGCTGGACGGACCGAGCGCCTCGCCGCTGCTGGGCGCGCTCGCCGGCAGCTCGGACGGGCTGGTGGCCCCGCCGTTTCACGTAACGGACCTCGTGCGAGCCGAGACGCCCGAGCCGTTCGCAGAGATCCGCACGCACCGCGATCCGCTGCAGGTCTTCCACGACGCGTCCGGCGGGCAGCTCTCCGCACTGCGGGTTCGCAGACATCTGCGCGCCGAGCCGGCCGCAGACCGGGCCGAAGAGGTGCTCATCCGGTACGCGGACGGCGCCCCGGCCCTGGCGCTGGGGGAGGCGGGGCGCGGACGCGCGGTCTACGCGAACTTGCCGGTCGCGCCCAGCGGCAGCAACGTGGCCGGAAGCCCGCTCTTCCCTGCGTTGGTGCACGAGCTGCTGCGCGCGTTGCGCCGCACCGCGCGCGCGCAAGACCACGCCCCGGGCGCCACCTGGCAGTTGGACATTGTGGCCGGCGCCCGGGTCGCCGAGGGCGCCGAGCTCGCGATGCACGGCCCGGATGGAGCGCCCGTGCAGGCCACGGTCGTCGGGCGGGGGCGCACGGTTCGCCTCAGCCTGCCGCCCGTGCCCGCGCCCGGACACTATCCCGTGCGCGCAGGGGAGGAGCTGTGCGGCATGGGCGTGGTGAACGTGCACCCGGACGAGACCGATACGCGACCGCTGGACATCGAATTGCTCCTCGAGGAGGACATGGACGCCTCGGTCACGATTGTCGGCGACGGAGAGGATCTGTTGCGGGCCGGGCGCAATCGTCCGCTCTGGCCGCATCTGCTTGCGGCTGCCGCGGCGTTCGTGGCCGCGGAGATGCTGCTGCTGGCCCTGTGGCGGCGCAGGAGCTCGCGCGCGCGGATGCGCACGTACCGAGAAGCGAGGACCTGATGGACCGTCTGTTCCTCAGCCCCTGGACCGCTTGGACCTTGGTCGCAGCCGCGAGCGCCCTGCTGGCCCTGGCCCTGGTGCGCGCGTTTCGGGAGCGCCGCATCGTGCCCCTGCGCGGCCAGGCGCCCGGATTGACGTTGCGCGTGCTCGCGCTCGGCGGGTTGCTCTGGATCGCGCTCAACCCCACGGCGCTGCGCCCGCGCGAGCACGAGGGCAAGCCGGCCCTGTCGGTGCTCGTGGACACGTCCCGGAGCATGTCGGTAGCGGACGCGAACGGAGCGACGCGACTGGCCGCCGCGCTCAAGGCCCTCAGCGAGGACCTGGCGGGCGGCGCGCTGCGAGAGGCCTTCCGCCTGGACGCGCGCGTATTCGACGAGGACGCCCGGGCGGCGAATCTCGCGGACCTCACGCCTCAGATGGCGCAGGGGCGCGCCTCGGACCTGAGCAGCGCCATCAGCGAAACCGTGAACGCGCAGGACGAGCGGGGCCGGACCGCGGGCATCCTGCTCGTCAGCGACGGCCGCGCCACGCGGCCGGGCGCCCGGGAGGCCGCCCGACTGGCCCTGGCGCGCGACGTGCCGCTGTGGACCTGCTGCGTGGGCGGAGAGATCTCTCGCCGGGACCTGTGGATCGACGTGCCCGGCAGCGAGGTGCTCGCCTTCGCGGAATCCGAGGTCCAGCTGCGCGCCACGCTGCGGGCAGCCGGGTACGCCCATCGCAGCTTCCCGGTGGAGGTGCGCTCCGAAGGCGAGCTGGTCGCACGCCTGGAGGCCGCGCCGGGCCCGGACGGACGCGCCCCGGTTCAGGTGGAGGTCACCGCGCCCGAGACCGGCGAGCGACAATTCGTATTCCGCGTGCCTGCGCAGACCGACGAGGCCGAGACCGGCAACAACGAACGGTCCGTCTTCGTGCGCGCGGTGGGCGAGAAGGTGCGGTGCCTGCTGGTCGAGGGCCAGCCGCACTGGGACACCAAGTTCCTGGTGCAGTCGCTGAAGCGCAACGAGCGCGTCGAGCTCACAGCCCTCTACCGGCTCTCGTCCGGGCGGCAGTTCGCCGTGCTGAGCGCTGCGGGAGAGCAGCGGCGCGAGACCAAGGACCTGTTCCCCCGCTCGCTGGAGCAGATCGCGCAGTACGACGCGGTGTTCCTCGGTCGCGGCTGCGAGGCGTTTTTCGAACCCGGCACCGAACAGATGCTTACCGAGTTCGTGGCGCGGCACGGGGGGAACCTGATCTTCTACCGGGGCAAGAGCTACGGCGGACGGTTTCCCGCGCTGCGCAAGCTCGAACCGGTGGTGTGGGGCGAGGGCCAGGTCCAGAACGCGCAGCTCGCGCTCACGCGCGAGGGCGAGGCGAGCGCCGTCTTTGACGTGGGCATCGACCAGGCCTTCTCGGATGTCATTCAGCATTTGCCTGCGCTGGACCGGGTGCACGCCACCCGGGGCGTCAAGCCCCTGGCCGTGGTGCTGGCGCGGGCCGATCCGAACGAAAAGGAGTCGCCGATCCTGTTCGCGTACCACATCTACGGCCAGGGCCGTGTGTCGCTGCTCAACGCCAGCGGGGTGTGGCGGTGGGCGTTTCGCGCCAAGGACAGTCCGGCGGACGCGCACCTGTACGATCGCTTCTGGAGCGCGCTCTTGCGATGGGTGCTCTCCGGCGGAGACTTCCTGGCGGGCCACAGCGTGGCCCTTCGCAGCGACCGCCGCCTGTATACGGATGAGCAATCGGTGCGCTTTCTCATCCGCACGCGGGGACTGGACCTGGATGCCTACCGCCCGCGGCTGGTCATCCGGGGTCCGGACCTGGAGCGCGTTCTGGAGCCTCGCATGCAGTCGGGGGAGCTGTTCCTGTGCGAGGCCGGGCCCTTTCCGCCGGGCGACTACTCGGTGCGACTGACCAACAACATCGGTACGCCCGAGGAGCTGTCTCTCAAGGTCGACGTGGTCAGCGGTTCGGTGGAGAGCCGCGAGCTGAGCGCGGATCCCGAGCTCATGGCGCGATTGGCCGCCCTGTCGCAGGGGCGGGCGGTGGCGCTCTCGGAGCTCGCAGACCTGCCGGCCCGGGTGCGCGAGTGGCGCGCACGCACACAGCTGGACGAAGAGAAGAGGACATTGTGGGACCGCTGGTGGTGGATGCTCCTGCTGCTGGCCGCGTTCGGCGGCGAGTGGTTTTTGCGGCGCAGAAAGGGTCTGCTGTGAGCAACCCGCACCGGCGCACACGCGGCGCGCCCGTGGTCGGCCATCTCCAGTGGCGCATGCGTGGGCTGCTCGCCCTGCAGGTGCTCCTCGTGCTGGGGGCCGCCCTGGGGTGCGTCGCTTTGGGGGCCGTCGCCCTGGACGCGGTGGTGATCCTGCCGGCCTCCGCGCGCGCGGCCGCGCCGTGGGCGCTCGCGGGCGTGGGCGTGACGACTCTCCTCGCCGGGGCCCTGCTCGGCGTGCGCCTGACCCCTCTGCGCGTCAGCCGACGGCTGGAGAGGTTCCGACCCGCGCTGGGCACGATCCTCACCAACGCCGTGCAGCTGTCCGCGGCTCGTGCGCAGGCGCCGGTGGGCGAGGTCCTGCGCCGCCAGGCCGTCAAGTTGGGACAGGAGCGGTCACGCACGGCTGCGGTCTGGCCCATGGTGCGGCGCGGAGCGCTCGTGTGCGGGGCCGGGCTCGGACTGGCCGCGGTCCTGTGGGCTTTGGGGCCGCTCCTGTTGCCGAGGGTCTTTTCCGCGGTACTTCCCCGGTTTCTGGACCCGCACGGCGACCACCCGCCCTACAGCCGACTGAGCCTGCGCACCACGCTCTCCGAACGCGACGTGCTCTACGGCGCGCAGTGCGAGGTGCACGCGCACATAGCGGGCGGCACGGTGGAGAAGCTCTTTCTCGTGGCCGAGAGCAGCGGAGAACGCAGCCGCACCGTGATGTTCCGCAGGCCGGACGGCTCGTACCTGCAGACCCTCACCAACCTGCGGACACCCACCACCGTGTGGGTGACCGACGGTCGCGCCCGCAGTCTGCGCCGAACGATCGGCATTCGCTACACCCCCCAGATCCGTCTGGTCCAGGTGGAGACCGACTTCCCGGACTATACCGGCCTGAAGACGCGCACACAGAAGCTCACCAAGCCCGAGCTGTCTCTGCCCGAGCGCACGCGCGTTCGCTTTCGCGTGGCGAGCAATCGCCCGCTGGCCCGCGGTACGATCAGGCTCACGCCCCTGCTGGGGGGCGAGCCGCGCACCATGCCCCTGGCCTGCGTGCAGGAGCGCGAGAACATGGTCGCCGGTGGTTTTGAGGTACGGGAGGCCGTGGCATTCGCCCTGCAGGTCGAGGACGTGGAGGGCCTGGCCTCGCGCGAGCCGCACAAGGGGCGCATCACGATCCTTCCCGACCGACGGCCGCGGCTGCATGTGCTCGAGCCGGGCCAGCGCGCGGTGGCGACGCCCCAGACCCGCGTCCCTGTGGACATTCGCGTACAGGACGACTACGGCGTGGCCTCGGCGCTGTGGTTCCGCAGCTTCAACGAATCCATGGATCGGTCTGCGGCCATGGATCTCGCGCTACAGCAGGGCGGGCGCCGGGCCGAGGCCCGCAACGCGTTCGACCTCGGCGACCTGGGCGTGCACCCCGGCGACCGCATCGACTATTTCTTCGAGGCGGTGGACAACTACCCCGGCGGGCCGAACGTGTGCACCAGCCGGATGTACTCGATCGAGATCATCTCCAAGGAGGAGTACGAGGCGATCCTGCGCCAGCAGGCCGCACGCAACGCCCTGTTCGAGGACTACCGAACACTGGACGACTTCTTGCGCCGCTTGAACGAACACGCGCAGACGCTGCGGGACAAGGCGGCAGCGCTGCGCGGGGCCGGCGGCGACAGCCCGGCGCAACGCGACGCGCTGCGGGCGGAACTGGACCGCCTTGCAGAGGCATTGAACCGATACTGCAAGCATTTGGAGAAGACGTTGCGGAGTCCGGTCCTCTTCGACATCGAGTCGATCATGCGCCAGGAGCTGGAGAGCCAGCGCGACCCGCTCGCGCGCTTGCGAAGTCTGTTGGACGAGATGCGCGGCGACCGCGACCAGCTGCCTGGGGCACAGGACTTCGAGGACATGGCGAGCGCCCTTGCCGGGCTGGCCCAGGGCTCCGAGCGCAGGATCGGCGAGCCCGTGCGCCACATCGCGTCCGTGGCGCGGTTGCTCGCCGCGGCGCAGTCGTTCACTCATCTGGCCCTCGAGCAGAAGCGCATCGCGCGCATGTCCCGACGCTTCCAGGAGCACGAGGGTGCGCTCTCGCGCGTGCAGCAGATGGAGCTCCAGGAGCTCGCCGCGGCCCAGGCTCGCGTGCGGGATGGTCTGCAGGAGTTCATGGAGCGCGTGCCCGAGCTGCTCGCGGCCGTGCCGGAGGACCGGCACTACGACCGCCTGCGCGAGAGCACGAACCGGTTCCTGGCGGCGGTGCGCGAGGCCGGGATCCAGCCGGATCTGGACACCGCCGCCCAGCGATACGCGGCACTGGACGGCCCGGGCGGCTATCCCCCTTGCCGATCCGCGGCGGAGAAGATGATGGCGCTCGTGAAACAGTGCAATGAGATGGACCTCACCGCGATGGGCGAGGAGGCGCTGTGTCTGTGCTTTCAGCCTGTGCTCCAGCAGTCGATGGGCGACTCGCTGTCTCAGATCCTCTCCGCCATGCAGGGCGCCAGCGGAGGCGTGGGATACGGCCTGTACGGGGAGGGGGTCAGCCTGTATGGTCCGGACGTGCAGCTCGCCGGTCAACAGCAGGGACGCGGCAGGGGCCGGCCTGCACCCGCAAGCGCGCCCGGGCGAGCCAGCGCGGCGCCAGACGCCGCCGATCCGGACCTGCCCGACACGGGCGAAGCGCCGCGAGTGCGGCTTCAGCGGACGGCCAAATTCCCGCTTCGCTACCGGCGGCTTGTCGGTGAGTACTTCCGCGCGATTGCGGAGTCCTTGGAGGAGTCCGGGGCGCAATAGCCCCGCGGTCTTCAGGAGGAGGCGAGCCGATGTCGAATCGTTCTCGTTTCGTTGCCTTCGGAGTGTGGCTGGCCGCGCTTTGGGCGAGCCTCCAGGCGGGCCGGACCGCGGAGACCCCCGCCCGGCGCGAGCTGCAGCGCACGAGCGAAACCGCGGCCGTGTCCTGCGCGAACCTGATCTACGCGGGGACCCGCAGTTCGATCTGCTTCAGTGATCAATTCCTGAGCATCCTCGCGCAAGACAGCACCATCCAGACCGCGCGCAAGTTCACGCCGGTCAAGCTGGCCTCCGAGGAGCTGTTCCGGTTCCCCTTTGCGATGATGACCGGAGAGGGCAGCTTCACCCTCACCGAGGCCGAGCGCACGAACCTGCGCCGCTACCTGGAGCGGGGCGGCTTCCTGCTCGCGAGCGCCGGCTGCTCGAGCCAGCAGTGGGACGCCTCGTTCCGGCGCGAGTTCCGGCTGGTGTTTCCGGACCGTGAGCTGGAGGTGATCCCCATGGAGCACGAGATCTTTCACACGGTCTACGACATCCAGACCCTGAAGACCAAGGGTCAGCCGGCCGAGCTGTGCGGGCTGAAGCTCGGCGGCAAGATCGTGCTCCTGTACTCCTCGGACGGGCTCAACGACACCTCCACCATGCACGGTTGTTGCTGTTGCGGCGGCAACGAGATCGTGAACGCACAGCAGGTGAACGCGAATATCTTGGCCTATGCCCTGGTGCAGTAGCGTAGGGACAGTCATGAAGCGCGCATTGCCGATCGTCCTGGGTGCGGCACTCCTGCTGATCGCCGGCATCGCCGCGGCGTTCCTGCTGCGGCCGGAGCGCGGGGACCCTGCGGCGGGCGATCGACTGCGGGTGCTCTTCACCGGCGAGACGCTGGGCCGGCTGGACCCGTGCATCTGCGACGGCACGCTCGCCGGGGGACTCGCGTTTCGCGACGGCTTCCTGAAGCGCCAGACGGACGAATACCTGCTGTTCGACACCGGGAACATGGCCAGGGGCACCCGCCACCTGGAGCGACTGCGCGCCGCCTCGGTGCTGCGGGCCATGGCGCGGATGGGCTACGACGCGGCGAACCTGGGCGAGCACGAAATCGCGCTGGGCGTGGACGGCGTTCGCGAGCTGCACGGCCTGGGCGTGCCCCTCGTGAGCGCGAACGTGGTGACCGGGGACGGCGAGACGGTGGTGCCCTCGCACCGGCTGGTGCAGTGCGGGGGGCTCGCCGTGGCGGTGACGGGCGTGGTCGAAGACGACCGGTTTCCCTGCGGCCCGGGCCTGCGGGTGCGTCCGGCGCGGGAGGAACTGGCCCGCCTTATGCCCCGACTGCGGGAGCGGGCGCGCGTGCTTGTTCTGCTGGCGGACCTGGAGCTCGCGGCCGTGCGGGACCTCGCACAAGATTTCCCGGAGCTGACGGCCATCCTGTTCCGCGGCCGGCAGGATTCGCACAAGCCGGAGCGCGTGAACCGGACCGTGATCGCGTCGATCTACGGCGGGCGGTATATCGGCGACCTGACGCTGACGTGGAAAACGCCCAGGCGCGCCGTGCCGACAACGGGCAGGGCCGTGGTGCTCGACGACCGATTCGCCGGCGGGCGGACCCCGGTGCAGGCGCCGGAGGGCGTGGAGGTGTCCCCGTCCGAGCTCGCCTTTGGCGCGTTCCGCCAGGGAGAGCTGCATCGCAGCCGCCTCACGGTCACCAACCACAACGACAAGCCCATTACGCTCGGCCGGGTGTACAGTCCGTGCACCTGCTTTGCGCTGGAGGTCGAAGAGGTGCATATCCCGCCCGGAGAATCCACCAGCATCGACGTAACCCTGCACTCATTGGAGCTGTCCGGAGAGAATACGTTTTCTCTCTATGTGGAGGTCCAGGGCGTCACGTCCGGGATTCTCGTCGTTCCGGCGACGGCCATGGTGGAGCCCGAGCGCAAGGCACCGGGTCGCGAATCCTTGGAGAGAGCCCCATGACGCACAGGCCGTGGGCGATGCTGGCGTGCGCCGTGTGCCTGCTGGCCGGCGCCGGGGCGGTCCCAGGGAAGGCCCGAACCGCGGCCGAGCCTGAGGCGACGCCCGCGCCAGCGCCCGTGAGCCATCATGCCTCCCTCGCCGCGGCGCGCGAGGCGGCCGCCCACGATGAGGCGCCAATCCTGGTCGTGTTCACGGCCCGATGGAGCGGTCCGAGCCGCACCCTGACGGACATGATCCTGTTCGACGCTTCGTTCACGGAGCAAGCGGGACCGCTCCATGTCGTGACGATCGATGTGAACCACCATCCTGCGTTGGCCACCCGCTTCGAGATCACCACTGTCCCGGCGCTCGTGCTCATGACCCGCACGCACAAGGTGCTGGACCGGCGGTCAGGGGTGCTGAGCGCACAGGAACTGTCCGAGTGGTTGCGCCGGGGCAGAGAGCGCATGGCGTATGGCGAGTGGCTGGGCGCGGCGTCCCTCACTGGCGCGCAGGACCTGCCGGTCGGCCTGCCCGAGTTGATTCAGTGCCTCGGCGACCGCGACCCGGCGCAGCGCAGCCGCGTGATCCGACACGTACTGCAGCGGCGCGAGGCCGCCGTGCCCTACCTCCTGCAGGCCGCTGAGGACCCGTACCTGGGCGTGCGCGTGGGCGCGTGCGAGGTGTTGAAGAAGCTCGCTCCCGATGCGCCAGCGATCGATCCGTGGGCGCCGGCAGAGGAGCGCGACACGCGTGTCACAGCGTTGACGAAATGGTGGCAGGACCACGGGGAGCTGTCCGACCCCGGCCAGGAGAGGCTCGACCACGGCGGGTCCCGGGACCTGGAGGACGCCCTGGCGGATGCGCTCTCTGGCGACACGCTCCGTCGCACGCGGGGCATGGGAGACCTGGTCCGCATCGGCCGACCGGCCCTCGCGCGAATTCGACAGGCGATCAAGGCCTGCGCGCAGACGGATGATCGAGAGGCGATGTACGTGCTCGAGGACGTGCGCTGGGCGATCCTGGTCCCCGACAGAATCGAGGCCGAGGTGCACGTGCGTCGCGACCTGGCGCGCGGCGCCACCGAGGCGCAGCGCAGGGCGGCCCTGCGCCTGGCTGGCGCCGGACGCGACGCGCTGCCGGCCCTCAAGGAGCTCGTCAATCAGACCGATCCCCTGGTGCGCGAGGCCGCGATTCACGCCCTCCAGGGCGTCGGGGGGCAAGACGCGCTGGACGCGATGGCGGTGCTCCTCGACGCCCGCGAGAGCAACCTGCGCATGGTCGCCGCGCAAGCCCTGGGCAAGTGCGAGAACAGGGCCGCCGCCGATTACCTGGTCAAGGCGATCGATGACCCGGACGAAGTGGTCGCCTGCGCGGCCATCGCCGCCCTGGAGGAGGTGGGGGCCAAGGACAAGGGCGAAGAACTGACTGGTGCGCTCAAGGACGAGCGCTGGCGGGTCCGAGCGGCCGCAGTGGAGGCCCTCGGGAACATGGAAATCACCTCCGCCGCTGCCGAATTGAAGAACCTGCTCGACGACCCGGACCCGTTCGTGGTCAGGAAGACCCTGGCCGCCTTGCGCCGCATCGAGGTGTACCCATCCCGGGAACGATTCCTCGGGCTTGTGGAGTCCATGCCGAATCTGACGCGCACGGTCGTCGAGTTCATCGCCGAGCGCGACGACCGCGGAGCCCTCGCGCTGGCCGAGACGATCTACGACCAATCTGAGATACAGAACAAGCGAGCGGTGCTCGACGGCCTGCGCGAGACGTACAATCAGCGCGAAACCGATGACAGCTACTGGACCCCGCTTCTGCGCAAGGCCGCCGATTCGGACGACGCGGCCCTGCGCAGAAAGCTGGTGGCCGTGCTGGACCGGCGTTCGATCGCGCTGTGCCGACAGTTCCTGTCCGAGCTTCTGCAGGACCCCGATGAAGAGGTCCGCAGCGCCGCGGCCGGCCAGGTGCTGCGCGTGGCCGCGTACGACTGGGGCGTATTCGCGCGCGAAGAGGCCGCAGGCTTCGGGGTGCTGGCCAGGGTGCCCGCCCCGCCCACGCCCGAGGCCGCGGAGGAAGCGGAGGGACCTTCCCCGAGCGAACAACCCGAAGCGGCCGAGCCGACCGACGAGCGCGTGCAGGAGCCCGCCTGGCACGTGGACGAGACCGAGCAAGAGCCGCAATGGGAGGTCGCACCCGAGGAAGCCGCCGCACTCACCTCGGCCCGGGCGGACCGGGACGTGCCGCCGGCTTCCACGCAAGGCCGGGCCAACGGCCCGCTCGCCGCCTCGCCGGACAACGGTTCGCAGACAAGGCACCTATCCGTGCTGCGGGAACTCGGCCGAGCGGTGGGGCATGCGCTCTCAGACACGAGCGCGCTGGCCGATATCGGCGGCGGCGCGCATGTGCATGCGTGGCGAGTCCGACGACAGCATCAGGCGTGGCACGTCCTCCTGGCCCCGCACCTGGAGAAGCGGGCGGACCTGCGTATGGTGCTCGCCCATTACGTGACCGGAGACGGCCGCGCGGGGCTGGACAGGCTGCGCCGTGTCCTGGAGGGCAAGGATCTGGCCGAACAGTTCGAGGCCC
>Ga0180431_10003138_pt1 | contig 21481 bp, 18 predicted proteins | sample SS_ome_11_FD_132459 | JGI IMG/M metagenome (GOLD analysis project Ga0180431, IMG submission 132459) | Hypersaline lake sediment archaeal communities from the Salton Sea, California, USA - SS_1_MS_1 metaG | ecosystem: Environmental > Aquatic > Non-marine Saline and Alkaline > Hypersaline >...
CTCGAGGTGCTGGTGGACGACGACCCGGCCGACCTGGCCGCGCGGGCTCCGGTGGTGACGGTGATGGGCCACGTGGACCACGGGAAGACCTCGCTGCTGGACGCCATCCGCCGCACCGAGGTCGCCGCCGGCGAGGCCGGGGGCATCACCCAGCACATCGGCGCCTACCAGGTGCACCACAACGAGCGCGAGGTGACGTTCCTCGACACGCCGGGCCATGAGGCCTTCACCGCCATGCGCGCCCGCGGGGCGAAGATCACCGACGTCGCCGTGATCGTCGTGGCCGCGGACGACGGCGTGATGCCCCAGACCATCGAGGCGATCGACCATGCCAAGGCGGCCGAGGTGCCGTTCGTCGTGGCCATCAACAAGATCGACAAGGAGAACGCCAACCCCGACAAGGTCAAGCAGGAGCTCTCCACCCACGAGGTGATCCCCACCGACTGGGGCGGGGGCACGGAGTTCGTGAGCGTGTCGGCGCAGCGCGGCGACGGCCTGGACGACCTGCTCGAGACCGTGCTGCTGGTGGCGGACGCCGACGCCGACCCCAAGGCGAATCCCCGCGCCGAGGCGTCCGGCACGGTCGTGGAGTCGCGGCTCGACCCCGGCCGCGGACCCGTGTGCACCCTGCTCGTGCAGCGCGGCACCATGCGGGTGGGCGACATCGTGGTGGTGGGCGAGACGTTCGGCCGCGTGCGCGCGATGCTCGACTACAACGGCGAGGCCCTCGAGGCCGCCACGCCCTCGGTGCCGGTGGAGATCCTCGGGCTGGACGGCGTCCCCGCCGCGGGCGAGAAGTTCCGCGTGGTCGAGAACGAGCGCATGGCTCGCCAGATCGCCGCCACGCGGAGCCAGCGCCTGCGCTCCGAGGAGCTGGCCAACCGCCGGCCGGTATCGCTGGAGGACCTGTTCGCGCGCATCCAGGAGGGTGGGCTCAAGGAGCTCAACCTCATCATCAAGGGCGACGTGCAGGGCTCCGTCGGAGCGCTCGAGGACGCGCTCAACAAGGTGGAGCAGACCGAGGTGCGCCTGCGCATCATCCATACCGGCGTGGGCGCCGTGAACGAGAGCGACGTCATGCTGGCCGCTGCCTCGCAGGCCATCATCATCGGGTTCAACGTGCGCCCGCGTCCCGAGGCCAAGGTCCTGGCCGAGCGGGAAGGCGTGGACGTGCGCACCTACCGGGTCATCTACCGGGCCATCGAGGATGTCCGCGACGCACTGGTGGGGCTCCTGGAGCCCGACATCGTGGAGGAGCCCCTGGGCTCGCTCGAGGTGCGGGCCACCTTCAAGGCCAGCCGCCTGGGCACCATCGCCGGCTGCTACGTGTCGGAGGGGCTCGCCCGCCGTGGCGCGGACTGCCGGCTGGTCCGCGATGGCACGGTGGTGCACACCGGCAGGATCGGCTCGCTCCGGCGCGTGGACGAGGACGTGCGCGAGGTGCAGCAGGGCTTCGAGTGCGGCGTTCTGCTTGACGACTACAACGACGTCAAGGAGGGGGACGAGATCGAGGTGTTCGAGCTCAAGGAGGTCGCGCGCACGGCACAGGCCGCCGCGCCCGCGGCCGCCGAGGCCGCCGAGTAGGCACCGCGCGGGTCGCCGCAGTGGCCGCGGGGTTCGTGGGCATCCTCACGGCGGACCTGCACCTGCCGGGCGCGCACTCCCTCAAGGAGAAGCGCCGCCACGTGCAGCGCGTGCGTGCCGCCCTCGCGCGGCACTGCGGGGCCAGCGTCGCCGAGGTGGACCACCACGACGCCTGGCAGCGGTGCCGGATCTCGCTCGCCCTGGTGGCGGGGGGCGCGGGCGAGGCGGCGGAGGGGCTGGAGCGGGCCGCGCGGCGGCTCGCCACCGACCCGGAATGGCAGGTCCTGTCGGAGGAGCGCGAGGTGATCGACGTGGAGGAGGGCATGGCATGAGCGCATCGGGACAGCGTCGCCGGCGGGCAAATGAGGCCATCCGCGAGGTCATCGGCCAGGCCCTTCTCACCGATCTCGCGGACCCCCGGTTGGAGATGGTGACCATCACGTCGGTGGAGAGCAGTCCCGACCTCGGCCACGCGCGGGTGTACTGGACGGTGCTCGACCCGAAGCGGGCGGATTCCGCCGCCGCCGGCCTCGCGTCGGCCCGCGGTGTACTGCAGGGCGCGGTGGGGCGCGCGCTCGGAAGCCGGCAGACGCCCCGCCTGGCGTTCGTGCGCGACGAGCTGCAGGAGCGGGCACGCCGCATCACCGCACTCATCGAGGAGGTCGCCCCGGATGACGACCCGCCCGCGGACGCCCCGTGACCCACCACGCGCACCATCACCGGCCCGAGGGCGCGCGGGTGGACGTGTCCGCCATCGCCGCCGCCCTCGCGCCGCCGGCCCGGCGCTTCACGGTGACCACCCACCGCAAGCCCGATGGCGACGCCGCGGGATCGATGATCGCCACGGCCCGGCTGCTTCGCGGGCTCGGCCATGACGTGATCATGTGGCACGTGGACGGCCCCGGCCTGCCGGACGGCCTGTCCTGGATGCTGGAGGACGGCGAGCGGGTGGTCGCGGGTCCGGTGGCCGACGCCCGTGAGCGCACGCTCGTCAGCGTTGATGCGGCCACGTCGCACCGGGTCAGCGATGACGACCCGACCAGCCTCGGAAGCCCCATCATCAACATCGACCATCACCATGACGACCCCGCGTGGGGCGACCTGAACCTGATCGATGGCGGCGCCTCGAGCACCGCGGAGATGGTGGTGCGGGTGGCCGATGCCCTGGGCGTGCCGATCGACCACCACCTCGCCCTGCCCCTGTACGTGGGCCTGGTCACCGACACCGGTCGCTTCTCGTACGCCAGCACCGGGGCGGAGGCGCATCGGGTGGCCGCGCGCCTCGTGGATGCCGGGGTGGACCCCGGCCAGGTGTACCGGCGCGTCTTCGAGGGCATCCCGCTCGGCGACCTGCGCCTGCAGGGTCGGGCCGTGGCCGGGGCCCGCAGCGAGCGCGACGGCCGGCTGGTGGTGTCGGTGATCACGCGCGACGACCTCGAGGCGTCCGGCGGGGAGGACACCGACGGGGTCGTGGAGGCGCTTCGGTCGGCGAGGGGCGCAGTGGTGGCCGCGGTCATCCGCGAGGTGGCCGACGGCGAGTGGCGGGTGTCCACCCGGGCGTCGGGGGATGCGGTGGACGTGTCGGCCATCGCCGCCCTCGAGGGCGGCGGAGGGCACCGCGCGGCCGCGGGCTTCACGTCGCGCCGGCCGCCCGAGGAGATCATCGCCCTCATCGGCGGGGCCATGGCGGCCCAGGGGGCCTGAGTGGGCAGGGCGCTCGACGTCCCCCCGCGGGCGATCCTGGTGGACAAGCCCTCCGGCCCCACGTCGCACGACGTCGTGGCCTCGTGCCGCCGCGCGCTCGGGCGCCCGAAGGTGGGTCACACCGGCACCCTCGATCCCTTCGCGACCGGACTCCTGGTGATCCTGGTGGGACGGGCGACGCGCCTCGCGCCGTACCTGAACGGGCTCCCCAAGGCGTACCGCGCGGTGATGCAGCTGGGCGCGCGGTCGGAGTCCGGGGATCCCGAGGGCCCGGTGACACCGGGGGGCGCGCCGCCGGATGCCGTGCGCCTGCGCGAGGCGCTCGCGACCCTGGTGGGGGAGAGCGCGCAGCAGGTGCCGGCGCTCTCCGCCGTGAAGGTGGATGGCGAGAGGCTCTACGCCATCACCCGACGGGGCGAGGAGGTCGAACGCCCCACGCGCACGGTCGTCGTGGATCGCGCGGATCTGGTGTCCTACGACCCCATGACCGGTCGAGCCGAGGTGGACATCCGCTGCGGGGCAGGCACGTACGTGCGGCAGATCGCGGTGGACCTGGGGGAATCCCTCGGCTGCGGCGCGTACTGCACCGCGCTCCGCCGCACCGCCGTCGGCCACCTGCCCGTGGACGGGGCGATCGCCCCCGGCGACGTCCGCCCCGGGGCGGGCACCGACCCGGTCGCCGTGCTGGGCCACATGCCATCACTCGCGCTGGACGCCCGGCAGGCCGCGGACGTTGCGCACGGGCGCCCCGTGGCCCATCCGGAGGTGCCCGCGGATGGGCCGGTGGCGCTGGTGCACGACGGCGCCCTGCTGGCGGTGGCCGAGGCGGGCCACGGCGCGCTCCGCCCGCGGGTGGTCCTGGTCGGGTGAAGCGCTACCAGTCGATCGGCGAGCTGCCGCTGGGCGAGGAGCGACGCGTGGTGGCGATCGGCACCTTCGACGGGGTGCACCTCGGGCACCAGGCCATCATCGGGCGCGCCATCGAGCGCGCCCGCGAGCGCGGCCTGCAGTCGATGGTCCTCACCTTCGAGCCCAATCCACTGTCCATCCTGCGACCCGAGCTGGCCCCGAAGGTGCTCACCGAGCCCGCCTTCAAGGCCCAGCTGATCGAGGCGCTGGGCGCAGATGCCCTGCTGGTGGTGCCATTCACGGAGGCCTTCGCCCGCATCCGCGCCGACCGGTTTGCCGAGATGCTGGGGTCGGCCCCCCTGAGCGCCGAGAGCATCGTGGTGGGTGCCAACTTCCGGTTCGGCCACGGGGGCTCCGGCACGGTGGCCTACCTGCAGCGCCTGGGCCGGGCGCGCGGCCTGGTGGTGGAGAGCCCGTCCACCGTGGTGAGCGACGACGGCAAGCCCGTGTCGTCCACCCGGGTGCGAAGGCTGGTGGCCCAGGGCCAGGTGGGCGAGGTGGTGCCCCTCCTCGGGCGCCCCCACTCGGTGGAGGGCATGGTGGTGCCCGGCGAGCAGCGGGGCCGGGAGATGGGGTTGCCCACGGCGAACGTCTCGGTTCCGCCCGAGGTGGCGCTGCCCACCCGCGGCGTCTACGCCGGGCGCGTGGTGCTGGCCGACGGGCGCTATCCCGCCGCCATCAACCTGGGGTACGCGCCCACGTTCGCGGAGGGGGATGATCCGCCGCTGCGGCTGGAGGCGTTCATCCTCGACTATGGCGGCGCCGATCTCTACGGGCAGCGCATCCGCGTGGAGTTCCTGGAGCGCCTGCGCGACGAGCGGCGGTTTCCCACCGCCGCGGAGCTGGTGGCGCAGGTGGAGGATGACGTGGGCCGCACCCGCGAGGTGGCGGCGGGTGCCTGATACCCTCCGCAGTCACATTGACCCGGGTGCGGCCACGGCTGCCCCGTGGCCGGACATGGAGCAGACATAGATGCTGGACAAGGACACCAAGGCGGGCGTCATGGCGCCGCACCGCCAGCACGACACGGACACGGGGTCGCCCCAGGTCCAGATCGCCATCCTCACCGAGAGGATCAACCAGCTCACGGAGCACCTGAAGGTGCACCACAAGGATCATCACTCGCGGCGTGGCCTGCTGACCATGGTGGGTCGTCGTCGCCGGCTCCTGAGCTACCTCGAGAAGAAGGACGTGAACGCATACCGCGAGCTCACGGACTCGCTCGGCCTGCGCAGGTAGGCCAACCGGGGCGCCCAATGCGCCCGTGACGGCGGGTCGCCCCGAGGGCGGCGCCGCATGACGAGCCGCGCAGGGTGCGCGGCACGAAGGGATAGAGGAACGTAATGGCAGAGAAGGGCCCTGACGCGATCAGCGTCGTCGCCGACATCGGCGGGCAGGAGATCATCTTCGAGACCGGCCGCCTGGCAAAGCAGGCCAATGGGTCGGTCATCGTGCGCTCCGGTGACAGCATGGTGCTGGTCACGGCCGTGGGCGCGCGCGAGCCGCGCGAGGGGACGGACTTCTTCCCCCTCACCGTGGACGTCGAGGAGCGCATGTACGCCAAGGGGGCCATCCCCGGCGGCTTCATCAAGCGCGAGAGCCGACCGAGCGAGCGTGCCATCCTCACCGCGCGCATGACCGACCGCCCGCTGCGCCCGCTGTGGCCCAAGGGCTACCGCAACGAGGTGCAGGTGGTCACCACCGTGCTCTCCATCGACAAGGTCAATGCCTTCGACATCCTGTCGATCAACGGCGCATCCGCGGCCCTGATGCTCTCGGAGCTGCCGTTCGAGGGCCCCGTGGGCGCGGTGCGCATTGGGATGCTCGATGACGACTTCGTCATCAACCCGACGCTCCAGGAGATGGAGGAGAGCAGCCTGGACCTGGTGGTGGCGGGCACGCGCGACGCCATCTCGATGGTGGAGGCGGGCGCCAACGAGGTGTCCGAGGAGGACCTGCTCGAGGCGCTGCAGATCGCGCACGACGAGATCCGCAAGCTGTGCGACGTGCAGGACGCGCTCCGCGAGAAGGCGGGCAAGCCGAAGTGGGACTTCGTGCCGCAGGTGGTGGACCCCGCCATGCTTGCCGAGGTCGAGAAGGTGGCGCTCGGCGCCATCGAGGAGGCCACGCTCGAGCAGGGCAAGCTGGAGCGGCGCGACAAGGTGGCCGCCGCCAAGGCCGCCGCCCAACTGCAGGTGATCGGCGAGGAGCCGGCGCCCGACCAGAGAGCCCAGTTCTCGATGGCCTTCGACCAGCTGATCAAGCGGACCATCCGTCGCCGCATCGCGGTCGAGAAGCACCGCCCCGACGGCCGCAAGGCCGACGAGATCCGGCCCATCTGGTGCGATGCGGGCATCACGCCGCGCACCCATGGGTCGGGCCTCTTCACGCGTGGCGAGACCCAGGTGCTCACGCTCCTGGCGCTCGGCACGATGAAGGAGGCCCAGCGCATCGACGATCTCTCGATCGACACGACCAAGCGCTACATCCATCACTACAACTTCCCGCCCTTCAGCGTGGGCGAGACGGGCTTCATGCGCGGGCCCAAGCGCCGTGACATCGGCCACGGGGCCCTGGCCGAGCGCGCCCTGGTGCCGGTGATCCCGCCGGAGGAGGAGTTCCCCTACACGCTCCGCCTGGTGTCGGAGACCCTCGAGAGCAACGGCTCGTCGTCGATGGCGTCGGTGTGCGGCTCCACCTTGGCACTGCTGGACGCCGGCGTGAACATCACGCGCCCGGTGGCCGGCATCGCCATGGGCCTCATCAAGGAGGGCGACGACCTGATCGTCCTCACCGACATCCAGGGCGACGAGGACCACCTCGGCGACATGGACTTCAAGGTCGCCGGCACGTCCGAGGGCGTCACGGCCCTGCAGATGGACAACAAGGTGGCCGGCGTCACGCAGGAGACCCTCGCGCAGGCGCTGCAGCAGGCCCGCGATGCCCGCCTGAAGATCCTGGGCATCATGGCCGAGACCCTGCCGGGCCCGCGTCAGGAGCTCAGCGCATGGGCTCCGCGCATCACCGCCATCAAGATCGACCCCGACAAGATCGGCATGGTCATCGGCAAGGGCGGCGAGACCATCCGCGGGCTCGAGGCCGACTTCGAGGTGGAGATCTCCATCGAGGACGACGGCACGGTGAGCGTGTACGGCGTGCAGGGCGAGAAGGCCGACCAGTGCGTCGAGCGCATCCGCTCGATGACCAAGGACGTCGAGGTGGGCGACGTGTACGAGGGGGCCACGGTGGTCAAGACCACCACCTTCGGCGCCTTCGTGGAGCTCACCAAGGGCGTGGACGGCCTGCTGCACATCTCCAACCTCGGCTCGGGCCGGGTGGAGAAGGTGGAGGACGTCATCAACCGGGGCGACACCGTGGACGTCCGCGTGGAGGAGGTCGACCGGGCCCGTGGCCGCATCGGCCTGCGCCTGCTGTCGGACGACTCCGCGCCCTCGGGCGACGAGGACGGCGATGGCGGCGACGAGAGCACGCACCGCCGTCCGCGGCGACGCCGGAAGATGTCCACGAGCGACGTCTCCGAGTGACGCAGGACCGGGCGCTTCACACCACCGGGCAGGGGCTCCGCATCGTGTCGGAGCCCCTCCCGGGGGTGCGCTCCGTGGCGCTCGGGTTGTGGATCGGGGTGGGCTCGCGCTTCGAGAGGTCGGATGAGGGCGGCATCTCGCACTTCATCGAGCACCTGCTCTTCAAGGGGACCGACCGGTTCTCGGCGGCAGGCATCGCCGAGGCCTTCGACGCCATCGGCGGGGAGGTCAACGCGGCCACGGGGCGTGACCACACGGTGGTGTACACGCGGGTGCTCGACGAGCACTTGGAGCAGGCGTTCGACGTGATCGCCGACATGCTCCAGCAGCCGGTGTTCCGTGAGCTCGAGCAGGAACGGCAGGTCATCCTCGAGGAGATCCTCATGTACGAGGACGACCCGGGGGACCAGGTGCACGACCTCATCAGCGAGGCGGTGTTCCCCGATCAGCCCCTCGGGCGACCGGTCATCGGCACCGCCGACGTGATCGCCGCGCTGCCGGCCGATCACATCCGCTCCTACCATGCCGGCCACTACACGGCGGGCAACGTGGTGGTGGCCGCGAGTGGCTCGATCGCGCATGAGCGGCTGGTGGAGCTGAGCGAGGGCTACCTGGCCGGACTGGACCCGGGCGAGGCGCACGCGGTGGTGCCCGCGGCTCCTGCCGCGCCGCGGCTGGTGGCCCGCGAGAAGCCGGTCGAGCAGTACCACCTGGCGCTCGGCGGCCCGGGACTGGACCGCTCGGACGACCGCCGTCACGCCATGGGCGTGCTCGACGTCGTGCTGGGCGGCAGCATGAGCTCGCGCCTGTTCCAGGAGATCCGCGAGAAGCGCGGCCTGGCGTACGCGGTGGGGAGCTACTCGGTGGGCTTCTCCGACAGCGGGCAAGTGGGCGTGTACCTGGGCACCCGGGAGGACAACCTCGACGAGGCCGCCCGGGTGATCGCGCACGAGTTGCGGCGCATGGGGGAGGAGCCGGTGCCTCCGGGTGAGCTGGCCCGGGCCCGCGAGCACCTGAAGGGCCGGCTGGTGCTGGGCCTGGAGAGCCCCAGCACGCGCATGCACCGGATTGGTCGCGCCGTGCTGGGCGGCACGGAGCTGCTGGACGTGGACGAGATCATCGCGCGCATCGACGCGGTGACGGCGGACGACGTGCAGGCGCTCGCACGGGAGTACTGGGATCCCTCCCGCATGTCGGTGGCGGCCATCGGCCCGTCGGCGGATCCCGTGCGCCGGGCGGCATCGCACCTGGCGCCCGACCTGCTGGAGGCGGCATGATCCGCGTGATGGTGTCGGGGGCCGCGGGCCGCATGGGGCAGGCCGTGGTGGCGGCCGTGGGGGCCGCCGACGACATGGTGCTGGTGGCGCAGGCCGATCCGGCGCTCGAGGGCGGTCGCGAGGGCATGTTCGCCACGGTGGATGACGCCATCGCCGCCACGTCCCCGGACGTATCGGTGGACTTCACCCAGCCCCACGTGGCGTTCGGCACCGTGCGCGCGTGCCTTTCGGCCGGGGTGCATGCCGTGGTGGGCACGACGGGGCTCACCGACGAGCAGATGTCGGAGCTCACTGCCATGGCCGAGTCGGGCCCCGCGAACCTCCTGGTGGCCCCGAACTTCGCCGTGGGCGCGGTGCTGATGATGCGCTTCGCCGCCGAGGCATCGCGCCACATGCCGAAGGCGGAGATCATCGAGCTGCACCACGACGCCAAGCTGGACGCCCCGTCGGGCACGGCCGCCCGCACGGCGGCACTCATGCAGGGGGACGTCCCGATCCATTCCGTGCGGCTTCCCGGCCTGGTGGCCCACCAGGAGGTCATCCTGGGGGGGCTGGGGGAGACGCTCTCCATCCGCCACGACAGCCTGTCGCGCGAGAGCTTCATGCCCGGCGTGCTCATGGCGGTACGGGCGGTGCCGGGGCGGCCCGGGCTCACCCTGGGCCTGGAGCCCGTGCTGTTCGGGTAACCTCACCCCGACCGCGCCAATCGGAGGACCCCATGGCAGATGGCTACACGCACGTCTCGGCAGCCGACGTCGAGCGCCGCGAGCGCAAGGGCGGCGGACCGTCGTCGCAGGACTTCGCCGGCGCCGTGGGCAGCGAGCACATGACCTGCCGCGTCTGGATCTTCCACCCGGGCGACCAGATGGCCTACCACCGCCACCACGAGCAGGAGGAGCTCTACCACCTGATCAGCGGCGGCCCGCAGGAGATGCTGATCGAGGGCGACGTGGTGATCATCAACGACCTCGACTGGATCCGCGTGGGCAAGGACACCACGCGCCGCATCCAGAACACCAGCGATCGCGACGCCACGTGGCTGGTGATCGGGGCGCCTCCCGGCAGCGGAATCACCGACGGCATCCGCATCGACCCCGAGACCGGCGAGGAGATCCCCCGCACCTGATGGACCGGGCGTACGACGCCATCGTGTGCGGCGGGTCGTTCGGCGGCCTCGCGGCCGCGCAGCAGGTGGGCGGTCGGGTGCTGGTCATCGACGGGCTCGAAATCGGGGAGGGGGAGACATCCGCCTCTGCCGTGCCCCTCGCGTGCCTCGAGAACATGGACATGACCCATGTGATCGACCAGGTGCATGAGGACATCATCATCCACACCCGCCGCCGCGCGCAGGTGCTCCGCTTCTTCCCCTTTTGCACGTTCGACTACCGGCGCTTCTGCCGGGACCTCTTCGCCCGCACGGGCGCGGAGTTCCTGAGGGCCCGCATCCGGAGCGCGCGGGCCGGCCGGGTGGAGACCACCGCGGGGGTCTTCGAGGCGCCGTTGGTGGTGGATGCCGCAGGATGGCGGACGGCGGCGCCCCGTGCCGAGCGGCAGGTCGCGCGGTCGCCGCGGCGGAGCTTCGGAATCGAGTCGCGCCAGCCGTTCCGGGGGACGGGCCTGCACTTCTACGTGGGTCCCAGTCGCGGTACCCGGCGGTTCTACTGGGCGTTCCCGGCGGGGGACCACCTGAGGGCGGGCCTGGCCACCTACTCGGGGCACTCCGACCTGTCCGCCGACCTCGACCGGTTCTGCCACGAGCTCGGCCTGGGTGACCCGGGTCACGTGCACGGGGGGTTCTTCACGTCGCGGCTCATCGACCCGGTGCGCGACGGCATGTTCCTGGTGGGCGACTCGGCGGGCATGTGCCTGCCGGTGTCGGGCGAGGGCATCCGCCCCGCGCTGGTGTTCGGGCAGGTGGCCGGCCGACTGGTGGAGCGCGTGCGCACCGGCGAGATGGCGCTCCCGGAGGCGCTCGCCGCCTACCGCGGCATGGTGGCGCGCAGCGCGCGCGGCTACCGGGTGCTCGACCGCCTGCAGACGGTGCTCGACGCCCTGCCGGACCCGCTCTTCGCCGCATTCGCCCGCGCGGTGGCGAGCGACCGGGTGCTGGCGTGGGCGGTCGCGGCGTACCGCGACGTCGCCGACCCCGCGCTGCTCACCCCCGGGCCGGCGCGGGATCCCCTGCCCCGCGCCGCGCTGGCGGCCTGAGGCACCGGCCCGCGCCCGCCACCCCTATACTGCCGCGCGTGCTGGGAGCCGTCCTCACCGCGGCCGTCACGCCCTTCGACGCCGAGGGGGGCGTCGACGAGGTCGCCTACCGCGCACTGGTGCGCCACCTGCTCTCCAGCGGGTCGGACGGCATCGTGGTTGCGGGCACCACGGGCGAGGCATCCACGCTGGGCGACGCGGAGCGCATCGCGTTGTTCCGGGCCACGCGCGAGGAGACCCGCGGGGCGGGGACGATGGTGGCCGGCACGGGCAGCAACGACACCGCCCACTCGGTGCACCTGACCGAGGTGGCGGCCGACATCGGCGCCGACGCCGTGCTGGTGGTCACCCCTTACTACAACAAGCCCCCGGCCGAGGGCATCCGGCGCCACGTCGCCGCCATTGCGGCGGTGGGCGTGCCCGTGGTGCTCTACAACATCCCGGGGCGCACCGCGCTGAACATGCCGCCCGAGCTCATCGTGGACCTGGCGGCGATTCCCGGCGTGGTGGCGCTGAAGCAGGCCAACGACGACCTGGCCCAGACCGATGCGGTGATGCAGGCCTCCGACCTGCAGGTGTACGCGGGCAACGACGACATGCTCATGCCGGTGCTGGAGCGCGGCGGCGCTGGGGTGATCTCGGTGGCGTCGCACCTGGTCGGCGGTGCGATGCAGCAGATGGTGGCCCACGCCCGCGCGGGCGAGATGGATGCCGCGCGGGCCATCGACGCGTCGCTGGCCGGCCTGTGGAGCGGGCTGTTCGAGGTGACGAATCCCATACTGATCAAGGCGGCGCTGCAGATGACCGGAGCCATACCCACCGACGTCCTCCGCCTGCCGCTGGTGCAGGCCACCCCGGACGAGCGGGACCGCCTGCGCGGGGTCCTGGCCGCGCACGGCCTGGCGCCCGTCGCATGAGCGCGGCCCCATCGCTCAGGATCATCCCCCTCGGCGGGGTGGGGGAGATCGGCAAGAACATGTACGTGGTGGAGCACGACGACCGCATCGTCGTGATCGACTGCGGCGTCACCTTCCCCACGCCCGACCAGCTGGGCGTGGACCTGGTGCTGCCGGACATGTCGTACCTGGCGGACAACGCGTCGCGCATCGATGCGCTCATCCTCACCCATGGGCACGAGGACCACATCGGGGCCGTCCCGTGGTTCCTCCGCGAGGTGGGGCAGGTGCCGATCCTCGGCACGCGCTTCACGCTGGCGCTCGTGCGCGGCAAGCTCGACGAGCACCGGTTGCTGGGCGACGCCGAGCTGGTGGAGGTGGCGGCCGGCGACCCGCCGCGCGCCGTGGGGCCGTTCGAGGCGGAGTTCCTGCGGGTCACCCACTCCATTCCCGACTGCGTGGCCGTCGCCCTGCACTCGCCCGCGGGAACCCTCCTGCACACGGGGGACTTCAAGTTCGACCACCTGCCCATCGGCGGACCGGCCATGCGCAGCGACATCCCCGGGCTGGCGCGCCTGGGCGAGCGCGGGGTGCTGGTGATGCTGGGCGACTCCACCAACGCCGATGTCCCGGTGCGGGGCAAGCGGTCCGAGGAGGCCGTGGGCCCGGCCCTCGCCAGCATGTTCGCCACCTCGCCCGGCCGGGTGATCGTGACCACCTTCTCGTCCCAGATCGACCGGATGCAGCAGGTGGTGGACGCGGCGTACCGCGATGGCCGGGTGGTGGCGGTGATCGGCCGCTCGATGGTGCGCAACGTCAACGTGGCCCGCAACCTCGGGTACCTCAAGGCCCCCGACGGGGTGATCATCGGCGACAAGGAGGTCGACTCCGTGCCGGATGATGAGCTGGTCATCCTCACCACCGGCAGCCAGGGCGAGCCGATGTCGGCGCTCCGGCGCATGGCCAACCACGCGCATCCGCGCGTCACCATCCGCCCGGGCGACACGGTGGTGTACAGCTCGCGCCGCATCCCCGGGAACGAACTGGCCATCGACGAGACCGTCAATCGCCTGGTGGCCTCCGGCGCGCGCGTGGTGACGCCCGATGACGTGCCCGAGATACACGCGTCGGGGCATGCGGTGCGCGACGAGCTGGCGTGGATGCTGCAGCTCGTGCGCCCGCGATTCTTCGCCCCCATCCACGGCGAGGCCCGCCATCAGGTGGCGCATGCCGACCTGGCCGGCAAGCTGGGCATTCCCGAGCGCACGGTCATCCTCGAGAACGGCGATGTGATGGAGGTGTCCGCCGATGGCGTGGTCACCGGCGAGCGCGTGGAGTCGGGCATCACGTATGTCGACTCCTACGGCGTGGCCGACGTGGGCGAGGGCGTGGTGCGCGACCGGCGGCACATGTCCGAGGACGGGCTGGTGCTCGTGGTGGTGCAGGTCGACGCCCACGACGGCACCGTGGCCGGCGTGCCCGACGTCGTGACCCGCGGCTTCTCGGGCGCGGACGACGCCGACCTGATCGAGGCCATCCGTGATCGCGTGGCGGAGAGCCTTGCGCAGTCGTCCGAGGAGCGCGTGCACGAGATCGACGTGCTCCAGAAGCAGTTGCACGACGCCATCGGGTCCCTCATCAACCGGCGCATGCGGCAGCGGCCCGTGATCCTCCCGGTGGTGGTGGAGGTCTAGGCAGGATCCGCGGGGCGCGGGGCCAACAAGTCCCCGTATGCCCGCCACCGCGTCGAAGGCCCGCACGAAGACCGCCACCCGCAACCGGTCGGGCGGCCGGTCAACCTCCCGCGCCCGGAAGCCGCAGGGCAGGCGCCCGGGCAGCGGCTACCGCGAGATCGCCGGGCTCGGCCTGATCGCCCTGGGGGCGTTCCTCGGGGCGGTCGTGTTCGCGGGTGTCGGCGGCGGTGCGTTCGGGGAGTACCTCGAGGACGGCATCCGGGTGTTCGTGGGGCGGGGAGTGGGCCTGGCGCCCCTCGTGCTGGTGGCGATCGGCATCCACCTGATCGTGCGCATCCCGGTGTTCGATGCCCGGCCATTCCGCATCGGCGCGGGGGTCGTGGGGCTCGCCATCCTGCTCGGCCTGGCATCGGGGCTGTTCGGCGAGGGCATGGACCCCGCGCTGGGGTGGACCGACATGGCACAGGTGCAGGCGACCGGCGGCGCAGTCGGCGCCGCGCTGTGGTGGGCGGCCGACAGCACCATCGGCTCGGCAGGCGCGAACATCCTGACGGTGCTCGGTATTGCGGCGGGGATGGTGCTGATGAGCGGCGCGTCCCTGGGCGAGGCCCTGCGGGGATCGGGCCGCGGTGTGGCCACGGCCGGCGCCGCGGTGGGCCGGGGCGTGGCCACGGCCACCGGCACCGCCGTGCGCGGCGGGCGGCGGGCCGGCGAGGAGGCCAAGGCCATCGCCCGCACCGTGGCCGCCCCCACGACGCGCCGCGAGGGCCCGGACGAGCCGGTTGATGGCGCGGACCGCTTCCCGGACATCTTCGACGAGCCGGGGCACCTGCCCGACAGCCCGGCGCTGGCCGGGGGTGCGCCGCATGCCGACGAGGCCTCCGGTTCCGCGGCCTTCGACCCGGACGAGGCCCACGACGTGCTGGACGACCCCATCGATGGCGATGACGTGGTCGGCGCCGACGAGGGCGACCCGTTCACCCCCGTGGACGTGCCCGCGGCCGCGGCGCCGCCCGCGGTGGCGGCGGCAGGCGACGAGGCCATTCACGGGGCCCCCGGCCGGTCCCCGCGCGCCGGCTGGAAGAGGCCGCCGCGCAAGAGCCTGCGGAAGTCGGCGGGCGTGTCCACGATGCCGGCGTCGCAGCTGCGCGATACCGCGCGCCGGCTGGTGGAGGCCCTTGCGGAGTTCGGCGTGGACGCCGAGATGGTGAACGCGGTGTCGGGCCCGCGCGTGACGCGCTACGAGCTTCGCCTGGCCCCGGGCACGAAGGTGTCGAAGGTGTCCAACCTGCGCGATGACCTGGCGTACGCGCTCGCGGCCACCGACGAACTGCGGATACTCGCCCCGATCCCGGGCAAGCAGGCGGTGGGCGTGGAGGTTCCCAACCCCGACGCCAGCATGGTGACCCTGGGCGACGTGTGGCGGGACTTCCCCGACGACACCGGGCCGCTCGCCGCCTGGCTGGGCCTGGACATCGGCGGGAAGGCGGTGTACCTGGACGTGGCGCGCATGCCCCACTTGCTCATCGCCGGGTCGACCGGCACCGGCAAGAGCGTGTGCCTGAACGGCCTGCTGGCCTCGATCCTGCTGCGCGCCACGCCCGACCAGCTGCGCCTGGTGATGATCGACCCCAAGAAGGTCGAGCTCAACCACTACGAGGGCATCCCCCACCTGCTCACCCCCGTGGTGACCAACATGAAGAACGCCACGGCGGTGCTGGCCAACATCGTGCGCGAGATGGAGGCGCGCTACGAGCTGATGGGCGCGGCGCGCGCGCGAAACCTGCGCGACTGGAACGAGATCCGCGCCGGCCAGGGGCTCAGCGAGGTCCCGCACATCCTGGTGGTCATCGACGAGCTCGCCGACCTGATGATGGTGGCCCCCGGCGAGGTGGAGGACGCCATCATCCGCATCGCGCAGAAGGCGCGGGCGGTGGGTATCCACCTGCTGCTGGCCACGCAGCGGCCCTCGGTGGACGTGATCACCGGGATGATCAAGGCCAACGTGCCGTCGCGCATCGCCTTCGCGGTGTCGTCGCAGGTGGACTCCCGGGTGGTGCTGGATTCCGGGGGCGCCGAGAGCCTGCTGGGCAACGGCGACATGCTGTTCCGCCCCGTCGGGTCGTCGCGCCTGCAACGCCTCCAGGGCGCGTACGTGTCGGAGGAGGAGATCCTGGCCATCACCGATCACTGGCGCGCCCAGGGCGCCCCGGAGATCCGGGAGGACCTGATCGAGCGCCCCGAGGCGGCGGAGCCCGAGGTGGACGCCGGTGGCGATGAGATGCTGCGCACGGCGGTGGAGACCGTGGTGGCGCAGGGCACGGCGTCGGTGTCGCTGCTGCAACGCCGCCTGGGCGTGGGCTATGCCCGCGCGGGGCGCCTGGTGGACTCCCTCGAGCGCCTGGGGGTGATCTCGGGTCACGAGGGCTCCAAGCCGCGCACGGTGCTGATCGGCGAGGGCGACATCCCGCGGGTCCTGGGCATGGCCGCGGTCGATGCCGACGTCTCGGGGGACGACTAGGCGCAACGCGGGTTCCCCCGGGTCCCGGCAACCCCCCGCCCGCACGGGCTCGGCGGTGATACCGTCGGGGCCTGTACGAGATCGGCAACAGCCTCCGCGAGGCCCGCGTGCGGCAGGGCATCGACTACCCGGCCGCTGAGGCCGGCACGCGCATCCGCTCGCGCTACCTGCGCGCGATGGAGGAGGAGCAGTTCGACCTGCTGCCCGACCCCTCGTACGTGCGGGGCTTCCTGCGCGCGTATGCGTCGTACCTCGGGCTCGACCCCCAGTTGGCCCTTGACGAGTACGACTCGCGCTTCGGGACGATCGGGCCGGCATCGGCGGAGGGAGGGCGGTTCGCGCGACGCAGGCGCGAGGGGGCGCCGCGCAGGCGCGAAGCCCAGTTGCTGTGGCTGGCCATCGGGGGCGTGACCGGAGTGGCCCTCCTCGCATGGCTGGGCATCGGCGGCTCCGGAACCACCGATCCCGCCCCCGTGCCGGGCGTGCCCACCACCACGGCTCCCGCGACGACGTCCACCACCGCCGGCGCACCGCTCGACCTGGTGTTCACGGGGCGTGGGGCGCGCGGCAGCTACCTCGAAGTGCGGAATGGCTCGGAGTCGGGGACCACGGTGTACAGCGGCGTGCTGGTGCCGGGCGCCACCCGCACGTTTGCCTTCGCGGACACCGCGTGGGTGCGCATCGGGGCGCCGCGCGCCATTGCCATCACGGTCAACGGCGAGCCCCTCGCGATCTCCGGCGGAACGGGGACCTTCCTCGTGACGGCGGCCGGGGCCGAGCGGCTTCCCGCCGGGTGATCCGGTGAGGGCCGCCCTGGTGGTGACCGGCACGGAGGTGCTGGAGGGGCGGGTGCGCGACGAGAACGGCGGGGCGGTGGCGGCCTCGCTGGCGTCCGCCGGGGTGCAGGTGGAGCGCATCACGGTGGTGGGGGACGGGCTCGACGACATCCGCGCGGCGGTGCGCGAGGCGCTGGACGCCGACCCGGACCTGCTGGTGACCACGGGCGGCCTGGGGCCGACGCATGACGACCGCACCATGGAGGCCGTGGCGCTGGCCACCGGGCGCCCGCTGCACGTGGACCCGCATGCCCTGGTCATGGTGCGCCATGCGCTGGCGGCGGTGCCGGCGAGGTCATCCGAGGCCGCGCGCGAGGAGGGCGCCCGCAAGCAGGCCACCATGCCCGAGGGCGCCACGGTGATCCCGCCGCCCGGGACCGCCCCGGGCGCGGTGGTGCAGGCGGACCGCACGGTGGTGGTGGTGCTGCCGGGGCCGCCATGGGAGTGCTGGGCCGCGTGGGACCGCGCGCGCGAGGTGCCGGCGGTGGCGGCCGTGGCGTCGGGCGGGCATGCCGGGGCGCCGGTGGAGATCCGCATGGCGGGCGTGGTGGAGTCGGAGTTCATGGAGGCCCTGGCAGGCCACGATCACGAGCACGCCGGCCTGGTGGTGGGGGTGTGCGCCCGCCCCGGCGAGCTCGAGGTGACCGTCCGGCCGCCGGGCGAGGCTGCCGTGGCGTTCGTGGAGTACCTCGACCTGCGCTTCCCCCGGGCCATCTTCTCGCGCGACGGCGCGGGCGTGGAGCAGGTGGTTGGTGCCCTGCTATCGGAGGCGGGCGCCACCGCCGGCACGGCCGAGTCGTGCACGGGTGGCATGGTGGGCGCGCGGCTCACGCAGGTGCCGGGCAGCAGTAGCTGGTTCCGGGGGGGCGTGGTGGCCTACTCGAACGCGGTGAAGCAGTCCGTGCTCGGAGTGCCCGCCGCCATGATTGACGCCCACGGGGCGGTGTCCGAGCCAGTGGCGCAGGTGATGGCCGAGGGTGCCCTGTCCGCCCTCGATTGCGACTGGGCGGTGGGGATCACCGGCGTCGCGGGCCCGGGAGGGGGGACCGCCGACAAGCCCGTGGGCCTGGTGTACGTGGCGGTGGCGGGGCCCTCCGGCGCGTTCGTGCGCGAGCTCCGGCTGCACGGGGATCGGGAGCGCGTGCGCATGCGGGCCTCGACCATCGCGCTGCACCTGCTCCGCGAGGCGCTGTCGGCGTGACGCTGCCGCGCGCCACCCGGCGCGCGCGTGGCATTCGTGCATCGCCCGGCGGCCTAGGGTGGATGCCCGGGCAGGAACATCCGGGGCACATGCGAACATGTGTTCCATCACGCCGGGCGCCGCATTACGATATGCCCGGGTTCACGGAGACCACAGGGCCGCCACGGGGCGGGTGACAGGGGGAAGACGGTGGAGAAGTCCGAGGCACTGGGTTCGGCGGTCGCGCAGATCGAGAAGCAGTTCGGCAAGGGCGCGATCATGCGGATGGGCGACATGCCCCTGGCCGACATCGACTACGTGCCCACCGGGGCGCTGCCGCTGGACATCGCGCTGGGCATCGGCGGCCTTCCCCGGGGGCGCATCGTGGAGATCTTCGGCCCGGAGTCGTCGGGCAAGACCACCCTGCTCTACCACGTGATGGCCCAGGCGCAGAAGCGCGGGGGGCTGGCGGCCTTCATCGACGCCGAGCACTCGCTCGACCCCGCGTATGCCCGGCGCATCGGGGTCAACACCGATGAGCTCCTGGTGTCGCAGCCCGATCACGGCGAGCAGGCCCTCGAGATCGCCGACCTGCTGGTGCGGTCGGGCTCGCTCGACGTGGTGGCCATCGACTCCGTGGCCGCGCTGGTGCCCAAGGCCGAGATCGAGGGGGAGATGGGCGACACCCACGTGGGCCTGCAGGCGCGCCTCATGAGCCAGGCGCTGCGCAAGCTGGCGGGCACGCTCAATCGCGCGGGCACCATCTGCGTGTTCACCAACCAGCTGCGCGAGAAGATCGGCGTCATGTTCGGCTCGCCGGAGACCACGCCCGGCGGGCGGGCGCTCAAGTTCTACTCGTCGGTCCGCCTCGACGTCCGCCGCATCGAGAACCTCAAGGAGGGTGCCGAGGTCATCGGCAGCCGGGCGCGCGTGAAGGTGGTCAAGAACAAGGTGGCCCCGCCCTTCCGCCAGGCGGAGTTCGACATCCTGTACGGGGAGGGCGTGTCGCGTGAGGGCGCCCTGCTGGACCTGGGCATCGAGCACGACATCGTCACGAAGAGCGGTTCGTACTTCTCCTTCGGCGACGACCGCCTGGGCCAGGGCCGCAACGCGGCGCGTGCGTTCCTGATCGAGCACACGGATATCGCCGACGAGATCGAGCGGCGCATCCGCGAGGCCACCGGCGTTGTGCCGGCGCCGGGGATGTCGGTGGATCCCGCCACGGGCGAGGTGCTCGATGCCGTCCCGACAGGCGCCGAGGGCGAGCCCAAGGCGAAGGCGGCCTAGCCCCCGGCCCGGGGCATGGCCGGGCTAGCATGCCCGCCATGCCCCGGTACCACCTCACCACCTTCGGGTGCCAGATGAATGCGCACGACTCCGAGCGCATGCGCGGGTTGCTGGGGTCACTGGGCTACGAGGAGGCGGCTGATCGCGACGCCGCGGACCTGATCCTCTTCAACACGTGCACCATTCGCGGCTCTGCAGACGAGCGGTTCATGGGCAACCTCGGGGATGCCCGTCGCATCAAGCGCGAGAGGCCCGACGTGGTGGTGGCGGTGGGCGGCTGCTGGGCCCAGAGCCAGAAGGACGCCGTGTTCACCGACTTCCCGTTCGTGGACATCGCATTCGGACCGGGCGAGGTGAATCGGCTCGGGGAGTTGCTCGCCCGTGAGCGCATCCAGGCCGTCGGGGCCTTCACGTTCGATGGCAGGTTCAGCGGGGACCTTCCCTCATTGCGCGAGCGCGCGCACCAGGCATGGGTGCAGATCTCCGTGGGCTGCAATTGCGTGTGCTCGTACTGCATCGTCCCGTCGGTGCGGGGACGCGAGAGCAGCAGGCCGCCCGGGGCGGTCCTCGATGAGGTGCGCGCGCAGGCAGCGGATGGCGTGGCGGAGGTGACCCTGCTGGGCCAGAACGTCAATTCCTACGGCCGTGACCTGCGCGGCGATGACCGCATGGGCTTCGCGGGCCTGCTGGAGGCGGTCGCGGCCGTTCCCGGTATCGAGCGCGTGCGCTACACCAGCCCGCATCCCAAGGACATCCGGGCGGACGTCATCGCCGCGCACCGCGACGTCCCGGAGGTGTGCGAGCACATCCACCTGCCCGCGCAGTCGGGTTCCACCCGGGTGCTCAGGGCAATGCGACGCACGTACGATCGGGAGCGCTACCTGGACCTCGTAGCGCGCATCCGCGACGCCGTGCCGGACATCGCGCTCACCACCGACCTCATCGTGGGGTTCCCGGGGGAGACCGATGAGGATTTCCAGGACACCCTGTCGCTCGTGTCCGAGGTGGGTTATGACGGCGCGTACACGTTCGTGTACTCGCCGCGGCCGGGCACGGAGGCGGGGGAGACCATGGACGATGACGTGTCCCCGGAGGTCAAGTCGGAGCGGATCAGTGGCCTGATCGACGTGGTGCAGGCGACCGCCCGCCGCCGCCTGGCCCGCCACGTGGGCACGGTCCAGCAGGTGCTGGTGGAGGGCCCGTCGCGCACCGACCCATCGCGCATGAGCGGGCGAACCCGGCACAACGTGACCGTCAACTTCACCGGGCAGGCCCCCGAGGGGACCCTTGCGCAGGTGGTGATCGAGGGCTCCACCTCCACGACCCTCTCGGGCGAGCTGGAATCGGTGGCCCAGGCGGCGGGGGCCGCCTGAGCCACCGGCCGCAGGTGCTGGCGCTGTTCGGCCCCACGGCGGCCGGGAAGAGCGCCGTTGCGCATGCGCTGGCGCGCGAGGTGGGCGGGGAGATCGTGGTGGCCGACCCCTTCCAGCGCTACCGGGGCCTGGAGATCGCGGCGGATGCGCCTCGGAGTCCGGAGCGGGCGGAGGTGCCCTATCACCTGGTGGGCGACCTCGATCTCGCGGCCGATTCCACCGCCGGCGACTTCGCGGCACGGGCCCATGCGGCCATCGACGCCATCCGCGGGCGCGGACGGGTGCCGATCGTCGCCGGCGGCACCGGGCTGTACCTCCGCGCTGCCCTGTGCGAGCTGGACATGCGCCCGCCCCCGGATCCCGCGGTGCGCCTGTGGGCCGAGGAACTCGCTCAGAGCCCCGCCGCGGCCATGGCGGAACTCGAGGCACGGGATCCGCGGGCTGCCGCGGTGGTGGACCGCGCGAAC
>Ga0180431_10003139_pt1 | contig 21481 bp, 17 predicted proteins | sample SS_ome_11_FD_132459 | JGI IMG/M metagenome (GOLD analysis project Ga0180431, IMG submission 132459) | Hypersaline lake sediment archaeal communities from the Salton Sea, California, USA - SS_1_MS_1 metaG | ecosystem: Environmental > Aquatic > Non-marine Saline and Alkaline > Hypersaline >...
ATCGCCGGGGCCCAGATCGCGTAGCAGACGAGCAGGCCGTCAATGATGCTGTCTACGGCGACCGCACCGGCTGCCGCCGTCAGCGCAATGACAATAGTCGCGCTGCGGCCGACACTCAGGGCCGCGCGATCATCCAGATCCATGCGGGGTTTGACAATATCCTGCGTAAACGCAACCGCGCCGGCGTTGAGCAGCGAATCGAGACTCGACATGATTATCGAAATCAGCACAACTAATAACAGGGCGTAGCCGGCGGCCGGCATGGTGGATTTGAAAAGTGTAAGCAGGACGAAGTCTTCTATCTCCTTGCCCTTGGGTGTCATCGCCTCTATCTGCGGCACGGTGATCAAGTCACGCGCGACAATTCCCATCGCCATCATCACGGCGAACCAGGCCACGCTGAAAAGTCCGGCCAGCACAAATCCATTGCGCGACACTTGCGTTGTCTTCGACGCGAGGGCGCGATTCGCATACGGCGGTATCAGCGTCTCGCCCAGAAGAAACGCCGCCAGCAAAGCAACTATCTCTATGAGAGGCGTCTTCGCAAGGCCCTCGCTGGTCGCGGTCGAGGCCTGCTCGGCAAAAGTCGCCAGTCCGCCGTTATAGTAGAAGAACAATATCCATAATAAAGTGATGGGCAACAATATCGCGAAGGCCGAGAACTGAAAAGCGTCGGTTATCACGCTGGCCCGCAATCCGCCGAACGTCGTATACAAAGCGGTGATACCCACGACGATCATCACACTCGACCAGTGAGGCAGCCCGAATATGCTGGTCAGCACGTCGCCGCCGGCCTTGGCCATAACCGCGGCAAAACCTGCGCAAAGACCGACCGATATGACTCCGGCAAGGATCTGGCACGTCTGGTCGTACTTCTGGCCTATGGCGTCGCCTAATGTATGGCACCCCTTCAACTGCCGCAAACGCGGGGCAATGAACAGGCCAACCAGTATGTTCTGAGCCGAGTACGCCAGACCTATGCCGAGAAAGAGCCAGCCGCTTTTATAACCCCTTCCGACAAAACCTATTGAAAAAGCAGGGCCGACGTAAGTGGCCGCCAGGCTGCCGAAGACCAGCGCCAAAGGAAGTGCACGCCTGGCGAGTGAAAACTCAGAATATTGACGGGCAGTCCGTGCGCGCACGGCTACAAACGAAAGCAGCGCCCCGTACACCAGAACAACAGCCACAGACGAAACCGTCAGCACGGCGTCAACCCCAACAAGCTTAAATTAAAGGTCAAAAATCAAATATCAAAATTATGGAGCCGCTTCGCGGAACTATTTAAGCGGAACTATATTTTAAAATGTCATCCGCCAGAGGCGGAAGCTCCGTAAGGAGTCCATAGGACCGCAATTCTAATTCTTGATCTTTGATTTTTGATATATTCAGTGTCTCGTATCCCCGGGCCGGTCCTGGAACTGCTCTTCCTCAAGTTCATTAATGACCGTAGCCAGATCGCCTTCGGTGCGGATCCATCCATATCGGGCGTCCACGAGAAACGCCCGATACCACGCGATCAGGTTCTCCGCAAAATCTTCATGTTTGCAATAGATACCAAATGAAATCTCCCCGGCGTGCGAGCCGGCTTTGCGCGGTATTTGCGCAAAGGCAAGCAGAACCGACGTTCTGGTCAACAGAAATTCAAGGTCGGAGACCTGACTGTTATAGATCCGAAGCCTGCCGGATTCGATTGCCTCGGGAAACTTGCGAAAAAGGAAGCGTGCCGCGTTGGAAAACGCCGGCACGCTCAGATTCATCGCGCGGTGCACCTTAACGTCCTGATAGTCCTCGATAATCTCGTAAAGCGTGCTGAGATAATCGTTTACCGGCTGCTTCTCGCCCTCGAACAACATGCACGTCCAGAGTTCTCCGTTGCCGGTGGCGTCGAGCTGTTCCTGGAGCATCTGCCTGGCGACGCTATAGGTCTCCCGGCGGTTGCTCAGCACCTTGAGCCGGCGCTCGGTCATGGTCTTGGCCCAGTTCGGCATATCGCCCGGCAGCGTGTCCGGCGGGCAGACGCCGAGCCGTGTCAGGAGTCTGAGGAATTGCTTCTCGTCGGAGCCGTAGAACCGCCTGCCGACTATAGAGCCGACGTTGCCGTTGCATTCCATGCCGTACTGCTTGTGGTGGCCGAATGATAGCAAATGCACGTCGTATCCCTTTTCGTGTAGCTTCTTCTCCAGCTCGCCGATCAGCCAGGTAGCCTGTTTTTCCGGCGCTTTGTCGATAGACAGATGTACGTTCGGACAGAGCACGATCGGTCTTTTTCCGATCATGTCCGTTAACAGCTCGAATTCCTCCGCGGCCTGTTTGAGTTCCTGCCTGTCGTCATACAGCTCGACGCAGACAAATGCCACCAGCACATCGTTGAAAACCATTCTTGGCTGAGGTGCTGAAATTGTGTCGGGATTTATTCTCGAAGACGGCTCCTTGTCCTCGAAGTAACAGGATGAACACTGGTAGCAATCCAGGATCATATCGTTTTCTCAGCTCTTCGCATTTTAGTCGCGGCTCTTGCGCCGTTTGTGCGTTTGCTCCGCGTCGGCGTTTTTGCCTTTTTCGATCGAGATACAATATTGGCGTCAACGCGGGATATGAATAACCCCACGTCGGCAGTCACCGCCTTATCTGCAAATCCGACGTCGTTCATAATCCGCACGACCTCGGTGGCGTCCCAGAATTCGTCGGAGCAAGCGACCAGCTTGCCCTCCTGACGGGTAAGCGACTTGAGAAAACCCGGCACGCATCCGTCACGCAGCGCCCCGGCGTAATCACTCAATAACTCTTGAATTTTCCTGTTAGTATCAGCCATCGGTTCTCCTTTAGCGTATAGCGTTCAGCGGATAGCGTTTAGAGCACGCTATAGCCTCTATCCGCTATACGCTATGTGCTGTACGCTGTTTTCACCCCTTGCGACAGTAGTCGCTCAGCATTTCTTTTAATTTCAATATCGTCCGGTATTTTAGCATCTTGACCGCCCCCACGGTCGTCTTCAGCTCGTTTGCAATCGCCCGGCTGGACATGCCGTCCATCCAAAGCTCTATCGCCTTGCGCTCCCGCGCCTTGAGCCTTGCCAGCGCGTGGGTAAGAGCCTGCTGAAGCTCCGAGCGGCTAAGCAGCTCGAGCGTGCCCAACTCCGGGGCCACCAGAGACTCCAAATCCTTCTGCGCTAAGTACAAATGTCGATTCATCCTTCTATACACCCGCCTGAGGCGCTTGCGCATGTAATAGAGATAAACGGTTCTAAGCAATTCCCGCTCGCTCTCAACATTTCGCAATCGCTCCGGATTTTCCCAAATATCGGCGTAAACATCTTCTAATACGTCCTCGCACTCTACTTCATTGCCGAGATATCTGTATAAGTACCGTATAAAACTGTCAAATGTAGCCCGCACGAAAGGCTCCATGGCCTTTCGCCGACGCTCGGCGTCAGGGGCAGTAAGTCCTTTCAGGGCATTTCGTAGCCGCCTGTTCATGGTTCCTACTCTTTAAAGGCAAAAAATCAGCGTTCAGTAACGATAATTGTAAGCAAAATCGAAAATTCCGCAATATTCAACTTCCCAATACTGAAAATCGCAAAAAAATGTATGAAATGACTGCCTCAGAGGTGCAGAGATAAGATTTATTCGGGGGGGCCTACCAGATGGCAATATAGGACGCAAAATTGGCAAACCGTTGGGTGGCAGCCACTAAGCAAACGTAGTGAGCGAAGCCTGCCCTGAGCGAACTCGAACGGGTGGATGGATTATAGCGATCATCCACTTCATTCTAACGACATCTCAGCCGATTCCGTAGTACCGTTCTGTTCGGATAGCTCCATCCTCAATTGATATTGCGCCTGAAATAATACTCCGCAGAATACTATCGAGACCGATAGCAAGCACAAGAGAACCATTATCATCTTCTTTATGGTTTCAGGAGTTTGTTTGAACGATTTGAACCTGGATATGATGAAGATCACGATGCCGTAGACAATCACCATTTCAGCGGCTGCCACCACCTGGACGACCACGTCCGGCGGTGTAATTACCGTAGCGGCAGTTGTTAAGACTAACAACAGCAACAATGCCGCAGGAAAGACCGGCTTAGCGGTAGGTTGGGAAACTTGAACCTCAGGCACTTTTTGCCCGTGCTGATCTGCCTTAGAAGCGCTTTCGCTATCGTGTGTCATGTCAGGCGCATTGTCACCCAACAGAAGTAAGTACCTCGACGTTATATAGAAGACTATCGGCACAATAAGTAAAACGTATATAATGCTGACGATGTGGCCGGCCAAGCTGTGGACAAACTCGGACAACGCCGTTGCCGGGAAGAATAGGACTGTCAGGACAATTCCAAAAGCAAACCAGCGGCACATCACCTTAAAGCCCACCCACCAGATTTGTGCAAGTCTAAATAAGAATTTCTTATCCATCTTTTATTAGCTCCTTGTTAATTACGATGGCGCAGCCGCGCCATTCTTTCTGGAATTCTTTCGGCGTACATGTTCTCACGCCTTCTAACGGATCGCCGATTGTCACTTCGGTCTCGGATACAGACAGCACGGCCACGTAATGATCGATCATGAAGCTGAACTTCACGATAGCGACAAAAGGCCCTTTGTCCCGCAGCTCGCTGACGTCACGGCAGTAAACGATCCGGCACGGAACGGCATACTCTCTACGCATCGCATTACGCAGCGAGTCCATTGGCGTTCCCGTAAAACGACTCGTGTGGGCGCGCAACGCAAGTTCTCCTTCTTCGGCAGCTACGCCCAGGCGACGCAACACAGTCACAGCCGCAGCAGGGCCGCAATTGAAGTGGGTGCTCTGGATACAGACACCGTTAACGTCGAGCATTGTGTCCACATCCGCCAGGCGGGAGTATTCGAAAGCCGGAAATAGAAACGGCAGAACAGAGAAGTAGGCAGTTGCGATAATCATAAGCACCACGACGGCACGCCGGTTGCGCTTTTGCGGAAGCCTTGACAGAGGCGTAGTCAGTAACATTGTGATAACGACAGCCGTCACCACAAACTCGGTGCGCCCCGACATTAACCATTTGAACGGCGGAATCAGCTCGGCCCGCAACACCCAGCGCGAGATCCCGATCATCGCAAGTACCACCAGCGGAACAGCATATGCAACAATCCAAACTCGGCTCTTGACGCGCCAGAACCGCCGGCCGATAAGAACTCCCGCAACCGCCAGCAAGATCACACCGGCCGTTTGTGCAAGTGATATGATTATATAACGCATAACTCACCGCATGGGCAATCCACCTGGTGGCGGACCCATCCTAACAATCTAATCCGATATTTTGTACCAATGATCGTCCATTCTTATCCCTACAGGCCAGCGATCTACATGCTGCCAGTCGTCAAGAGTACCTTCGGATCTATACAGATATCCTGAGTGCTTGAGCGGAAAACCATAACCGATGATGAATTCCACTGTAAGAACACCATTGCCATCCTTCTCAGCCAAGGTCGCCTTCGCAAGATTCGAATATTCGGGTGGAAGCTCGACTTTGTTCAGTTTCTTTTCCACATCAATGGAACCGTTCATCATCATTTGTATGACGGCCTCATATCGGTCAAGACGAGACTTGAACAGATAGTTTCGAAGGGCATGGCCCACTACTATCGTCGGCATGAGAGAACTTAGGCAGATCAGAGATACACAAAACGGAATGAAGGCTCGGATTTTGTGCCGATTCCACAAACTGGGAATCAGAATGAGATCGACCACAATCGCACCAATCAGGACAACGATGAGGAACATGAAAAGAAATTGCCAGTGAATGGTCGGCTTTGCTGCAAAAAGAAAAGCGGCCGCATTCAATACAAAACCAACAAATATCGTTATTATCAATGCCTTTTTCATTTCCTATTAATCAATGGTAGTATGGGCAACTTGTTGCCCATACTACCATCACTTCTTATCCTCATCATACAATAATCGCTCAACCGGATCATCGCCCACATCAACAGCATATCCTACCTCAAATTTAGGAGATATTCTCTGCCTCATCACAGCCAAGAGCTGCTCAAGGCTTGCTTGATCCGGTAAGCTGCCGCGCACTATGATCCGCTTGCCGAGGTGGCTCGTACTCTGCAAAAACTGAAGGTCGGAGAAGCGCGGATCGCCGGCCAACTCCTTTTTCACGGAATCGATTTGTCGCCGGGCCTGCTTTATGTTCAGCGATTGTCCCGGTGCTCCCCAGAAAAAAGACGAGATAATTACGGCTATGATAATACTCAAATAGAGCAACAGTCGGTTCTTGAATGTAAACCTCAGGGACATGATTTTCTTCCTCATAAGAACATACAAACAGTAGAATTGGCACCTTGTCAGTCAATCCTATCAGTCTCTCGGCACACTCAGTAAGTGTATATCATACCCTATCTGTTTTCAAGGAAAAACGTTTTTCAGTAAAGTCGGGTGGGGGTCGCCCCACCATCTTTGGATGGGTGGGCCAATACCTTAAGGTATCCCCAAGGGAGACCCATCCTGACTTTTTTGACGGATTTCTCTGCTTCGGTCGAAATGACGGGGCGGTTGAAGCGTATTAAATAGTGGGCCGGTAATTGGGGCTTTACAATGAGACTGTGCCGGTTATGATGATGCGTTGAAGCCTTGGCATCAGCGGTTGGTGGGCGTTGCCCGCTTTACGACTTAGAGATTAGCTTCGAGTCTTAATGTGCTTGTAACCTTTGTTTTCGAAGGAGCAGCTTATGGACCTTCAGGATTTTATCAACAGAATGCAGCAACCCGGCCAGATCAGGTATCCGAACGTGCGATTCAAGTGGAAATGGCTGATAATATTGGTCGCGGTCGTGCTGGTGGCAATCGGCCTTAAATCGTCGCTTTACACAGTGCCGGCGGACTCGGCCGGAGTGGTGCAGAGATTCGGGCTCTACAGCCGGACTACGGAGCCCGGGATACATTTGAAGATGCCATTCGGCATGGAAGAGGCGGTAGCGGTGCCGATTCAGAAAGTGCAGAAAGAGGAGTTCGGCTTCAGAACGCTCAAGGCCGGAGTGGATTCTCAGTATCTGGGTTCCGATGAAATAGAAGGGCGGCGCGTGAGCAACGAGGACCTTGTCAGACTGATAAGAGAGAGCGGCGAAAGGGTCTCGAGAGGCGCAATGTATCAACTGGCCGACAAGGCCGGAGAAATACTCCGAAGTGAATACGTAATGCTCACCGGCGATCTCAACATAGTCGACGTCGAGTGGATCGTTCAGTACCAGATAAAAGACGCTCGCAACTATCTGTTCAACGTGCGCGAGCCCAGGCAGACTATCAGGGACGCCAGCCAGGCCGTGATGCGGCAGCTCATAGGAAACGGCAGCGTCGACGAGGCGATAATCCTCAGAAGAGAAGCATACGCAGTCTCGGGCAAAGAGGCCTTGCAGAAGCTGCTCGACGAGTACGAAACGGGGATTCACGTTGTCACGGTCAAGCTCCAATCGTCCAATGCGCCCCGGAAGGTCAGGCCGGCTTTCAACGAGGTCAACAAGGCCGAACAGCAGAAGGAAACGAGAATCAACGAGGCTAAAAAAGCCTACAACGAGGTAGTGCCGAAGACAAAGGGCGAAGCCAAAAAGCTGATCGAGACGGCCAACGGCTACGCCGCCGAGAGGGTCAACCGCGCAAAGGGCGACGTTGCCAAATTCGAGAGTGTCTACGCCGAGTACATAAAAGCGCCGGATATTACCAAACAGAGAATGTACCTCGAGACAATGTCCAAGGTCCTGCCGCTGATACCGGAAAAATGGATCATCGAGCAGGGCGGCGCCGACGGCGGAATACTGATGAAGCTCGATCTCGAGAGCGGCAAGAGTTCCGATTGAACACTTTGGAAACGAGCCGGGGAAAGCCGGCCAAAGGAAAGGTCAATAAAATGACTCGTATAATCGCGATAGTGGTCCTTGTAATAGTCATCATCCTCCTGTCCATGTCGATGTACGTGGTGGACGAGACCGAGCAGGCGGTGGTGACTCAATTCGGCAAGCCCGTCAGGGTAATCGTCAACCCCATTGAAGGCCGCAATACCAAGCAGATAGTCGCCGAACTGAGAGAGAAATACTCGAAAGAGGGAATCGCAGTCGGCGAAGGCGCCGGATTGAGATTCAAGATACCTTTCATACAAAATGTGCGGGAATTCGAGAGGAGACTGCTCAGGTGGAACGGCTATCCCGAACAGATCCCAATTAAGGACGAGAAGTACATCTGGGTCGACTGCACGGCGCGATGGTATATAAAGGATCCGCTGCAATTCCTCAGATCGGTCGGAACCGAAGAGCTGGCTCACACCAAGCTCGACGACACCATCGATTCGGGAACGAGAAATTCGATAACCAAGAGGGATCTCATCGAGATAGTTCGTACGGACAACCGCGAGATGAGTGTGAGAGATGAAGAGCTGCGCGAGACTACCCAGGTAAGCACGGTTACCGAGGGCAGGCCCGTGATAGTCGCCGAAATCACAGAAGCCGCGATACAGGCCTGCGAAGTGTACGGCATCGGCATCCATCGCTCAGGCATCCTGATCAAAGGACTTACATACAGCCAGGATGTCAAGGACGCGGTCGAAAAGAGAATGATCGAGGAGAGGCAAATGGTCGCCAAGAAGTATATCTCCGAGGGCGAGGGCGAATACGAGAGCATCATGGGCGACAAGGAGCGGGACGTCAAAACTATCCTTTCCGCGGCATACAAAACTGCACAGGAGATCGAGGGCGTGGCTGATGCAAACGCGACCGAAATTTACGCCGCGGCTTACGGCAAAGATCCCGAGTTCTACAGATTCTTCAAGACCCTCGAATTGTACGAGGAGCATTTAGCCGGTGAAAAGACGCGATTGATCCTCGGCACCGACAACAGCCTGTTCGAGTTAATAAAAGGCGACATGCTTACAACTGAGGGTGTTTCGACTCAAAAGGGCAAGTTAGAGTGAGGTTCGGATAAGTGAATTTCCTCATATTGGTCAGAGCGTTGGGCATCGGCGTTGCCGCGGGGCTGGTCTGCAACCTGCTTTACTCGGCCGCAAAGAAGAGAATGAACACCGGGCAACAAAGCAAGAGCGGCAGTCGGAGGAAATACGTCGAGTCATCCGTTATAGAAAAGAAAGACGAGCCGCCCGAGTCCTACGAAGATAATTCCTAATCCTTCCACTGTTTAAGGATTTGCAGGCATTCGATCATCGACCGGCCGTTGTGGTAGCCCGCCTTCCACTGGTTGGCCTTGTCACCTAATTGCTTCCCTTCGGGAGTGACGGTTCCGTGCCACTCGCCGGTCTGCCAGTCCACCATGTTCTTTTCGATGAAATCGCTCGTCTTGTCGAACACCGCCAGATACTTGGGATCATGCGTCATGCGATTCATATAAAGCGCACTGACGATTGCTTCGGTCTGCACCCACCAGACCTTATCGCGCCTGTCCGCCGGCTGATTAAACGGGCCGCTGTCATAGAAGCCGCCGTTGATTTGGTCGTATCCGTACTTCAACGAGTAATCGAACAACGTGCGATACAGGTCAAGGAACGGTTGGTTTGAAACTCCCGCCGCATCACAGGCGTCCATAAGCAGCCAGATGTTTTCGATGTCGTGGCCGTAAGATACTCTCGCGAACTCGCCATCGAGTCGCGGCGTCCAGTCGCGGTCGTACTTGTCCGTGCAGGCGCCGAGATTCTTTCGCACGACCGTGTTGCTTTCGATATTGATCAACTCCAGCAGCCGCTCGCGCGCAAGTGAAAGTTTGCTCGCACGGTAAAAGGTGGTCATTGCTTCGAGCAGATGAAGGTGAGTATTCATCAGCTTAAAGTTCGGACCGGCGCCCATATAGGAATTTTCGCCGGGCGGCGCCGGCGTCCAGTCTTCATTGAAAAATTCTACGTAGCCGCCGTAAGTCTTGTCGTAGGATTTGGCTTCAAGCAGATTGAAGAACCGGACGGCAAAATCCAGCACGTCCTTTCTGCCGGACGCCAGATAGAACTCCGACACGGCATAGAGCGCGAACGCCTGGCCGTAGAGATGCTTACGCGGCTTTAATTTGCTGTCGCCGGTTGCGTCGACTTCCCAATAGAAGCCGCCGTTCTCGCTATCCCACATTTTTTCTCTCAGAAAGCGATAACCGTGATCGGCGGCTTCGATGTAGTCATCGCCTCCATAGCCCGCCCGCGCCGTTCGGCTGAATAACCACACCGTGCGCGCCTGGCTTACGAGCATCTTGGTGCCTTCGCCCTTGAGCCTGCCGTCGGGACCGAAGTTGATCGTATACCCGCCGTTTTGCCGATCCAGACTCTTCGAGTACCAGAAGGATGCGATATTTTTGTTGAGTATCTTCTCGAATTTTGGAATGTAGGTCTTTGCAAGAGCATTGCGATCAGACGCAGCGCTGAGCTTCGCGCATATCAAAAGTAAGCCTATAAAAGCCAACACCGTGCAAAATTGCCTATGCCTTATCTTCCTGCCAAGCATTATTTCTCCTTCTCTGAAAACTATAAACATTCCGGGCATTTTATAATATTATCTTCAATGATCAAATGAACCTATGAATAAGGTACACCCGATACCGCAACAGACGTGGAACTTCACCCGTGGGAATACGGCAAAACAAAGTCTCGAGTTTTGTCAAACAACGGCTAAGCCATCCTGCGGCGTAAAAAGGGGCCTACGCTCAATTAGCAAGCATAGGCCCCATCCTAAGACAAATTCTGCCGGCAGTCCACAGTCCCAGGGACTCCTTGCGGAGGACGCCTAACGGCGGATACTTAAGCACCCGCCGTCTCAATTGTCGCGACTGAATCTACTGAACCAGCCCGATGTCGTCGAAGTGCACCGTTCCCGTGCCGCCGCCGGGAACAGGGGCATTCCTCGTGCCGAAGCCAATCGTGACTGAATCAACGTTAGTGAGGTCCACGCCTGCAAAGTCCGTCAGGTCGATTTCCCACTTGTTCCATCCGCCGTCCTGAGTTGCGGCATCATCAGGATGATACACTACGGCGTTGTCCAGAGCTACAAACATACGCTCGGCGCCGTTGGCGGAATCACCGCTGAACCACAGCTCAAGCTTTGTTACGCCTTCAGCAGTCCAGTCACGCTTGTCCGCCGGCAACGTCATAGTCGCCTCGGACGTCTTGCCGGCGTTATCGTAACTAAGCGGCATCGCCTGGGCGCCGCTGCGGACTACACCCAGGCCGGCAAATGGAGGATCCAGGTTGCCGGCCTGCGAGCCGTTGGTCAACGTGCCATAACCGTCTTTCCACGACACATATATCCTGTTACTGCCCGGCTGGCCTTCTTCAATGTCATTGTACACCTCGAAGTCGTCCACAATCAGGCGGGCGGGAACCGTGAAATTCCAGACGGTGCCGGCGTTAACCGCACCGCCGGCCTCGACCTCATCGACACGCACGTAGTAGTTGCCGCCGCCAAATTCCACCAGGCCGGCCAGAGATAAACTCGCGGCGGACTGATTGCCCTGAAACTCCGGCGAGCTGTTGTCGGCGCCGGCCACTGCGTCACGGTCGGCGCCGAAGTACACGTCATGTGAAGCCGCTCCGACACCCGCCGTCCAGCCAATCGAATCCGCATCGCGGATATCCACGATAGCATTCTGACCGGGCACCGGATTATTGGCGAGCTTCGTGTTGCCGCGCATCACTTCTGCAATCTCCTCGGCCGTCAAAGCCTTGTTGTAGAGACGCACGTCGTCGATGACACCGTTGAAACCTGTACCGCTGCCGTACCGGCCTATTACAAACTCAGCGTCGGCGGTGTTGAGCTCAACCGCCTGACTGCCGATGACCGCACCGTCGGCGTACAGCGTGGTCATGCTGCCGCCGGCGGTACCATTGTAAACCTGCGCGAAATGGACCCAGCGGGCACGGGTCGGATACGTCACGTCGAAATCGTACGTGGGATAACCCCAGCGCTGCACGCGCCACTGGTTGAGCGTAGTCGTCGTTCTCAGGCAGAACTCCTGGCCGTCCGACTGCGATCCCATATCATAGATTCCGCCGTTGTTGTAGCCGGTCGTGTACACCCAGGCCGCGACCGTCTTGGCGTTACCGCCGTCGACTCCGAAGTCGGCCGGCATCAAGCCCGTCGGCGCCCAATCGCCCGAACCGTCGCAACGCAGGGCGCCGCCGTCTACGCCGTCCGCCCACTCCGGGTCACCCGCAAGGGTCCCGTGATTGCCGTGGCCGGACCAGTCAACAACGTTAGTCCCGGCGCCTTCGTCGAGCGTCCACCAGCCAACAAGAGACGGATCGCTAACGGGTATATTGGGCACCGTTGTAAAGCTCCAGACGTCGCCCTTATGAGTTGCGAAGGCATCGAACTCATCGACCCGCCAGTAGTAGGTCTTGCCCTCTTCAAGAGTCCCCGGATCGAAGGTAGTGGTCGTCTGAGGCAGAGCACCGGCGGCATTGGCCACCGTGTCAAGATCGTCGCCGAAATAAGCATGGTGCAGTCTCGCGCCGAAACCTCCCGTCCAGCCAAGCACCACGTCCGTGGCCACAAACTTCGCACCATCGGACACAGTGGGGTCATACGCCGTCTTCGGCGGAACCGTAAAGCTCCAAACATCGCCTATCCAGGGGCTGTTCGGATCGGCGTCGTTGACCTCGTCGATTCTCCAGTAGTAAGTTGTGCCGGGAACAAGGCCGTCGGGGAAAGGAAATCCGATAAAGCCAATGATCTGCGTTGTCGTGGTCGTGGGCAGGGTGCCTACGAATGTGTCGGCGGCGCCGTTGTTGACATCGTCGAAATTGGCGCCCATATACAGATCGTGAGAGACGGCGAAATCACCCGCCCGCCAGCCAATGCTTCCCCACGTGTCCTCGTAGAGGGCGCCATCAGTTGGGGTTGGGCTCGCCGCATACGGATACTCTGCTCCTCCACCCAGCATAACACCATTAATCTCCGGCTCCGTCAGCGCCCGGTTGTATACGCGAACATCATCCAACATCCCATTAAGGGGCTCGGGCGCATTACTTAGTCTTACACCAGATGTGCTGTTTAGAACACCCCCAGGGGCCTGGCTGGCAATTTCCACGCCGTCGAGATACAAGCGCTGCGTGAGCCCGTCCCAGGTGCCTGCCACATGGTACCACTGGCCTTCTGTGAGGACATCGCCGACCCTCAGGTGCCGGAGAGTGCCACTCGTGTTGATGTAGAAGTGCAGTTGGCCGTCTGTCTCCTTGCGAATCACCGCGATTTCCGGTTCTGCCGTTACGTATCGCTCGACTTGACCACTTATGAATGCATCGTGCCATACCCAGGAGCATACCGTGATGGCGTTGTTACTATAGACAAAACCTCCTTTCTGCCCTTGCCCCTCACCGGGGAAGCGCAACGCCCCTCCCAATACCCCATCTCCCCACGTGTTATTCTGCAGCGGTATGTCGAATCCATTGCCTGAAGAATCAATAGCAGTGTCCCCGGAACCCTCATCCAACTTCCACCAGCCGACAAGATTCGGGTCAGCAGCGCTGGCTCCGCTCGTTATAGCCATCCCGAACACTAGAACAAGAGAGATTAGTGAAGTAGTTTTCTTGCACATGACGGTCCTCCTTACTCAAGATAAATTCCGACAAGCCCGCTCCGGGCACGCCCCAAAGCGACCGGATAATCCTTCCCTGCGTTGCTGTATTTGTGCTTGCTGCTCCATCAGGTATGATTGTTGATGGCCTGATATCACCTCATTCCATTCGGGGCAATACTGTGTGGGCGAGATACAGGGCACCCACTAATCCTACCGACAATAGTTATACTATATCACCAGTTTATACGTCAAGAAAATTTCGGCATGAAATTCATGTTTTGCGCTTTGTAAGCATCGGCATAATAGTTATGTTCTCGCGGCGACGCTCTTGCGCTTCGCTGACACTTCACCTCCATCAGGCTGTGTAGAGGACTTGCACCTCCAGGTTGCCGGACATGCTCGGCGCGCAAAATACGGCGGGGACTCGGTTTTTCCGAATCCCCGCCGTTTAGAACGACTTTCACGAGCAATCGCCGACCCACAGAGCCCGGCTTTCTACTCTTTCTTTTCCTCGGGAGCTTTCTCTTCGGCTTTCTTTTCGCTCGGAGCTTCTTTTGGTGCGGCCTCGGCCGGTGCCGCGGCCATCTCGACAACCGGCGGCTCAAGGCCGGCCTTGGCCAGAACGTAGTACAGGACAAAGCCGATCACAAAGGCAATAACCGGAGCCGGTGTGATGAAGCCGAACGTCGCGGGCATTATCATCGGCAGTATTGCGACGACAAAACCAACGCCCCAGGCTATATATCCCGCGCGGTTGATTCCCTTTCGCGGGCCCGCCCATTTGCCGCCGCTCAGCAGGTAGTCGGCGGCCATCGAGCCACAGATCGGCCCAAAGGATGCACCTATAATGTTGAAGACACCGATGAGGTTCAGAGCGTAGCCGGACGCTGCCAGAATGATGCTCACGATCGCTCCGGCCAGTGCGCTGCTCATTTTCGGCACCTTCGGGAACATCGTGCCTACACTGTTGGCTGCGATGAACGTGCAGAAACACGCCGGTGCAAAGCTCGCTATCGCAAAGAGGATAAACATGGCCGCAGCCAAAAAGGAGCCGATCCCGAAACTGATGGCCGAGTCGAGCTTGAAGTTCTTGGCCTTCTCCTTGTCTGTTAGCGGCTTTACTTCACCATTCTCATCCTTGACGACCATGGCGCTCACCTCGGCGGCGGTCAGGGATTTGATTTGTTCCGGCGTTTTTGCCGCGAGCTTTTCCGGGTCAATGGCATTGAGTTCTGCCGCGCTCAACCCGGTCAACGCCTCGGCCGGAGCCTCCAGAAGGGTCTCCGGTGTATAAACCTTCTCAAGTGTCAGCTTGTCGGGCCATTTACCGTGCGACCCGGCAACAATCAAAACAGAGAATACGCCTGTGATGATGGTCGCAAGAGCAATGCCTGTCAATCCTCCAAACTGGATATCCTTGGCATCGCGGTTACCCATGCCGAAGTCCACGCCTGCCGCACCGGCCGTAGCGAAGAATCCAACTACCATGCCGATCAAGCCAAGAAACGGCATCAGCTTGCCGGCTTCCGGGGCCAGCTCCGGCGCCTTGTAAGAACCAAGGCCCCCGATGGTAAGAAGGACACCGATAATGAGCATCAACAAGGGGACGAGAGGAAGGAAGGTAGATATCTTCGCAATGTACTTGATTCCGAAGACACCCATAATCACAGCGGCCAGCGTCCACAAGATTACTATAATGATGAAAGCCGCTGTGCCCGGTGTCGGGTCGGCACCAAAAGCCAGTAAGATAAAACTCGTCGCAACTGCAGCATTGACCGCAAGCCACCCGAATTGCAGGATTCCCATTAAAAGCCCCGGCATAAGGAAGCCGCCCTGGGTACCATAGGTTGATGAGCCTACTACATACAACGGATACCCGGTCTTCATGCCAAAGAGGCCCGGCACCAGGTAGAAGAGAAAATGGCACACGAGGCCCGCAACAATGAGGGCGAGTATGGAGAGCCCGACGCCACCGGGGCCCATGCCTTTGAGAAAGGTCGGAATCTCCATGTAGAAGACAACCCAGAGGAAGATTCCTGCATAGGCCGGCGCCGTGCTTTTGTACCAGGGCGCCCTGTTGTCGGCCGGATTCGGCTTGGCCATACTCAAATAACTCGGCAACGTTCCATTACTCATAATTCGATCTCCTAAAAATAACTACCTCGAATATGCGCTACCGGCACCGTACCGGATTTTGTGCAATATACCAGTTGTATGCCGATGCAACAATTTTTTTTGGCGTTCATGGACAAATTTGTAGATTGTCTCAGAGCTGCTAATCCGTCTGCGGGATCTGGATTCTCTCGCCGTCTTTCAACGCCGATTCGTGGGCACAGACTCCCGTCATGGTCCAGTTGGCCGCGGTTTTGGCGTCAACCGCCGATTCTCTGCCTTCGGCTATCGCGCGTACGAACTCATGCGTCATGTGCGGATGCGAGCCGCCGTGGCCGCTGCCCTGGATGAACGACGTGTGCTCGTGCTCCTCGTCGTAGACGCCGTGACCGGTGAACGGAGCGATCTCCCTGGGCAGCAGGTGTCCGTAGTCGGGGACCTCGATCCTCTCGACGTCCTCGTAGCCCGTGTAAATCGCTGGCCCTTCGCCCGCGGTCTGCTCCCACTCGAACGACATTTCCGTGCCGTAGACGTCGAAGCTCTCTCTGTACTGCCGGATCGTGTTGAAAAGCGAGCGGGTGACCTCGCAGGCCAGATCGGAGTCAGCGAGTTTGATGACGGCGGTCTCGGCGGCAAAGGGCGAATTGTATTTGGCGATGTAATCATCCTGGATTCGGCCCGAGCCGTGACAGACGACGGATTCGGCGCGCTTGCCCGCAAGGCACAATAGCGGGCTTACGGCATGAGTCGCGTAGTGCATCGGCGGAAAGCCGTACCAGTAGTCCGGCCAGCCCGGCAGGCCCATGTTCTGCTGGTGCGAGCCCCGGAGGAATTGAATTTTGCCAAGCTTGCCCGATTCGGCAAGCTCTTTGGCATAGAGGAACTCCCGGCTGTAAACGGCCGTTTCCATCATCATGTACACCTTGCCCGATTTCTCCCGGGCCTCGACCAGAGCCAGGCAGTCCTCGGTGGTCGTGGCCATCGGGACGGTGCAGCAGGTGTGCTTGCCCGCATTGAGCGACGCCAGCGACATCCACGCGTGGTCGGCAATCGGCGAGACGACGTGAATCGCATCCAGCTCGTCGATGCCCAGAAGGTCCTCGAATTTCGTGAAGCGCCTTTCGATGCCGAACTGCTCGCCAATTTCGTTGAGGTGCTGCTCGTTCCTCTGACAGATGGCGTAACACTCGGCGTCAGGGTGTCTTTGATAGATTGGGATGAACTCGGCTCCGAAACCGAGCCCGACGACAGCTACATTTACCTTTCCCATCGGCTTTTTCTCCTTTCCGGCCCTTTCGCAAGAGCCTCCCTGCGTATAAAACACAACAAATAAACCGAAAGCCTATCGCTATGGATAAGACTGCATACTGTGTCAGGATAGAAACCGGGCCACAGACACATTATCGCTGCGCCCGTGGCCCGTCCAATATATTAGAGAATTGCCGGCTACGCAATTATTTTTTCGATCCGCCAAGCAGAAGCGACAGAGTGTGCACGATCACAACCAGGAAGAACACTATCGCCGTGTAGCGGTGCAGAGTTAGCAGGTAATGCTGCCAGTACGTGCCGAAGAGCGGGAACATGCTCAGGATGATCGACAAGATCAGCGGCAGGGCCAGAAAGACGATCATCCAGAACGTCACCTTCTGGGTCAGTGCCGAGCATTTACAGCCTGGTTGTGCGTTGGAAGTCTCAGCGGCGGTCACACGCTTAACGAGATTCTCCAGCCACGGCCAGTCGCCTTTTGTGAACTTGCATCTGCTGGCCCACAATACCGCTAAAACGGCCAGACAAACGGCCAGCACCGGCGCGAAAGTGGCGTGAATCATCACCGAATAGCCGGAAATATGCTCGCCCTTGAGCACCGGAATAAAACCCGTGAGGGCCTGGATTGCAACGCACAGCAGAGCCACTGCGTAGACGAGCGCTCGCAGGGCATTTATGAGATTTAATTTTGGTTTCGCAGTCGTTTTAGACATATCACTCACAAATCTTAAAAATAGCCGTTAATTTTCGCCGCCCAACGTCTTGACCACGCAACCCAGCGCTTTTAGTGCATAAAATAACAGCACCAAAGCCAGAACGGCGGATGCACACAGCGCGGTAATCTTCATAATCGGGCGGAACACAAACGAGAACGCAAACGCGCCGGCGTATGTCGGATCGATGTCTTCCTGGAAGTCGAACATCTTTTTCGCTTCGTCCCTTTCGTCAGTCGAAACAGGTGAATCGACCGCAACGTCGCCGAAAAGGAATCCTTCGTCGGCGTCGTGGCAATCGGTGCAATAGCGAATGCCCAGCGACTGGGCGGCCGGCCTGACGCCGTGTGCGAACGGCCACATATAAGGCTTGGCCGCGGGATGGTCTTTTTCGGTGGACAAGGCTCCCGAATCGTTTAGGCTGTACAGGTTGCCTGCACTAACGTAAACGGCCTTGCCTTTCACGGAACCGGCAATCGCCTTGAGGCCCTTGACGATGTGATCGGCGGTAAATGCCGGCCAGTCGCCGGAAGCCGGCCGCTCTACGTCCGCCAGTGCTTCGCCGACAACATTCATCGCAGTCTCGAAAGCGACCGGCGCGATAGCATCGTCTTTCATATCGCCCCAGTAGGAGGGCCAGAGCAGCTTGTGCGGCGCGATCTTGCCGTTTTCATTCGTGGCGTATACAGGCGTGGCAATATGCGGCAGGGCCTTGTGAGATTTATTGACGCCGATCGTTCCCAGCCGGTGCGCCCGCGAGGTCTTGACCAGAGCTGTCTTGTCGTCGGGCCAGGGCCCGCTGTGACAGGCGGTGCAGCTCATCTTTTCAAAATGCACAGGCGGAAGCCCCTTATGCACAGGCACCGGCGCTCCCAGCCGGCCGGCTTCGGGCACACTGCCGTCGGTTTCGGGCAGGTGGCAGCCCTCGCAGGTAGTAATGGCCGCCAGAGGATTCTCCGACGTCTCGGCCTCGCCTTCGTAGCCGCGAACGATCTGGTGGCCGATTCCGTTTCGGTGGCAATCGACACAGGTCAGTCCCGCCGTCATGTGGATGTCCTCGTCGCCGGTCCACTTCTCGGTGTGCTCGTCGGTCAGGTACATATTCGAGTGGCAGAAATAGCACCGATTTGCCGGAGTTTCGCGGACGATGTTCAGCAGAACCTTTTTCTGGTCGCCAAACGTGTTGGGCCGATAGGTGATAGCCGGAGGGACCTTCTTGGGATCGTTCAGCGGCTCGGGCATCACCGGATCCCACGTATCCGGCATGTCGGCAGCCGAGCCTTTTACGGTGGCGAAACTCGTCGTTGCCGCCGCGGCCCAGCGCAAATTCTCACGCTTGACCTGCGTATCGTACTCGGCCTGGTTGTTGCCGGGATCGCCGTCGTGGCAGGAGAAACAATTGATCTCGAGCTTTCCGGTTACGAACATTCTCATGATATCCTGCGGCTGCTCCGGTTCCATCTCGCCCGCGCCGCCGCCGGGCATGTGCCTGCCGAATATCTTCATAAAGAGCATGTTGGAAAGTCCCGCCTGCGCCGGTGTAAACGTACCGGGCCAGGAGCGATACGAAATGGGAATCTGAGTCCCGCTGCGTCCGTCGGCAAGTATCCAGGGCTCGCCGGGCGGACCCGGCGGGACGTTGGCGTCGGTAGCATTGAAATGCCAGCCGGTCGCGATCTCGTCGTAGGTATGGCAGACGCCGCAGGTCTCTTTGGTCGAAAAAGGCAGAAGCGGATCGTCGTCGGGGGCGATCTCATCGCCTTCCTCTGTAATCAGAGGAATATCGTGACTCGGATGGGCTCTGCTGCCGTCGCTCTCGTCGCCCAGTAATTTCGGCTCGGTTTCTGCCGCGGCAGCACAACAGCAAAATACCAGCAAACTCAGAAAGGCGGTCAACACTAATACATTTTTCAATGTAGGCTCTGTCCTTATATTTATTACCAAATTGACATTTTCGAACAAAACGAATACTACTCTATCATTGTGAGTAGGGGCGGCCCCATGTGGCCGCCCTGGGATTATCAATTTTTGTATGAGCCTGGTCAACCACATAGGGTTGCCCCTACACACATCCTAAGGACAAAAAATGTTTATGGGCGATATTCGCCCAAAAATGGCCCTTTTGTCTTTCCGTATACAGGCCCCCTTTTTAGGGACAGACAGGCTCGCAATGACAATTTCCTTTCTCAAGCTTTGAGACTCTACTATCTGCAACTCTGACTTACACCTCAAAGTCCGCCGCGCTGAACTCCAGCTTCTTTTCGGCGGCTATCGCCTCATTAACTTTCAGGACGGTCACGGCTGTTTCGTAGCCGATCTGGCCGGGACAGTTCAGTTCGGCCTTGCCGCGAATCGCGTCGAAGAAATTCTCGAGGTGCGGCTGATGGTAAGCCTTGCCGCCCATCGTCACGGGAATGTCGTAACTCGGCGGCTTCGGCGACTCGCGCACGTCCAGCACGGTATCGGCGGCCGGCTTGTCCGCTTCTTCCTCTTTCTCCGGCTCTGAGATGAAGCCCATCTTGACCCATTTTTCCCAGTTTTCCGCCGGAAGCCACGCTTCACGATAGACGGTGCCGCGGCCAGAGGCCTCTGAGATTTGCAGCGTGCCTTCGTCACCCATGAATGTCTCGAAATAACCCTGGCTGCTGTTGGTGGTTATCGTCTGGTAAAACGCCCGGACGGTCCGGTCTCCGAGGTCGTACTCGTAGATCACCATAACGTTGTCGTACCAGTCGTGCGTTTCTTTACAAAGTGGCGGTTTCCAGTAGTCGATGCCGCCGCTGGCAATCACGGCCTTGGGATTTGCGCCGAGGAACCAGCTATAAATGTCGATCTGATGCGAGCCAAGGTCTACTATGGGCCCGCCGCCGAGTCCCTTGTACCAGCGCCAGTTCCTGAACTGATGCATCGAGTCGAATCCATACTCTTTCAGGATAGCTGCGTCGATCTCGGCGTTCTTCGGGAAGCCCAGGTCCTCACATGCCGCCTTGCTGCGGTTCCACTGCCCGTTGACGCAGGTGATTTTGCCTAACAGCTTTGCACCCTGGATCAGCTTGTCGTAGCAGTGCCGGTATCGGGGATTGCTGCGGCGCTGATGGCCGATTTGAAGAAGCTTGCCGGACTTCTTGGCCGCTTCCATCATCTTTTTCGCGCCTTCGAGCGTGTTGGACATTTCTTTTTCACAGTAAACGTGCAGCCCGGCCTCCAGGCAGGCCACAGTGTGCGGGGCGTGCCAGAAATCCGGAGTGGCGATTATCACCGCATCGAGGTCTTTCTCCTTGGCGAGCATCTCCTGGTAATCCACGTAGCTGTTTACCTCATGGCGATAGGCCTTGAGCGTGCGCGCCACGCGCCTCTGATTGAAGGCGGTCCAGATGTCGCAGACGGCCTTGAAACGAATGCCGGGTATCTTGCCGAGGATGGCCTCCATCAGCACCTTGCCTTCGGCCCCGGCGCCGAGCAGGGCAATATTTATATCGTCGGGCTTGCCGGCGGCGGCTCTTGATGAGATCATCGGTGCAAACGCCAAACCGGCACTTGCGGCGGCGGTCGACCGAAGGAAACTGCGTCTGTTTATCTCTTTTTTGTCTGCTTTATCGTTCATTGTTCTTCTATTTAACTCCAAAAATGTAACAAATCGGTCATCAATTCAACATTTTGCCGGGGCAATATAGCAACCCCGCGCCGCCCTGTCAACCAAATATACGGGCAACTCATACTATGTATACGCTGCACGGCAAACGCCTGTTTGACTTACTTTTTCGCCTTTTTGACGACGATATTGCGATATGCCACGGGCCCGTGGTTACCCTGGAACATAAGCGGGCCTTCCGGAGCTTCTTTGCCCCTGAGAGC
>Ga0180431_10003141_pt1 | contig 21477 bp, 22 predicted proteins | sample SS_ome_11_FD_132459 | JGI IMG/M metagenome (GOLD analysis project Ga0180431, IMG submission 132459) | Hypersaline lake sediment archaeal communities from the Salton Sea, California, USA - SS_1_MS_1 metaG | ecosystem: Environmental > Aquatic > Non-marine Saline and Alkaline > Hypersaline >...
AAAATACCACCAATCAAGAAATATCATAGAAAAAACACCTTATAAACCTATTCAGGATTATTCAAAAAATACCCCCTAATATGATATTATATCATTAAGATGTGCAGAAAAACAAAGAGAAGTATTTGAAAACTAAAAAGAAAACTACAAAAAGTAAGTCTTCGGACACTTCTTCCTTAAGAGAAGCTCAAAACCTTGACTGGAATGACCTGGCTTGTGCTATAATATATTTGGAAAAATCTTTGAGATTAGAAAAAAATGCTAAGAAAATAGATGGTTTAAACAAAAAACTTGAAATATTTGAAGAAGAGAAGAAATCAAGGGTTTTAGAACTCTTTAGCATGGAAAGATTCTTGAATAGAGATTTCAACTACTTATACTCTGCTGACTTTGAAGATTCAGACGTTTAAACCTCTAAATATCTGAAATAATCTTTATATGTATAAGGAAGGAGTATAAAGTGGAGATTAAAAAAGACGAAATTAAAGATGTTAAAAAAATCGGTAATTTAAACGGTTCTGAAGTAAAACTTGTCACTTTAAAAGGTGGTTTCCACATAGGTTTGGGTAAAAAGAAAAAAAACAGCGGTGAAATGGATATTTTAGCAGTAGGCTCTCACCCAGCACTAGTGCATCATCAGATATCTAAAAAATACGAAAATAATTTTGAACAGTCAATGAATAAAAGTGAGAGCGAAGATATTTCTGTTGTAAAAAGTTATTCAAAAAACCTAGACTCTAAAAGTAAGAATGTTTTAGGTCTTGATATCTACTCTATAAAGAAAAATGAAGAAGTAGACTTTAAAGTAACTAAGCATAATTTTGAAGTTTTTTCCATTAAAGGAAGAGAGGTTAACGGAGAGATTGTTCTTGAAAAAACTGAAAAAGATTTACAAAGACTCTCAAACGTAGATAAAAAGGAGTTGAGTAAAAACTTGGAAAAAACTATTAAAGAATATGCCAACGAAAATGGTTTAAAAATAAAAAAGAAATTCTAGGAGATAATTTTGGCAGAAAAAGAAAAGAAAGGTGTTCAGATAAGAACTCTTCCTGTAAAGCCAAAAAATTTATTTCAGATCACAATGGATCTGAACAAAGATGATGACCTTGTTACTCAACGTGGTGTTGAGTTTGTACACTATGTAGCAATTCCCTCTCCTATCGGACTTAAAGATAGGGGTGATTACAGAAGAAGTGATCAATACGATACAATAACATCTAATGGAATGATATATAAAAAAGTAGGATGTTTTACAGGAACTGTTGTTTCTAATTCTAAAAGAAAAAAGCCTGCAGAAGGTGGTTTAGTGGACCAATCTACGGCAAGGCTTCTTTTGCCCAGGTTTTACAATGAAAAAGCTACTGCTGATGGAGAAGAGATACACCTTGCTCCTGGCGATAGAATTTTTATTAAAGATTTAGAAGTTCTTGTTTCAAACTATCAAAGAATGCAGTACAATCCAGGAGGGCTCGACAGAGCACAGTTTCCTGTAAAGTCTGTCCAACATTTGATTGATAGTAGGAATAAAGAATATAAATGTGGCTATCACTTTACAATATCAGACGGTCATATAAAGTGGATAGCCGGAAAGGATAATCCTGGTATAGATCCTGAAACGGGAAAGGGAAGGATTTATTCTATAAGATATAAATACAATGCACACTGGTATATAACAGAAATACCCAATGAGGTTCGTGTAATACAAGGTACAGATGGTAGTGGAAAAAGGTTTCCACAAAGAATGCCTTACAGTGCAATCATCCAAAGAGAGTATGTTTACTATAACCAGAATAATGATATAGACAAAGAACACGGAAGAGAAAAAGAAGTAAGAGATGTCGAAGAACCTAAAGATAGAGTTCAAACTTTTAGTGAATATCAAATAAAAGTAGATATAAATGATATTGATTGTTAATGGGGGAATAAATGAGTTTTAGAAGAAAAATAGACGGTAAGTGTGTTGAGGATAGTCATGCTATTGACAACATCCAATATAACAGCTATTCCGGTGGCCAGAAAAATCTAGAGGTTGGACCTGCTTTAAAATATATTTCTAATACAGCAGCAGAAGTTGCCGTATGTCCTGGAGATCAGCTGTTTTTGTTTAAGACAACAGTCGGTGTTGGATATGTTCAAATGGCTGAAGTAGCCGGTATCGGTGCTGTTCCTGGTGCTCCTGCTGGTGATGTATTTCCTGTTTTAGGAGAGTCTTTTACCAGATACAGTGCTGCAGATTACAAGTTTATCAAAGGTTCTGCTGATATTCACTTGTATATCCTAAGAGATGATAATCAGGTTAGACAAGAGCCGTAGGTAAAAAATGAACATAAGATCTGACAAAATAATAAAATCAATGCTTGGAGAAGACTTTTTTGAAGTCTTAGAAAAGTCAGATGTATACAAGATGTACAACAGAAGTGTAACAGGTATTGATGAAATGTCTACTGGACTAAAAATTGTTCCAAGAGCCGTTATGTCCTTTCTTGTATCTTGCCTATCAAACATGGATAATGACCAAAATAAAGATATAGAACTTCCTTTTGCACCAAATTGTAACATGCAAATTACAAAAAAAGATAGAGATACTTTTCAGGGGTACATTTATTCTAATGGAAAAAAGATAAATGAATTTAAAAACAGATCTATACCTGGAATAGGTCTTGTTTTGATGACTACTTTTGAGCTTTATGATACAGATAAGTTTACAAATCTAAGAGAACAAGAGAAAGAGTCTTTTGATGTATCAAAACTTCAAAATATGATAGATGAAAGGTTTAAGTTGCATTCTTTAATTTGCAGTGTTGTTGATCAAAAAATAGCACAAAGAGATGCCATAGAAACGCTTATTAAAGAAAAGATAAAAAGTGCTATTTATGAGAATTCTTCTTATAAAGAAGAGAAAGAAGAGGAAGAGAGTTCTAAGTATATTAAATCTGATAAACTAAGAGACTTCTTGTTAAGACAAAAGAAGAAAAGAACTGAAGAGTATCAGATTGAAAAAAGAGAAGAAATTCACTGTCCCGACTGCGGCTCTCAGCTTTACGATGGTGGAAAAAATCTTGCACTTTGCATTTGTTATGGTGAAGATTGGAATAAAAAAATTAAGATACAGAAAAATGAAGATAAAATTAAAATGAATTTTCCTAAAAGTATAGATACAGAAAATATAGAAATGTTATTAAAGACTTTAAAAAGTATAAATAAGGAATAGCTATGAAAGAGGAAATGACTTATGTAGCGGTTGATGCCGACAATGTTGGTGAACAAATTGGAAATGCCGTTCTCTCTGATAATGAAAGTGTTCTTTCTGAACTTTCTCAGAATATAAACTCAGGTATTGGTATTTTTTCTAAGTGGGCTGAATATAATGGCGGAAGGGTTATTAGTAGCGCAAGTGATGAAGCTGTTTTTAAGATTCCCGTTTCTTCTATTGAAGAACTAGAAAAACTTAAAGAGGAATATGCCAAAAAAACAGGTTTCACCGTATCTATAGGTATGGGCCAAAAAATCTCTGAAGCTGCTAAAGCTTTGATATATGCTAAAATGAATGGAAAAAACCAGATCATGGATTATTCTCCAGAAATGGAACAGGCCATGAAAGCTTCTTTTGATTCTAATATCAGACAAGAAGTTGAAGAAGATGCTGATGAAGAAGTTGAAACCGAAGAAGAAACCAAAGAAATAGAAGTACCTGCAGATCAGGTTGATGAAGACTATGGTTCTAAAAAAATGAAAGAAGCTCAACCAGAACACGAAAAAGAGATGTCTGAAGAGAAAGAGTTTGTTCATGATGCAGAAGAAAATAGAGAAGATGAGCTTGATGATGATAATATAGAAGCTGATGAAGAAGAAGAGGTTTTTCAAGAGCAGGAAGAATCTAAAGATAAAGATACTGAAGAAGAAGTTGAAGAAGAAAAAGAAGATGCACTAGAAGAAATGGCTGATTCCAGTAGTGAGTCAGATGAAGATATTGATTTAGACGGAAGACCCGATATACAAGAAGAGCATGGTGAGATTCAGCCAGAAGATGACTTAGATCAAGATGGTGATGTAGAACACGAAGAAGCAATGGCGGCTGATTCTAAAAAAGAAGAAGAATATTCAGACGAAGAAGATTATCAAGATGAGAATCTACAACAAAATGATGAAGAAAACCTTTCTGAAGCTATAGAACAAGAAATGCAAGCAGAAACAGAAGAGGAAACAGAAGAAGGGCTTACTAAAGAAATGGTTGAAGAAGCAATGGAGCAACAACCTGAAGAAGATAATGTTTCTGAAGAGTTAAAAAATGTTATATTTGAAAGTCTTCAGAATTTTAGACAAAATAAAGATTTCTTAGAGTCACTATCTCATCAAAATCCTGACCTGTACTCTGCACTTATATACTGCTTACAGGCAATGATAGAAATGGCAAAAGAACTGGGTTATGGTTCTGTTGAGGAAGATGTCATAGAACAAGATTTAATAGACATGGACGAGCCAAAACAAGATGGCTCTATGTTGTCAGATGAAGACCGGGAAATGTCAAGTAGTTTTGAAGATAAAGAAGAAGAAAAAGAGGAAGAATCTGAAGAAGATAATTTTACAAAAAGCGAAAGATTTCTGTCTATTATTGAAAAGTTTAACAAGCTTTCTGAGTCTCTTAATATAAATAAAGCAGAGAAAAAAATAGATCTTAAAGAGTTAAGAAGTAATATTAAAAAAAAAATAGAAGCTACAAAAAAGAAGTTGTCAGAAAAGAAAAAAAAGAAGAAATCTGATAATAAAAAAGAAGATAAATCATCAGATGATGGATCTTTTTGTGCAAGATCTCATAAAAAAATGAGAGCTTCTGGAAAAGACTGTCGATCAAAAGAAGACCAAGACACTCCTCTTTGTTCTGCAAGAAAAAAGTTTAATTGCAGGGGAAAAAACGAAGAAAAAGGTTCTGTACAAAAATCAGAAGAAGAAAGCGACTCTAAAAAACTTTCAGATTTCTTAAAAAAGAAGAAAAAAGAAAAAAAGTAAAAAGGTCGTTAGAAAAACGTGGTAAACTAGCGACCAAACAAACCACAAGACATATAACAAAACCTCACCATCAAGAGGGTACTGTAAAAGGTTATAAAATAAAAGATATTGATAATGAAACCGGAAAAGCAAAATGGATAGACGCTTCTAGAGGATTGGCTTTGGATATTAAAGGAGATCCAGCCGGACCAGAAGGAAATAGTCCTATATCAATACCTAAGCAAAAAACATCGTTGGTGCAAAAAGAGTGATAAGTTTTAAAATTAAAAATTTAGAAGTTTTTGCAGATAATATTAAGAATAGTGTGCAAAAAGTTCAAAAAGAAATTGAAGAAGATGTAAAAAAATCTGTAAAAGCTCTTGCTGTAGGTGTTTTTAAGAAGGCTGAGTCGTTATCTAGAGAAAGACTGCCAGGTAGCTTAGATGATATTTATAGAAAAAACCTGTATATAGAACAGATTTCTGATAACGTATTGATAGTTGGTTTAAAAAAAGATGCTTTATGGATAGAAGAGGGTAGAAAAAGCGGTTTTATGGACGAGCTTTTTAAAGGCCCTGGTGTGAAAACAAGTAAAGAAGGTCATAAATACAGATCTATTCCATTGGGGGAAAAAGCTATTTCTTCGATATCTACTGACAGCGGTCAGGATATATTGAAAGAGCTGAAGGTTTTTCTAAGAAATAGAGGTATAAGATATAACAAAACAAAAGGTCTTGAATTAGACGAAAAAGGTAGTCCTAGAGTGGGAAAAATTCACAGTTTTAACATAAAAGATCTTGCTAGGAGCGGTTCTAAGAATGCTCAGTCTTTGTCTAGAAATATACAAAGTTTTAGTGTTTTTCAAAATGTCAACAAAAGCACTGGTAAGGTTGAAAGAAATATAGTTACTTTTAGAACTATATCAGAAAAACATAAGGAACAAGGCAAGTGGAATCATCCAGGTAGACCTGCTGAAAATATATTTCAAGATTTATCGGAATGGGTTGAAAAAGAATGGCAAAACAATATTCTTCCTGAATTACAAAAAAAGTATGGAGGATAGAGATGTCTATATTTCAAGGTGATGTATTTTTTAGAAGAATAATAGAACTTACAATAGAAGATATAAGAGCTAATCCTTGGCTTGTCGATGATATATTATCAGATTTTATCATGGACCCTATGCTTTCCGGTATATATGGTCAAAACGAAATTGAAAATGCCAAGAAGTGGTTACGGGATAATGATATCTCGGTTTATCTACCACATAGAATGGACCTTGAAAATATGCCTTGTGTAACTATTTCTGTAGGTTCAAACATAGAAGATAAAGGAGAAGCTAGATTAGGTGATCAAACACCTTTTGTTGAAGAATTCGAGGCTTCTGATATAGGTAAAAAAATACCTTATATAATAGAGCCATTTGACTATGTTTCTTATAATGAGCCAACAGGTTTTTTTGAAACACCAGCAGAAGTTGACCTAAGTCTTATACAACCAGGAATGGTAGCTGTAGACCCTGCAACAGGTGGTGGCTATGTAGTTACGGAAAAATCTGCTAATGGTTTTTTTATAGCCGCAGGTACGGTTGTTACAACTACAAACATAGGTATACTTCCACAATACCGTGTTTTTAGGGCAAGAAGAGAAATTGCTTCTTTTAGAGAAAGAGTAACACTGGGGTGTCATGTACATGGAGATCCAAACGCACTCCTATGGTTATACTCTTTTATGATGTACGGACTTTTAAGATACAGAGAAGGTGGTTTAGAAAGTCGAAATTTTCAGGTTTCAAACCTAGAAACTAGTGACATGGTTAGAAACGATGCTTTTGGAAATTTTGGTGAAAATGTTTACAGTAGATATATAACGGTAACTGGGCTTGTTGAGAATACGTGGGTAAAAGCTCCTAAAAGAATCATAGAAGCTACTAAGATATCTGATTTTGAAGGAACAGATGGTGCCGGTATTGTAATAATAGGTCCAGATGGTGGTGAAGTACCTGAAATTATTGACACAGAGTGTGAAGCATGGGTAGCTAAGGATAGTGAAGAGTAAATCTTTAATAAACAGAGGTTATTGATATGGATAAAGATATTTCTAATAAAATCGAAGATTTAGTAAAGTCAATGTATAAAACTGTAAAAGCTCTAAAGAAGAAAAATGCACTTGAAGATGTACTAGATGAAGATCGTGTTGCAGAAGTTGATCCAGATCTTGTTCCGGCAGACAGAACAGGTTCTTTAAATAAAAAGAAAAAAGAAGAAGTTAAAAAAACAGAGGATTTTGTCAAATCTGTTATGGATAACTTTGAAGTAATTTCAAAAGCTTATATGATGGAGAAGGCAAAGATTGATACAAAGAAATTTCCAGACACTGACTCAGGTTTTGCAAGTAAAAGAAGGCAGGAGAGAGCTAATAGAAAAGAAGGTTTTCAGCCTAAAACTAGAGAAAAAATTCCACAAGCTACTCCTGAAGGAAAAAAACCAAGAGAGTTAGATGTAGGTCAAGCAAGGTCTAGTAGTAAGTTAAAAGATAGGTTGCAGTCTAAGTACGGTAAACAGCCTAGTAAAGAAGATCTTGAGTATCCAATGGCTTCAAGTGAAGATAACAGGTGTTGGGAAGGTTATAAACCTACACCTGGAAAAAAATCTTATTCAGAAGGTTCTTGTCAGAAAAAAAGTGAAAGTTCTGAAAAACCATTTCATGGTTATAACAAGAAAAGACACTCAAAAGAAGGTGGTTTGAGTGAAGACGAAAGAAATAGGATAAACAGAGAAACTGGATCAAATCTAAAAGCTCCTGTTAGTTCTAAAGAAGCAAAGAAATCACCTAAAAAAGCTTCTAGAAGAAAGTCTTTTTGTGCAAGAATGAAGGGTGTAAAGGGAGCTACTAGCAAAGAAGGTAAGTTAACACCTAAGGGAGCTGCTCTTAAAAGATGGGATTGCTAGTATAAATTATTGTAATTATTGAGTTTTTGTATAAAAAATTTTTTATTGTATTAATCTTTAATGTATATATGTATTAAATTAGGGGATAAAAATGTCTGAAGAGAAGAAGTACACTCCTGCTGAAGCTGCTAAAATGATTTTAAATGGTGTTCATAAATATTTGAAAAAAAACGAAGAAGTTCTATCTAAATCAAAAAATTCTGCTCATGAAATAGATATGGGATCAGAGCCTAATGATGATAACGCAGAGTGTCCAGAGTCTTTAAAATCTGAAAACTCTAAGAGTAGTGAGAGTCCAGAAATGGAAGATCAACCTCTTCAAGAAAGTGAAGATAAAGAAGAAAAAGAATCTAAAGATAAAGATACTGAAGAAGAGAAAAAAGAGTACGAGTTTAAAAAGTCAGAAGATGGGATGTTTGAAGTAGAATACAAAAGGCTTGTTAAGTTTTTACCCCTAGGTGGAACGCAGTCTTCTGGAACAAACCCTTCTTCTAGTATTTTACAGGGAAAACCAGCTGCACCTGCGGAAGGTTCTTCGATAGCCAGCCAAATAGGTTTTGATAAAGATGAAAAGTTAAACCCTTCTTTTGATAGAGAGAAAAAAGATATTGAGTGGACTAATCCACAGACTAAAGAAATTAACAGGACAAAGCCTGGTAAGACTCCTTCTAAAAGATCTGATCAAGCCAAGTTTATTGCGGAAGCCAAAGAAAGAAGAAAAAAAATGAGAGAACAAGGTCTTTTGAAAGACGAGGATCAGAATAAAGCAAAAAAGACAAAAGGCATTTCTTTTGATGAAAGTAAAAAAGATTGTGATTGTGATAAAAAAGATTCTGAATGCATGAATAAGTGTATGGAAAAAAAATCACAAATGGAAAAATGTGGGGAAATGAGTAGCTCTAAAAAATTAAAGAAGTTTATGAATAAAAAAATGAAATAACTTGGAGTTTTTATGTCTGAAGAAAAAAAAGAAGAAAAAAAGACTAAAAAATCAAGTTCCAAGATGGATAAGATTGAAAAGGCAAGAAAAAGAAGATTAGCTCTTGCAAAAGAAATGGAAGTTAAAGAAGAAAAAAGTAATAACAGGGAAGATTTTAGAAAGTATTTTCTAAAGTTAAGCAAGAAGCTAAGTTTAGAAAAATATCTTGAAGAAGTTATATGGACACACTTAAAAACCATAGAACACGATAAGAAGGATCTTTTTGATAAAGGCGTAAAACACTTTGGATACGATTTATAATTTTAAAGGAGAGGAATAATGGCACAAAGGCTAACCACAAGTTTTGTAAACACCAACATACCTGGTGCTTATCCTAACGTAACAGTTCAGTCTACACCAGTAGGTATTACCAATACTGGAGACATTGTTATTATTGGAGAAGCTGCAGGCGGTGCCGATTACACACAAGAAGTTTTGAAAGATAATTTTTTTACACCAACTCAGTTGGACAGAGTTAGACGTAAGTACTTAAGCGGTCCAATTGTTGATGCAATGGCGGCTTTAACTTCTCCTAGCAATGATACTGACATTCAAGGTTCGGTAGGAAGGGTTTATGTTGTAAAAACAAACGGTGGAACACAGGCTTCTGCTATTGTAGCAGCTACCTCTGGTAACTATGGAACTCTTACCGATAAAAACTTTGGTGTTGATGGGAATAAGTATTACTACCAAGTAAGTCAAATTGAGAGCGAAGTAGGTCCTAGCTTACAAGGTAATGAACTTACAATTGGTGATGGATCTATCTTTGACGGTCTTTCTTTTAGTATTAGAGGAAATGGTGGTGTTGAGACAACTGTTACTCTGAGTGCTACAATGACGGATCATGATACAATTGGTGAGCTTGCTGCTGAGATCGATGCTCAATTGCCTTCAGGTTTTAGCTGTGAAGCAGCTGTAGGTGTTGACGCTCTGGTTATTAAATCAGATGCTGACGCAGACGCTAACGGAAAAGGTTGGGGAAAATCTTTTGAGCTTATCGACTCAACCCCAGGTGATTTAGCTGTAATTGGGTATTCTACAGGTTTAACTGTTTCTTCTCAAGAACCTGAGATTGAATTTTCTGTAAAAAGACAGGATACAAATACTAACGAAATCTTCGTAATTGAAGCCGAAGTAGCCTTAACATTAGGTTATGAAGGAACAACTGCAACAGCTACTATTTCAAGTGGTGTTCTTTCAACTACTGTAACAGGTGGTTCTGGTACAAACCTTTCTATTAACTTAGATGAATATGTAACAATGAGCGATCTTGCTGATTTTATCAATTCTCAAACAGGTTATTCTGCTACTTCTGTTGCTGCTTCTAACAATCTGAGCCCTTTAAACCTAGATGAAGTTTCTGCAATCTCTATCTGTACTACAGGTTCTGATTTGGAGCCAGGTAGAATTAAGAAAGCTACTTACAACACAGCTTTAAGACTTTCTCAAAGTTCTGTTGTTGATCTTGCAATTGATGCTTCGGAAGGTATTCCTGCTGAAATGGCTGTAAAAGAATTTTTAACTGGCGGAGCTAGAGGTGGTACTACTGCTGCTGATATTGTAAATTCAATTCCATCTCTAGAAGGTATTAAGGTAAACTTTGTACTACCTCTATTTTCAAGAGATGCTTCTTTAGATATTGCAGACGGACTTACCGATAGTACATCTACTTATACAATTGATGCAATTAACTTTGCCATTAAATCTCACGTATTAGCACTATCTACTGTTAAACTTAAGAGAAACAGAGTTGCTATGTTGAGTAAAGAAGATACTTATCTAAATGTTAAATCTCACGCTCAGACTCTTGCTTCTTTTAGATCTAACTTGACCTTTCAAAGAACAAGTCAAACAAACTCTCTAGGAGAGGTTGTAGAGTATCAACCATGGCATACAGCAGCTATTGCAACTGGTATGCAATCTGCAGGCTTCTACAAAGCAATTACAAATAAATTTGCTAACGTAATTAGTTTTAGAGACCCAAGTGGGTTTGATTCAGGAAATCCTGGAGATGTTGAAGATGCCATCGATGCTGGTTTAATGTTCTTACAAGCAGAAACTGCTGGTGTTAAATGGGTTGTTGATCAAACTACTTATGGTTTTGATACCAACTTTGTATACAACTCTTTACAAGCTGTTTATATGGCTGACGTTCTTGCTATCCAGCTTGCAGAGTCTCTTGAGAGATTTGCTGTAGGCAAGTCTTTGGCAGATATTAACGCACCTGCTGTTGTTGGGCATATTTCTAAAAAAATGGAAGAATATAGAAGGCTTAAAATCATCGGACCTTCTGACGATGCCCCGCTTGGGTATAAAGATTTGAATGTAGAAATTAATGGACCTATCGTAGAGGTTAAGTTAAATGCTAAGCTTGCTACTCAAATCTTGTTTATTCCAATTGAGCTAGAAATTAGTCAAATTCAATCAAGTTCAAACGCTTAATTAAGGTAATATAAGGAGAAGGAAATGGTTCAAAAAACAATGACAGGAGCACGGGCTAAAGTAAGAGTCGATGGTGAAGTCGTCGGCATCTTTGAGACATGCCAGTACGGTGCTAATATCGGGACAGAAGCTATACATTTGTTGGGTAGATACTCACCTGATGAGATTTCTATCACAAGCTATGAAGCAGTTCAAGTTGCTTGCTCAGGCTTTAGGGTAATTGGACAGGGTGTTCATGTTCTTCCTAAAGCACCTAAAGTTCAGGATTTGTTACAGTTTGAAACAGTTCAATTAGAAGTTGAAGACAGACAAACAGAACAGCCAGTTGCTATTATTAAAAATTGTGTTCCTTCAAGTTGGGGAGAAGCCCAACAAGCTAAAGGAACTACAAGAATTAATATTACTTATATCGGAACTATCTTGTCTGATGAAGATGGTGATCAAGATGAAAGTAATGGAGCCACTACCCTTCCTTAATAATTCTAATAACTTAGAATAATAATAAAAAAACCGCCTTCTAATAGGGCGGTTTTTTTATATCTATGATACTATCTTAGTATGGAAAGTAAAAAAAGAAATTGCATATTTACCGGAGAACCTGCAGATGCTAAGATATCTGTAAGTCATCCAAATTCTGACAGACACAACTGGGCTAAGAAAGTACCTTGTACCAAGGATTTCTTGGTATCTAGGGGTGACAAACCCTTGACCGATCTAGAAATGAATATAGTGGAGCTATTTTACAAGAAAGAACTTGCTGAATTACGTGTACAGGTATACGAAAAAGAACTACACGAAATGCAGTCAAAACTAAAGAAAGACTGGGCTAAGTATTATACCGATGATTTTACTAATAGGGTAAAAGAGAGGTTGAGTGAGGAAAATTTTGGAGAAAAATTAATTGAAAGTACTAAAGAAGCCTTAAGACACGCAAGAGGAGAGGTTGAACTCAGGACAACCTGCGCAACTTCTGATACAGCAGAAAAGACCGTTTCCTTGACAAAAGAAGATTCTGGGTCTAAAATAAAAAAGATCACTAAGAAAAAGGGTGACCAAGGTCTATGGGATTAAAATGAGTTATTTAAAAAGAAAAAGAAAGAAAAAAGGTCAATTTTCTTATGGTTTTAGAAAAAACAAAATGAGTAGGAAAGATACTTTTGGTGATAGTAATTATTTAATAAATTTCCACAAAGACTATTTCAGTAACGATTATGTCTGTTTTTATAGTTTTGAAGCCGACTATGATGAGACAGTTTTTACACATAAAGGTATAAATACAGCAATTGAACTTTTTAACAATGAGGAATTTTTCAATGGAAATAGGTAGTTTAGAAGTTGAAGATAAGGAAGATGGTGGTACTTTTGTACTAAAAAAAGTTACAAAACTAGAAGATATTGAAGCTGGACATGTAAAAGAGCTTGGAGAGTCTGATCTTTGTATTCAGACTGAAAAAGCGATAATCCAGTATGCATATAAAGATGAAGAAGATAACAAAGAAAAGCTTGTAATTAAACCAGGCATCTGGACAATGGTCGAAACAAGTGCTGGTATAAAACTTAAAAAATTAGAACTTAAAGTTCATGATCTGTTGGAAACAGCTACAAATACCACCCTTATTAGAAGAGAAGCTAGTATATTTTTTAATAAATTAGATATTTATAAGAAGTTTAAAAAAGACCCTAAAAGATCTATTTTATTATATTCCAGCCCTGGAATGGGTAAAAGTTCTACAATTGCAAAGTTAAGTAATGAGTTTCTTGATGAAGACGAAGGTACTGTTGTTATTTTTTGGGATACATCAGACATTAGACCTAGTTCTGTAAGTAAGTTTTTATCAACAGGATCTATTTTCTCTAAGAAATGTAGTAGAATGCTTTTTGTCATGGAAGATATTGGCGGTGGTAATGCAGAGAACTATGTAGGACCAAGAACAGCTGATTCAGGACTTTTAGAGCTTCTAGACGGTGCATCAGTTAGTTTTAGATTGCCCACCTTTATCATAGCTACTACAAACACTCCTGAAAATCTATTGAAATCACTAGCAGACAGACCTGGTAGGTTTGATCAAATGTTTGAACTTCCAGCTCCAGATAGTGAGGAAAGAGTCAAGCTTGCCGAGTACATTTCAGGAAACAGTCTAAATAAGTCTCAAGTTGATGCTCTTGCGTCTTCGGACGCAGAAGGACTAAGTATTGCCCATATTTCAGAAGTGGTTATTAGATCAGAACTTCACGATAAAACATATGCAGAAGTTATTAAAGAGATGAAAGAGCATAAAGAGCGCATTGAAAAAGCATTTACCAAAGCCAAAAACAAGGTAGGTCTTGTTTGACAGCTGGGCGCAAAAATACTAAAGAAGACATGAAATGTGACAAGTGTAAGAAGTTTTTTGAAGAAATATGGTCTTTTACACAGTATGGCAACGACAAAAGGTCTGAAGAGCATAAAAAAGGCAGGAAATACTGTGAGAAATGCTTTAAAATCGTAGAGGATAAGATATCATGAAAGAGGGGTGTAAAAAAGAAAATAAACCTAAGAAAAAATGGTATTCAGAACTAGGTTGGCTAGTTTTTGTTTTTTATATAACTTTCTTTATTTTCATTAGAGACACCGATGATACAGATAAAAATTGGCATACAAGATCTGGGATGAATCTGCGTATAGATTACGGTACGGGTTGTCAATATCTTTCAGAACCCTCTATTTTTGGTAGTTCAAAGCTTATAAAAAGAGTCGATAGCTCTGGAAAACACATCTGCAAATAAAACTATGATACTATATTGTATATGGAGATTTTTTTATGACTGTTAAGAAAGTTAAGACACCATCTAAAATGTACTGTTCTGACCCTAATTATCTGAAGAATATTACTTCAAAAACCATGGATGATATTTCATCTATAGTAGGCTCTAGCTATGGTCCTGGGGGCAAAACGACACTTATTGAGAGTGAATATCCGGGTATTCCTAATAAAAATACTAAGGATGGGGTTACTATTTTCAAAGCACTTGGTTCTGCAGATCCTTATAAACATCTGATTATTGAGCAAACAAGAGATGCTGCTCAGAGAACAGCCAGTGAAGCAGGGGATGGTACTACTGCAACAACTATTATTTCTGCAAAACTTGTCAAAAAACTTTTTGATTATTGCGATGATAATCCAAAAGAATCTCCTCAACGTGCTACAAGGATCTTGAAAAAGATTGTAAAAAAAGAACTTATCCCTGCTGTTAAGAAAAATTCTATTGTTATTGATACTGAAAATACAAGTATCCTACATAAAGTAGCCAAGGTATCGGCTAATGGCGATGAAGAAATGGCAGATGCTGTTATGGAAGCTTTTGAGATGTTAGGATATGGAGACTCTTCACATGTTACAATTCAAGAATTGTCAGGACCAAGCGGTTATAAAGTTGAGTTAATCGAAGGTCTTCCAATTGCAATTGGCTACGAGGAATCTATTGGTAAATTTCACACAGCCTTTATTAACGATAAAGCAAACCAAAGATGTAAATTGGAAAAACCCTTGTTTTTATTGTTTGATGGTATTGTTAATGATCTCGTATCTTTTTTGCCTCTAATTGAACAGTTGGGGCAAAAATATGTAGAACAAGGTGATTCTGATTATAAAAACCTAGTACTTGTCTCTCATGGTTTTTCCGAGAGCGTTTTGACAAGCCTTGCTTTTAACTTCTCAGATCCAGGTACAATGAACGTGCTACCTATGACAACACCTATGACTAATATTAAAAATTCAAGACTTGAATTTTTATATGATCTAGCAGCTTTTACAGGCGCAAAAATATTTGACATGAACAACCAGGTAAGCAAGGCGACTTTAGAAAATCTAGGAAGTAACATGGACTCTTTTGAGTGCTACAGGTTTAGAAGTACTGTTGTTGGTGAGCCTAATGACCTAGATATCGAAGAAAGAGCTTCTGAGTTAGAGCAGCAATTGCAAAATGCAGCTAGTAAAGCTGAGAAAATTGATCTTGAAGAAAGGCTTGGTAAGATAACTAGCGGTATTGCTAAGTTAAAGATTTACGGAGCATCTAACGGTGAGTTAAAAGAAAGACATGATAGATGCGAGGATGCTGTGTGTGCTGTGAGAAGTGCTATCAAACATGGAGCATTACCCGGAGGCTGTCGTGTGCTTACAAATCTTGCAATGATGCTTAATAGTGAGTATGGAGAAGACCATAGAGACTACAACCTGGTACAAAATGTTTTGATTGAAAGTCTTATGGAACCCCTAAGAAAACTTCTAGAAAATGCTGGCTATAACTCTGAGGAAAGAACTGATATTATTGTAAAATACTTCCAAAATGCTACAGATGTGTACGATATTGAGAATATGGAGTTTGGAAAACCTGAAGACCTTGGTATTTTTGATGCATCCCAAGCAATTATACAGGCTTTAGAAAACAGTATTTCCATAGCAAGTGTAATGGGGAACCTAGGTGGTATTATTTGCTCACCTAGAGATAATCAATTAGAACTACAGGCATGGAAAGAGGATCAGGATTTTAGGAGAGCTACAGAGAATGCGGATCAGTTTATTAATGAAGCAAACATGAGAGCTTAGTATGAAAGTAGAGATATCAGAAAGGGCTTTGGAAGAAGCTGTAAAGAGACATGAAGATAGCTGGGAAAAAGAGTTAAAAGAAGTTGATATAAGAGCAGTGGTTCTTAAGACTAAGAAGTCTTTATTAGAACAAGCATTGATAAATGCTAGATGTCAAAACGCAGCTACTGAGCATCACTACAAGCTAAAAGATCTTGAGTCCAGGCTTAGTTCTTTTAAACATGAAGTGTCTAATATTACCGAAATGATTGAGGAAAACAGAAGAATATTTAAACAAACCATAGATATTTTGACAGAACACAAAAAAGATCACGAAAAAGAAAAAAATGAAAATAAAAAATTTTCTACAAAAATTTGGGAATTTTTTAAATGTCTGACGAAAGGGACTTAGAAGAACAGATAAAGTCACAGCTAATTCTAAAAAGATTAAACAATAAAGAAGAATTAAGAGACTGGATGTACACCTATTTGGATATAAAGTTTCCAATGGATACCGTTTATCCTAATTCAACACATGCACCAGTAGATGCCATGTGGCGAATCTATGAGCTTATACAAACTGGAAAAAGTCAAGAAGTACCACAGGTCTGTATGCTTTCTAGTCGTGACTCCTTTAAGACACTTAGCGCAAGCGCAATTATGGTACTTCTAATGGTCCATTTTAGACTTCAACTAGCAACTGCCGGTGCTATTAAAGCTCAGTCGGATAAGATGATTCAATACATAGCGGGACACTTTAGAAAGATAGAAAAGTATTTAGAAGAAAATAAATGGAGAAAAATTTCTGAAAGCAAGTCTAGAACAGACTGGCTTGATGAAAATGGATGGCTTTGTTTTGTAAGAATTGTTGTGGCTACTGTTGCTGGAATGAACTGTGTGAAGGGTAATACTATTATTAAAACAAATAAAGGTAATTTGCCAGCCTCTGAAATATACAAAAGAATTGGTGAAAACGAAGATATCTACTTTCTTTCTTACAACCATGACAGTGGATCTTTGGAGTATAAAAGTGTTGTTGCTAGACAGAAAAATAATCACAAAAAGATTTTTAGGATAAAAACAAGTAACGGTACTATAGAATGTTCGGGTGATCATAAAATTTATGTAAAAGGAAAGGGGTATGTAAAGGCTAAAAATATAACAAAAGGAGAGACTTTATATAGAAAAAAAAGAAAAACAACTGAAAGTATGGGGTTTGAGGAGTTAGGAGTTTTTTTTAAAAAATACGGGTTTATACTAAAAAGTAACCCTAGTAAATATGTAAATACAAATTCTAAAATAGAAATACAATGTATCCAAGGGCATATAAAAGAAACAACCCTAAATAGGTTTAATAGAAAAAAGGATAAGACTTTTTGCAAAAAATGCAATGAGGTTAGTTTTAATAAAGCAAAAGAGATTATAGAAAAAGAAGGGTACACCCTAAAAACAAAGGAATGCGATTACAAAAACAGTAAGTCACTATTAACTACAGTTTGTCCTAATGGACATTTTTACAATGTTAAATATGGTAGTTTTGTTCATAAGAAAAATAGATGCAACAAGGGATCTTGTAATAAAAAGAAGCTAAAAAAAGACTTTGTTGTAGATTATATAAAAAAACAAGGGTACTTAGTAAACTTAGATGAATATGAAAATCAAAAAGAAAAAATAGAAGTAACCTGTCCTAATGGGCATGTGTCAAAAATTTCTTTTACAAACTTCTACAACCATAAAAAAAGATGTAGACATTGTTATAAACCATATTCAAGAGGGCATCAAGAAATAGTAGACTATATAAGAAGTATATACAAAGGTGATGTAAGTATAAACGACAGTGAAGTAATAAAACCTTTTGAGTTAGACATCTATATTCCAGAATTTAATTTTGGAATAGAGTTTGATGGACTTTACTGGCACAGTGAAGCTGTAAAAATAAATGCTTGTAGAATAAACAAAGAGAAGTCTTTAAAAATACAAGATAATAATATAAAAGTTCTTATGATTTATGAAGATGAGTGGGCTGATAGTACTAAAAAAGAGCTTATAAAGAACATGATAAGGTACAGGTTAGGTTTCTTTAATAAGAAAAAAAGAGCATCTTCTCTTGAACTTAGAAGACTTGAAAGAAACGATGATTTTAAAGATTTTTTTGATAAATTTCATCTAGATGGACACACACAGGCCTCTTTTGCATATGCTCTTTTTGATAACGAAAAAATGGTTTCTTGCATGTCTTTTAGAAAGTCTTTTTCTGATAAATGCTGGGAAATAGCTAGGTTTGCTACAAACTATGATTACCGTATATATGGAAATGCTGGTAGGTTTGTTAAAAAATTTTTAGAAAAGGAGTCTAATGAAATTGTTACCTATAGTAACAATAGGCTGAGTTTAGGTTTTACCTACAAGAAACTGGGCTTTGAAGAAGTTACCAAAACCAAACAGCCTAGTTATTATTATACAGATTTTAGAAGCAGAGTTTGGAGGTTTAAGTGTAAAAAAATTAATGACCCAAAAATTACAAGCAAATACCCTACGGAAAGAGATCAAGCAAAGGGTGGGGTGTTTAGTGAAAAATACTTTGGTCATAAAAAACCTCTTTATAGAATATATGATTATGGACACAGAAAATGGAAACTGAAAGTTTAGAAGAAATTGAAGTTTTAGAAATCGAAGAAATCTCTTCAAAAAAGGGTTTTATTACTTATGATTTTGAAGTAAAAAAAAATCATAACTACTTTGCTCAGGGTATACTTACCCATAACAGTGAGCATGTGCCGATTCTCTGTATTGATGAAGTAGATGTCGTCCAGGACCCCCGTGCTCTTGAAGAAGGTAAGATGATTCCTTGTGTTTACAAAAACTCTTTGGGAGAAACATTCTTTCCACTTACAGTATATCTTTCAACCAGAAAATATGCAGGTGGTCTGATGGAAAAAACACTTAAAGAAACAGAGAGATCAGGCGGTGAGATTCTTAGATGGAACATTGTAGATGTGACAGAAAGGATAAGTGAAAAAGAAGCAAGAGTAGATGAACCAAAAGTTCTTAGGTATATATCCAGAGAACTTCCTCTTAGAAATCTATCAGAAGAAGAGTTTAATCAGCTAAATGAGGAGTCTAGAAATAAATACGAAGCCTTTGAGGCATATGCAGGTATTGCAGAACACCCAATGCTTTCTGTAATGAAGAACTATTTGGTCGATAGACCCCAAACAGATCATGACCATTTGTATAAACCACTGGTTTCTGTTTATAACAACTTTAAACAGACATCTCCAGAAATGGGGGAAGCCCAGCTTTTATGTAACAAACCTAGCTCATCTGGTCTTGTATATCCTAGATTTGACAGTATCGAGAACGCAATATCTATAGATGAAGCTTATGAGTATTTATCTGGAGAAGAAAGTAATGGAAAAACCTTAGACGAACTAGTTGGTTACATGCACAATCTAGGCATAGAATTTTATGGTGCTGCTGACTGGGGTAGTACAGACGAAACATCTCTGGGTGTATTTGCTAAAATTGCCGGTGGTAACTCATGGTTGGTAGATCTTGTTTCTGCTCCTGACCTTGAAATACCTGAGATAAAGGAGAAAGTGAAAGAGCTTACAGAGATTTATAGAATCAAAAGGTGGTTTTGTGACTCCAACTACCCTGCATATGTGAAGATGCTTAGAAAAACAGAGACAATATATGGTAGAATACCTGCGGTAGGGGTTAAAAAAGGGCCTGATTCTGTTATTGACGGAATAGTCTGTGTACAGTCTAAAATTGTCGATGCTAACAATAATAGGCATTTTAAAGTATTAAAAACACGTAATACAGACCGTGTTTTCGATTCTTTTGATATATACAAATGGAGACTTGATGGGAAGGGTAATCCAATAGATGGCAAGCCTGAGCATGGTAAAGATGGTACGGCTGATATTATGGATATGATCAGATACTACTTCTACAGCATGTTTGGTAGAGGTTCAAAGGTTTTATTCTCTTATGATCTAGAAGGTGCTCATAACAAGCCGTCTAGCCTACAACATAAAATCAATGAGTTATCTCTAAATAAGTCTTCTAACATAAAGAAATCAGGAAAGAAGAAGGGTATTGTGTGGGATATTTAGAAAGTAATCTTTAAAATAAATGCACAAGGAAAACATATGTCAAACATGAACTTAGTACTAGAATTAAAGGGTTATGATGGTAATGATACCAACGCCTGTAGGTCTAATTTTAGAAGAAATGCACAGTATATAGGTATAGAGACATCCGAAGAGATTGTTCAAGAAGTGGTTGTGCCAGCTAGTTCTTCTGTAACTCTTTTCTCGGTTTCTGTTGCAAATGCAAAAAAACTTGTATACCTAGAATCAACGCTTGAATGTGATATTACTGTAAACAGTGTATTGGAATCGTCTATTAAACCTATTGCTGTGGGTGATTCTAGCTTAAGAGGTGTCTTCCTTAAAAGCTCAGATATTGAAAGTTTAGAGATTACAAACAACGATGCTACCTCTAGTTTAACTGTTTATTATATAGCTATTAAGTAAGGTATAAGATGTCAGACGACAACGACAAGAAAGAAATTAAAAAAACCGAGGGTGAAGAAAGTTCTTCTAGCAAGAAGACTCTTTTTGCGATGACCAATGAGATCAACGGAGATCTCATGAAGTCTTACATGGAAAACCCTGATACAGGTATGAATCTAGCAGACCTCATAGGTTCGGCAAGCGGTTTCAAGAAAAGAACTAAAAAGACTGCTGTTCCAAGAATGGCATTTACTGAAGATCCGATAACAAAAGATAACTACTTCGGTCTTTTCAAAAACAAGAAAAGATTACTACCTGATTGGACGATCAAAAGGATTAGAAGAGAAGATCACCTCGTTGCTTCTATTTTAAGAGCAAGAGGTAACATGATGTCCATGTTCGGTAGAATTAGAAAAGATAGGTTTGACATCGGTATTGAGTGTAATATCAAACATGAATATGAAGAAGTTATCACGCCAGATCAGCATATAAAAATACAAGAAAGAATAGGTAGATCATTAAATATCCTAATGAATTGTGGAAGCAACGATGGTGTTGCTAACGAAGATAGAATGTTGTTTTCTGAATGGCTTTACATATCAGCTCAAAACGGCCTTTCTTTTGGTAGACATACTACAGAAGTTATTTATGAGGAAGATGAGTTTGGGAGTAAAAAATTTCATAGATTTAGACCAGTAGATGCCGGTACTATAATGAAAGCTGTTAAAAAAGGCGAGTATGCAGATAGTGTTAGGATATCTTCTATTAAATTACTAGAAGATCTAACGGGTCATAAAATTGATAGAGAGACAGCTCTTGCTGGAACATATTCTTGGATACAGGTTGTTGAGGGTGTTCCTAGACAAGCATTTACTCAAGATGAAATGCTTGTCTGTAATCTATATCCTTCTACTGACATAGAACATAACGGATACCCTGTAACACCTCTTGATACAATAATCCAAGCAGTAACCACACATATCTCTATTGAAACATATAACAGATTATACTTTGCCAACGGAAGAGCTACA
>Ga0180431_10003142_pt1 | contig 21476 bp, 18 predicted proteins | sample SS_ome_11_FD_132459 | JGI IMG/M metagenome (GOLD analysis project Ga0180431, IMG submission 132459) | Hypersaline lake sediment archaeal communities from the Salton Sea, California, USA - SS_1_MS_1 metaG | ecosystem: Environmental > Aquatic > Non-marine Saline and Alkaline > Hypersaline >...
GCAGCCACAGCTCCGAGGGTAGGTGCAGGTGATGACGGAAGGCGATCGTCATTGCTTCCTCCATCACTTCGTGGGTTTGCATCGCCTCTAGCGGCATCCCGTAGTATTTGCGCAGCATTCTCGTCACATCTCGCCGTAACCCTATCCGGTCCAGGGTGCCGGTGACCACACCCATATGGATCAACTGATCCACGATGACTTCCTCGTTCAGTTGCACGGCAGCGACGTAGAGACGCATCAGAGCGATCTGCATCCGGCGGCTCAGGTATCCTACCATCCCGAAATCCATCGCGCCGATGATCTCGCCGGGCATAACGATGAGGTTTCCTGGGTGAGGGTCGGCGTGGAAGTATCCGTCCTCCACTATCTCCTTGACAATCATGCGCACGGCGTGGCGGGCGATGCGAGAGCGATCGTAGCCTGCCGCGTCCAGGGCCTCAATGTCGTCCACCTTGATCCCTTTGATGTGCTCCAGCACCAGCAGACGGCAGGTGGTGTAGTCCCAGTAGACCTTGGGGATGTAGAGGTGGGGTTCATCGGCGAAGTTGGCACGAAAACGATCGGCGTTTCGGCCTTCGCGGTAGAAGTTCAGCTCGGCGCGCAATGTGACGGCGAACTCCTCGGCGATCCGCACCAGGTCGTAGATCTCTCCCAACGGCGTACGTTCCTGGAGCAGCCGGGCCAAGTCGAAGAGAATCTCCAGGTCGGTCTCGATCATCTTCTGGATGTTGGGTCGCTGTACCTTGGCGACGACCTGGATGCCACCAGGTAGGGTTGCGGCATGTACTTGTGACAGTGAGGCAGCCGCGATAGGCTGAGGCTCTAAGTCGGTGAACACCTCCTCCAGTGGTGTTCCTAGCTCAGCGTCGATTTGTCCTCGAATCGTCCCCCATGGCACAGGGGGTACCGTGTCCTGTAGCTTGGCGAGTTCAGCGACGTAGACAGGGGGAAGGAGATCAGGACGGGTGCTTAAGACCTGGCCCAGCTTGATGAAGGTAGGGCCAAGCTCTTCCAGTGCCATGCGCAGCCGCTGCGCTGTGCCCAGGGGAGGGGGCGTAGGCTTTCCCCGGCGCAGCAGCCTGCGAGGCAACGAGAGATACGGCAGTAGCTCCAGCGTGTCTACCAACTCGCTGAACCCATGGCGGATGAAGACGCGGGCGATCTCCTGGTAGCGCTGAAGGTGCCGGACACTTCGGATAGGTGAGCGGGCCATCAGAGTTCTATTCTACCACAAGAAGGGGCTGGAGGGTACTATGAGCAGATGAGGCCGGGGGTGCGTCAAGAGCCGCGCCCTCTTCGTTCCCACTCACGTTATCTGCTATTTGAGGGGTGCGTGAGTGAGAGGACGCCCCTCGGCCTCACTGAATACCTGCCGTTCACTCTCCTTCTGGTTTCTCGCTTGCCAGTTCCTCGATCTTGGCGGACAGGTCGTCGATTTTCTGGCTCAGAGCTTCGATATCTTCACGGGAAGCCAGAGGTGTGCTGATATGGAGCTTGTCGAGTTCCTCCTGTACCAGTTTGCGCAGTTCCTCTCGGTTTTCCTTGCCCCGTGCCACCAGCTTCTCGATGATATTGGGAGCTTCCTCCGCTTTGACCTCGCCTTCCTCGACCAATTTGTTCACGAATTGCACCACCTTGTCCCGAGTCAATGTCGCTACGCCCAGGCCCAGGAGAAGGCTCTTTTCGATCAATCCAGCCATCTTTTCACCTCCCTCGTTCATGAATCGCTAAAGTCTACACCATCTGACCATTCTATATGTATTCTCTTCTATCTGCACCTCCTTTCCTCGCTATAGACCTCTCGGAAAATGCTCGGAGCCCCGTCCTCGGGGCGGTTTCAGCGGCTCTACTCACCTGAGACGCCCCCGAGACGTGGGCTGGGAGCGTTTTCGGAGACTTTCCGAGAAAGCTCCGCTATAGACCGATGACGCGCAGCACGTCGTGGATAAAATCGGACAGACGGGCCTTGTCTCCACCTGTCAGGTTGTCCAGGTGCTCGCGAAACTCCTGGGAATAGGAGAGAAGGAGCGATGTGGCGCGGCGGTTGGCCCTCTCGACCAACGATAACGCCATGCTGAGCCCGGCCAGCGAGTATAGCGCCGCCCACCCCGGCGGGCCGAGTCGGCGCAAGTGCCGGAAGACGCTTTTGGCCGCCGCCGTGTCGCGCATCTCGTAGAAGATGAGAACGATCGCCGTGACCATATCGGCGGCAAACAGGAGAGGCGAATTCCGTTCGGGGATCCGTAGCAGGCACTCGCTCAACATATCTTGATAGCCGCTCTCTTTCCCTCTCTCCAGCGCTTCTAAGATGCCGGCTTTGGCGTTTTCCCATTCCTGTTCATCCAAAGGGTGGCCTGCCATCTCGGCCAGTATCGTCGTCGCTTTCTCTGTAGGGGAGAAGACGACGATGGAACGCCCGCGGCGACCCTTGGGACGCACGGTCTTGGAGTATGCCAGGCCTTTGTCCTCCAACAGGCGTAGCATCTCATAGGCCGTGACCGGCCTGACGTTCAAGGCCCGTGCCACGTTCGTGTAGTGCACCGGGGCGTTGGCTTTGTGGCAGAGATCGAGTAGTCTGCTTAGGAAGTCGCGTTGCCTGGGAGATAGTTGCATTCCAATTTGGCCCTTATTCTTCGGAGGGGTCAAAAAGTCCCTAATTTTCCTAAAGTTCCTAAACAATTATACCATTCTGCGAGGATTTGGTCAAGAGACCCATGGCTCGGTTCCTCGATCATTCTTGACGAGTTTACTCGTTCCCTGTAGAATAGCTGCCTATGGAGCAGATACCGCTTATCACCCTCACGACCGATTTTGGTATGGCTGACGGCTACGTGGGAACAATGAAGGGGGTCATTCACAGCATCGTTCCTCGTGCCCGGCTGGTGGATATCTCCCATGAGATCGCGCCCCAAGATGTCCGCCAGGCTGCTTATGTGCTCTACACCGCCTATCCCTTTTTCCCGTCGGCCACGGTTCACCTCGTCGTGGTGGACCCGGGCGTGGGAAGCGCGCGGCGGCCCATCGCTGTGCGTACGTCCGGTGGCGCCTTCGTTGGACCCGACAATGGTGTCTTTAGTTACGTGATAGCCCGCGAGCGCGTAGATGCTGTGGTAGAGCTCCGTGCCCCGAGCTATTGGCTGCCACAGGTCAGCCACACGTTCCACGGACGCGATATCTTCGCTCCGGCTGCCGCGCACCTGGCGGCCGGTGTTCCTATCACGGCCCTCGGCCCTTCTGTACCTGATCCGATCATCTTCCTGCCCCCGTGCCTGGAGAGCGCCCCTGACAGTGTCACCGGGGAGGTGCTGCACGCCGACCACTTTGGCAATGTGATCACCAGTATCGGGTTGCTTGCGTGGAGGGGGGACGAACTCTCCTTTCGGCCCGCCTTTGGGCCTGGAGGTGGTGAGGGGGATGTGTGCTTTCAGGCCGCTGGGGCGGGAGTGGTGGCTGGAGACCTCGAGATCTCGGGTGTGTGCCGCACGTACGCCCAGGTCGAACCGGGTGAGACGTTAGCCCTGGTGGGCAGCGAGGGGCATCTGGAGATCGCGGTGCGGGAGGGGAGCGCGGCCCAGAAGACAGGTCTGCGCCCTGGCGATGTGGTGATGTTGCGGCTGCCATGACCTTCTGGGGTCGTCTGCGGTTCTTCTTTCTGGTCTTCACTGACTGGCTGTTAGGTACCCGGCTGGTCGAGCGAGAGTTGACCCGTCTGCAGCGTCAGGTGCGGACATACGAGGCGTACGCCTCCGCCATTCTGCAGCAGATGCAGGCGTTGAGTCATGTGCTGCACGTCGTTCAGGTGGAACTGTGTGTCTTATACTTACGCCAGCGTTACCTCCTGCGTTCCAATACCTGGCTTCGTTTTGACCCGGCCGAAGATGCGGACGAAGAGAGGAGTCTTGACTTACTTATCGCCCGGTTGGTGAAGCACGATTTGGCCACCGTCCGCACCGAAGCCGTCGGTGAGCAGGCCTACGCCTACCATCTGCGCCCTGACTGGTCCTCATTGATAGACCTGTTGAGCACCTGGAAGGACCGCCTTGATCCTGTGATGCTCTTGTGGTTAGGAGAGATGCGGAGTAAAGAAAATGGAGAAGTTCGTCATTGAGGGGGGGCACCCTCTCTCTGGCACTGTAGTTCCCAGCGGGAACAAGAACGCGGCCTTGCCCTTGTTGGCCGCTTGTTTACTCACCGACCAGCCCCTCACGTTGCACAATCTGCCTGCCATTGGGGATGTGGCGGTGATGGCCGAACTGCTGGCCGATGTGGGGGTCTCTGTAGAGAGACTGGACCCTCATACTTGGCGCGTGCATGCCCATGATATTCGTTCGTCTGAGTTGGATCCTCGTCTGTTCGGGCATATTCGGGGCTCCATTACACTGGCGGGGCCGATGCTTGCCCGGACGGGCAGGGTCCATCTCCCCAAACCGGGCGGTGATGTGATCGGGCGCAGGCGAGTGGATACTCACTTCTTGGCGTTGAGTGCCATGGGGGCGGATGTGGATACCGATGGCACGTTTCGCCTGCAAAGTAAACGCTTGCATGGAGCTGACATCTTGCTGGACGAGGCCAGTGTCACCGCCACCGAAAACGCCATTATGGCCGCTACTATCGCCAGAGGAACGAGCATCATCCGCAACGCGGCCTGTGAGCCTCACGTACAGGACCTGTGTCACATGTTGGGTCAGTTAGGGGCCCAGATTGAGGGCATCGGTTCGAATACGCTCATCATCCACGGAGTGGACCGGCTGGGCGGTGGAGAATATACGATCGGGCCGGACTACATGGAGGTGGGGAGTGACATCGCCTTAGCCGTTGTGACCGGCGGCGAGTTGCTGATCAAAAACGCTGCGCCGGGCCATCTGCGCATGGTGGGCCTGGTGTTTGAGCGATTGGGAGTCCGTTTCGAGATTCGAGGGGAGGATGTCTACGTGCCCGCAGAGCAGCCCCTCGTCATCACTCCGGATATCGGAGGGGCTATACCCTCTATATACGATGCTCCTTGGCCGGGATTCCCCGCTGATCTGATGAGCATCGCTATTGTCCTGGCCTCTCAATCTAGGGGGACGGTGCTGATCCATGAGAAGATGTTTGAGAGCCGCCTCTATTTTGTGGATAAGTTGATCTGGATGGGCGCGCGTATCATTCTCTGTGATCCTCATAGGTGCGTGGTGCAGGGGCCATCTCCATTACACGGCGACGAGGTGGAAAGCCCGGACATCCGGGCAGGAATGGCGCTTCTCATCGCTGCCTTGTGCGCCAGAGGGCAGAGCGTCATTCGCAACATCGGGCAGATCGATCGGGGCTACGAACGCGTGGAGGATAAACTCCGTCGCTTAGGAGCGAAGATTGAACGCGTGTGTACGTAAACGGCCCTTGATCTAGGGCACGATGTAGGTATCCACGACGTCCCCATCGCTGTCGCGCAGTGTGATCAGCTCTCCCCCGTTCCAAGCGGGCTTTTCCCGACCCCAATATAAGTCGCTGGGCGTGGACCTGCCTGTGATTGAATGCACACGCAGTTGAGTATCTGTGAAGAGGGTGAGCGCGGGGAAGGTAAAGATATTCCCCTCTGCATCGGACAGGCTCCATCCTTCCAGACTGGCCGCTCCTCCTCGATTGCGCAGTACGACCACCTCGGTCTCCAGATCGCTGGAGCCTAACACCTGGCCAATCTCAACCAATGCCGGCCCGGAGGGGGTGAGAGTGGGAGGTAAGGTGGCAGACGAAGATGCTGTGGGAGAGGGCTCGGTTGTTGCTTCGATGGTTGGAGCGCTGCCACGGGGAAGGGTCGGAATGGTGAGCGTCTGGCCGACGTGGAGCACGTTGGGGTCAGTAAGCTCGTTAGCGGTCATTAGATCCTCAACGGTGATGCTATAGGCCCGGGCGATGGCGCTCATCGTGTCTCCTGCCTGCACGGTGTACGTTAGGGGGCCCGATGGGGTAGGGGAGACGACGGGTACTGCGGTGGGAGGCCCGCCCGTTGTTTCTACGGTGATGGAAGGCGGGAGAGGAGAAGGGGTGGGGGGGGGAGACGTGTTGACGCGGTTCCAGACCACCAGCACGGTCAGCATGACGGCTGCCGAGACGATAATGTTGACCAGGATGAAAGTAGCCCAGGTGCGTGTTCGCATGCCTTAGATGACCTCCCTATGGGCGAGATGATGCATGGCGCGGCGTCCTCCCTATTCTATCACAAAACTGGGCAAACCGGTACATTCCCCTATCTATAAAGGGAAGCGAAGCGGCTCCTTCGGTGAGAACTACCCAATTCCTGAATATTGTGCTACACTCCAACCGGATAGGTAAAGGAGCACAACGATGGCGACGTTGCTGGTGGAACATGCCGATTGGCTGGTGACGATGGAGGACGATCGGGCACGCATCCCCGACGGGGGACTGTTTGTGCGCGACAACGTGATTGAGCGGGTAGGGCCGACGGCTGAGCTGCCGACCGAGGCTGATCGTGTCATTGACGCTGGAGGGATGATTATCCTTCCCGGGTTGGTTAACACCCATCATCACCTCTATCAGACCCTAACCCGTGCGGTGCCAGCGGCCCAGGATGCCACCCTGTTTCAGTGGCTCAAGACGCTCTATCCCATCTGGGCTGGGCTGACTGCGGAGGCGATTTATACCAGCGCGTTGGTGGGGTTGGCTGAGCTGATGCTCTCTGGTTGCACCACTGCGTCCGATCATCTCTATATCTATCCCAACGACTGTCGCATTGATGATGAGGTCCGGGCAGCCCAGGAGATCGGCGTCCGCTTTCATGCCTGCCGGGGCTCGATGAGCCTGGGGGAGAGCGAGGGAGGGCTGCCGCCGGATAGCGTCGTTGAGGACGAGGACTTCATCCTCCAGGACACGCGGCGGGCCATCGAGGCCTACCACGATGCCGATTTCGGGGCTATGCTTCGTATAGTCGTAGCTCCTTGTTCCCCATTCTCCGTCACACCAGACTTAATGCGAGAGACAGCGGCCTTGGCCCGCTCGTACGGCGTCCGCTTGCACACGCATCTGGCGGAGACGCTTGATGAGGAGAGATTCTGTCTGCGTGAGTTTGGACGCCGGCCGGTGGCGTATGCGCAGGACCTGGGGTGGGTCGGGGACGATGTGTGGCACGTCCACTGCGTGCACTTGAACGAGCAAGAGGTCGCGCTGTTTGGCCAGACGGGAACTGGAGTATGTCACTGTCCTAGCTCGAACATGCGGCTGGCCTCGGGCATCGCTCCGGTGCGCGCCTATCTGGACACGGGTGTCAAGGTGGGGTTGGGAGTGGATGGCTCGGCCAGCAATGATTCCTCCCATCTCCTGGCGGAGGCCAGAATGGCGTTGTTGCTGCAGCGGGTGTCGGGCGATCCGGCCGGGCTGTCGGCTTGGGAGGCGCTATGGCTGGCCACAGTAGGTGGCGCGCAGGTGTTGGGCCGTGATGACGTCGGTCGGCTGGCCTCGGGCAAGGTGGCCGATTTCATCGGCCTGCGGTTGGATCGGCTGGACTATGCCGGGGCGCTCCATGACCCCCTAGCGGCTCTCGTCTTTTGTGCCCCGCAGCGCGTGGATCTCTCCGTCATCGACGGATGCGTCGTCGTGAAGGATGGTCATCTGTTGACGGTGGACGTGGGGCCGTTGATCGAGCGGCATAACCAGATCAGCCGGGAGCTGGTGGGGATAGGTCAGTGATAAGAAGAGGGGTAGGAAAATGAGGAGGTATATGTAGATGGAACTCGGTCGATTTCTTCCTGTGGCTCGTGGTGACGAGCCGGCCGACCTGGTGCTTCGCGGTGGCCGGGTGGTGAACGTCTTCACTGGCGAGATCATCGATGCTGACGTGGCCCTCGTTGGCGACGCGGTCGCTGGGGTAGGAACTGATTATGAGGCCATAGAGGAGATAGATCTGGGGGGGCGCTATGTCTGTCCTGGGCTCATTGATGCCCACGTTCACATCGAATCCTCCATGGTCACCCCCCAGCAGTTCGCCCGTGCCGTCGTGCCACGCGGCACGACGGCCGTCGTGACCGATCCCCACGAGATCGCGAACGTCGTCGGGGCTGCGGGCATCCGTTACATGCTGGCAGCTTCCGAGGGGTTGCCGTTGACTGTGTACGTCAACCTCTCTTCCTGCGTTCCTGCCACCCACATGGGTACCGCCGGGGCTGAGCTGAATGCCGATGATTTGCTCGCCTTCGTCGATCTTCCTCGCGTCATCGGGTTGGCTGAATTTATGAATGTGCCGGGGGCGGTCCTGGGGCTGCCAGGTGCCTTGGACAAGCTCGTCGCTTTCCAGGATCGCGTCATTGACGGCCACGCTCCCGGCGTGAGCGGTAAATGGCTCCAGGCCTACGTCGGCGCCGGCCCTGGGTCTGACCATGAATGCACGACCGCCGATGAAATGCTGGAGAAATTACGTTTGGGGATGGTCATCTTCATCCGCGAGGCCACCGGCGCCAAGAACCTGCGGTCGCTCCTGCCCGCCGTCACGTTGCACAACAGCCGCCGCTGCGCGTTTTGTACCGATGACCGCCATCCGGCAGACCTCCTGGACGAGGGACACGTAGACTATGCGATCCGTCTGGCGGTCTCACAGGGGTTGGATCCTGTCACCGCCATCCAGATGGCCACCCTCAACGCTGCCGAATGGTTCCAGTTGCGCGACCGGGGGGCCGTTGCTCCTGGCAGGCGGGCCGACCTGGTGGTCTTCTCCAATCTGAAGGATTTTCGCGCCGAGATGGTCTTCTCTGGTGGTGTGCTGGTTGCACAGGATGGTGCGCCCGCCGGTGACTGGCCCACTCCCCTCGTGGATGATGCCCAGGTACGTAGCACCGTGCGTGTCGCCTGGGAGCAACTCAGCTTTGCCGTCCCGGCCCAGGGGGAGCGCGTGCGGGTCATCGGCATCGTTCCTGACCAGATCGTCACCGAGCACCTGATTGAGCCGGTCAGGGTGGTGGATGGGTTGGCGGTGCCTGACTTGGAACGAGATATACTCAAGTTGGCAGTGATTGAACGTCATTGGGGGACCGGCAATGTGGGCCTGGGTTTTGTGCACGGACTGGGGCTGGAGCGCGGCGCACTGGCTGGGAGCGTGGGCCATGATGCCCATAACCTTATCGTCGCTGGCTGCGACGATCTCTCTATGATGACGGCCGCCCGCGCGGTGGAGGGCCTGGGTGGTGGTCTGGTGGCAGCCGCCGAGAACGAAGTGCTGGCGGCTGTGCCGCTTCCTATTGCCGGGCTGATGGCCGAGCGGCCGATTGAGGCCGTCCGTCAGGAGATGGACCGGCTGGTGGCTGTGGCCCATGACCTGGGTTCCACTTTGCACGATCCTTTGATGACCCTGGGCTTCCTGGCCTTGGAGGTCATCCCTTCCCTCAAGCTGACCGACCAGGGACTGGTGGATGTAGACGAGTTTGATTTCGTGCCGCTGTTTGTGGCGGAGTAGCAGGATGGACGGGACGGAGACAGGGCGCGACCGACCTCCCCCCTGCTTTGCGGAGGGGAATCGGGCGGAGCGGCGGAGGCGCGAGCAGCGCCGGCTCTTTTGGACGGTGGTGGCTTTCCTGGTCGTCGTTGGGAGTGTCATCATCGCTCTGGTCTATGGCCCCCGCGCAGCGGCGCTGGGCCTGGCGTGCTTGCTGAGTGGCTCCGGCCTGTTGGGTCTGTTGTGGCTCGTCTTGCTCCTGATTGAACGTTTGTCGAAGGAGTGATCAGCGTCTGAGCGGAGGTTGATGGCGCACCGCGGGGGGTGATATGTCTGACACGATGAAGGTCCAATCTATCGAGGTTATTCTCGACTGGATTCTCGAGGAGTTTGAGCAGAATCACTCTATCTTCGGTGTTCATCGCTCTCTCTTCTACATTCCTCAAAAAGGAGATCCTTACGCGACTGAGGACCTGTTTGGGCATCGCCTGTCCACCCCGATTGGACCGGGGGCGGGCCCCCATACTCAACTGGCCCAGAATATCGTCTGCGCGTGGCTCTCCGGCGGACGATTTATCGAGCTGAAGACCGTGCAGATCTTGGATGAACTGGAGATTCCCAGGCCCTGTATCGACATGGAGGATGAGGGGTATAACGTCGAGTGGTCCCAGGAGCTGAAGCTAGAGCAGTCCGCTGGTGAGTACATCAAGGCCTGGGTGTTGATCCACGTCCTCCGCAGGCTCCTGGGTCTTGAGGGCGACGTTCCCTTTGGCGCAATCTTTAACATGAGTGTCGGGTACAATCTGGAAGGGGTTCAGAGCCCTGCCTTGATTCGATTCATGGATCGCTTGGAGGATGCGTCGGAGGAGATCGCTGAGATTCAGACCGTGCTGCGTGAGAGGTTTCCCCGGTTTGCTGATATCGAGATTCCCTCCCGTGTCACCAATAACGTCACCCTATCGACCATGCACGGTTGTCCTCCGGACGAAATCGAGCGCATCGCCACGTATCTGTTGGAGGGTAGGGGACTGCATACCACGGTGAAGTTGAACCCCACCTTGCTAGGCAAAGACGAGGTCCTGCGTATCCTCCACGGCTCCCTCGGTTTCGACCAGATTTATATCCCCGAGAGGGTGTTTGAGCACGACCTGCAATATGATCGGGCTGTGGCGCTGATTGAGACACTGAGGCGGGTGGCCTCACGGCGGGGCCTGACCTTTGGCGTGAAACTGAGCAATACTTTGGCCATGGCCAATCATAAAGGCGTTCTGCCCGGCGATGAGATGTACTTGTCGGGGCGGGCCCTCTACCCAATCACCATCAACCTGTTCCACAGACTCGCCCAGGAGTTCGAAGGCCGTCTACACGTCTCCTTCTCTGCCGGGGCCGATGCTCTCAACCTGACGTCCATTCTTGCTGCCGGTGCCCTACCTGTCACGTCGGTTTCCGACGTTCTGAAGCCGGGCGGTACCGCCAGGTTCCGTCAGTATCTGGAGAACTTGGAGAGGGATATGCGAGACCGGGGTGTGGAGAGCCTGGAGGAATTGGCCCGGAAGCGACTGTTCAATCTGGAGCGCGAGGCCGCCAGGGCGTTGGAGGACCCCCGGTACAAGAAATCGTATCACCCCTATGGTCTGCCCAAGGTCGGGTCGAAGCTGGAGATGTTCGATTGTGTCACCGCTCCCTGTGTGGAGCAGTGCGCGGTCCGCCAGGATGTGCCCGAATATGCTTGGCTGATCTCTCAGGGAGAGTATGATCGGGCGTTAGAGGTCATTCTTTCTCGCAACCCCCTGACCGGCGTGACCGGCTACGTGTGTACGCATCTATGCCAGACGCGCTGTACTCGCAACGACTACGACGAGCCCGTCGCCATCCGGGCTCTGAAGCGCTTTGCTGCCGAGCGAGGGCGTGTCGCGTTAAGGCCGGCGAAGGGGAGCGGTCGGGTGGCGGTGATTGGCAGCGGACCCTCGGGGCTGGCAGCGGCCTACTTCCTGGCTCTGAACGGCGTTGGGGTGACTGTGTATGAGGCTCGGGACAGGGCGGGCGGGATGCTGGCCCTGGCTCCCGCTTTCCGGTTGCCCGAGGCCATCGTTCAGCGTGACGTTGATCGCATCAAGGCCTTGGGGGTGAGGATCGAGCTTGCCTGTCCTGTCGCATCCCCTCCCGAGGAGCTTTTGAAGAGTGGCTTTGACGCGGTCTACATCGCTTCCGGCGCGCAAAGGGACGCCCGGCTGGGCATTGAGGGACAGGAGGCCGAGGGCGTCACCCACGCTCTTGATTTCCTGAGGCGGGTGCGGCGGGGCGAAGAGGTCGAGCTGGGCCATAGGGTCCTGGTGATCGGGGGAGGGAACTCGGCCATGGATGCCGCCAGGACGGCCAGACGACTCACCGGTGGGGAGGTGACCGTCGTCTACCGACGGACTCGGCAGGAGATGCCGGCCAATGAGGAGGAGATTGAGGACGCGCTTGAGGAGGGCATTCTCCTGCAGGAGCTGGCTTCTCCCCTCCGGGTCGTTTTGAAAGAGGGTAGAGTGGTGGCCCTGGAGTGCATTCGGAACGAGTTAGGGGAGATGGGCGCGGATGGCAGGAGGAGGCCGGTTCCCGTCGTAGGCAGCGAGTTCCAAATTGAGGCGGACGCCATCGTTGTGGCGATTGGCCAGGTCCCAGATGTCTCTTTCCTGGATGGGAGTACAGTCTCTTTACGTCCGGATCGGACCATCGCCACAGATCCTCAGACTGGCTGGGCGGGGGAGGAGGGGGTCTACGCAGGTGGGGACGCGGTCCGAGGCCCGGCGACGATCATCGAAGCTTGTGCCGATGGAAGGCGGGCCGCTGAGGCGATTTGCCAGCATCTGGGCGTGAGTTGGAGCCTGCCGGCCGCCCGGCTTCCCGTGCTTTCTGGGGAGGAAATCGTAGAGGTGAAACGTGTGAGGGCGCGAAAGACGCTCCAGCGTCAGGGAGAGGTGCTGTCCCCCGGGAAGCGCGGAGGCTTTGAGGTGGTGGAGGCGACCTTGTCGGAGGAGGACGCGCGCGATGAGTCGGCCAGGTGCATGCAGTGCTCCAGTTTCTGTGATAAGTGTGTGGAGGTGTGTCCTAATCGGGCCAACTATACGTATATGATCTCGCCCGTCAACTTGACGTTGCCCCGGGTCTCCTGCCGGCAGAGTGAGTTGCTGGTCGTCGGAGAGGAGGTTTTTAGGGCAGAGCAGTCCAGGCAGATCGTCCACATAGATGACTTCTGTAACGAGTGTGGAAACTGTGCCACCTTCTGCGTCCACGACGGCAGACCGTACCTGGACAAGCCCAGGCTCTTTTTCCGGGAGGAGGATTTCGAGCGAGAGGACGTTGGGCGAGGCCGGAATGCCTTCTACATCGAGCGAAGAGGGACGGTGTGGGTCATCCGGGGACGGAAAGATGGTCGAGAGTCGCGGTTGAGCTTGAGGACTTTGCCGGACGGGGCCGAGGAGATGAGGTTCGAAGACGACTCGTTGAGAGTGGATATCTCCTGCAGCGATGAATTTGGCTCCTCGGACGTTCGAATCGAGCACATGGAGTTAAAGGGGGAGTTTGCAGGGGTCTTGTCCCTGGCCGAAGCGGCCGAGTTGGCCGTGATTCTCAAGGGAGTCACTGCGTCCCTGTCGTTTCTGCCGCTTTGGTTGCATCGGCGTAATGATTCACCTTGTGCTCGCAGCGGATGAAAATCCGCTGCTGGGGGCAGAATCGAACCCATTTAGCCTCTGCAAAGCTGCTGGGCAAAATGTACGTAGGATGCACATTGTCATCCAGCCGGAGCAGTTGAATAATTACGCCTTGTGATTGGAAGGAGCTGACGATGGTGATCGAGTGGTTTGAGGGACTGAGTCCCATTTTGCAGGCCCTGTTGGGCACGTGTTTTACCTGGTTTCTGACCGCGTTAGGTTCTGGCATGGTCTTCCTTTTCAAGAGCTTCGATAGGAAGGTGTTAGATGGCATGCTTGGGTTTGCCGCGGGGGTCATGGTTGCTGCCAGCTATTGGTCGCTCCTGGCACCGGCGATAGAGATGGCGGAGGGCTCAGGTCTGCCGGCCTGGCTTCCTGCGACAGCCGGGTTCTTGGTGGGGGGGGCGTTCCTTGGGCTTGTGGACAAGATTTTGCCCCACCTCCACGTTGGATTTCCGATGGCCGAGGTGGAGGGGATTAAAACGAGCTGGCATAGGAGCATCCTCCTTGTGCTGGCGATCACGTTGCACAATGTCCCAGAGGGGCTGGCTGTCGGAGTCGCCTTCGGTGCGCTGAGTGCCGATCTGCCTTCGGCGACATTGGCCGGTGCGGTCGCCCTAGCGTTGGGCATTGGTATCCAGAACTTCCCGGAGGGCACGGCCGTTTCGGTTCCTCTGCGCCGGGAGGGTATGTCGCGTCTCAAGAGTTTCTGGTATGGGCAACTGTCTGGAGTCGTTGAGCCCTTAGCCGGCGTGCTTGGAGCGGCCGCCGTGATGTTTATGCGGCCTATTCTACCATATGCCCTGGCCTTTGCCGCTGGCGCGATGATATTCGTGGTGGTCGAGGAACTGATACCCGAGTCGCAGTTGGAGAAGAATACCGATCTGGCCACGATGGGCGCGATGCTTGGATTTGCAGTCATGATGACCTTGGATGTGGCGTTGGGGTAGCAGGAGGAGCGGCGATGAGAAAACAGCCTAACTCGCGTAAGTGTTTCGTGTGTGGGCTGCAGAACCCTGTGGGACTCAAGCTGGTCTTCTACGAGGACGCCGAGGCCGAGCAAGTGCGGGCCGAATTCGTGGTGTCTGACGAGTATCAGGGATACCCTGGGGTCGCTCACGGCGGCATCATCTCCGCCGTTCTGGACGAGATCGCCGGACGGGCGATCCTGCTACACGGGGATGACGACGACCTGATGGCGACTCTCCGTCTTACGGTCCGTTACCGTCGCCCGACGCCTACCGAGACCCCGTTGACCGCAGTGGGGTGGGTGGAGCGCATAGGTGGGGTGGGTGCCCAGGTGGCGGGAGAGATTCGTCTGGCCGATGGTACCGTGACCGCTGAATGTGAGTCTGTGCTGGGCAGTGTGCCGGAGAGTTTTCGTGCCAACTGGGCGGAAGAGAAAGCCTACTGGAAGGTATACGAGTCGGGCGGAAGTTGACGGGGGTCTCGTTTCCCTGTCGTAGAACGAGGCTATAGGTCGGGCACAGTGCGCCGGAGGATTTCGTATTGTTCCAATGCCCGTCCTGCGCCCATCGCCACACAGGCGATAGGAGCGTCGGCCACGTAAGCGGGCACTCCCGTCTCCCGCGCGATCAGTTCATCTATCTTCCGTAATAGCGCCCCGCCACCCACCAGCACCATCCCACGGTCGATGATGTCCGAAGACAACTCTGGTGGTGTCTTCTCCAGTACCGACTTGACCACGCTGATAATGGCCGAGAGGGGCTCGGCGAGCGCCTCCGTCACTTCCTCGGAGCTGATAGAGATGGTTCGGGGCAACCCGGCGACCTGATCGCGGCCCTGTATCTCCACATTTTTCTCCTCTTCCATCGGCAGCGCCGAGCCAATGCGGATCTTGATCTCCTCTGCCGTCGGTTGTCCGATGATCACGTTGTACTTGCGGCGCACGTAGGCCGCGATGGCCTCATCCAGGCGCAGACCGCCCACGCGGACCGAGTTCGCCACCACGATACCGTTCACTGAGATCACAGCCGCCTCCGACGCGCCGCCTCCCATGTCCACCACCATGTTGCCGGAGGGGGTATCTACCGGCAGACCGGCGCCGATGGCTCCAGCCAGGGGCTCGGGGATCAGGTGGGCCCGGCTGGCGCCGGCTTCCAGCGCCGCTTCCCGCACCGCCCGTTTTTCCACACTGGTCACCCCGTATGGCACGCTGACCATCACACGAGGCTTGAACAGGTTTAGCCCTCCGGTGGCTTTGCGTATGAAGTATTCTAGCATGCGTTGGGTCACTCGGTAGTCCGCGATGACCCCATCGCGCAGTGGACGCATCACCTCGATCGCGTCTGGAGTACGACCTAGCATCGCCTTGGCTTCCTCGCCAACAGCCACGATCTTGTATTCTTCGGAAGAGATAGTGACGACTGAGGGTTCCTGCAGCACGATTCCTTGTCCTCGTACGTATACCAGTACGTTGACGGTGCCCAGGTCGATTCCTAGCTGTTTCCCCAACATTCGATTTCTCTCTTTGCTTCGTCGATCACCGTTGCTCGTTCTCGAGTGGTGTTGTGGATGGTTTGACTGTCCATCTTTTCCTTTCACCGAGGAACGGCAGAATGATACACGATTTTGGGTGATTTGTCCAGCGTGGCGACGCAATTATACTTGCGTATTGTGTACAGCTTTGCTTGCTCTGTGTTTCCTAAGGATAGCTCAGGACGAAGCGTATCAGGTCACGCCGCCACGGGCGCTTGTCACGCAGGTAGCCGAGGCATTGGGCCAGGCGCGCTGGCTCGAAATCGAAGTGGCGCGGGATGCTTACCAGGTCCGTCGCGCTGCCCATAGTGAGCAGATCGAGCCACCACAGGGGGACGGGATTGCGCGGCAGTAGTGCGTCAAACAGCGTGATCGCGGTTCGTGCCAGGGGCATGGGCAGGCGCACGATCCGTCGGCGCATCCCCGCCGCTCTGAGCACCTGCGTCACCAGTTGCTCGATAGTGAAGTGCTCCGGTCCGCCGAGGGGGACGGTCTGTCCGATCAGGTCGTGCCGGTCCAACGTGGCCAGGATGCACGTGGCCAGGTCCACGACCCACAAGGGCTGGAAGCGGGACATCCCGGTGTTGGGGATGGGCAATATGAAAGGCGACATCTTGGCCAGCATCACCAACATATTGGTGGAGAGGTCTTCCGGGCCGTAGGTGATGGACGCCTGGAGGATGGTATAATCCAATCCGCTTTCACGCGTGGCTGCTTCTGCCTCTCCCCGAGCACAGAAGAGGGGGTAGGCGGAGGCACGGTCGGCCCCCAGGCGGCTCAGATAGATGAAGCGGCGCACGCCTGTGTCCTGCGCCGCCGTGATGAGGTTCTTTGTATCGTCGACGTGGGTGCGCAGCGTCTCCCCGTGATCTAGATCCTCCTCTCCCGTCAGGTGAACAATCGCTGTCACGTTCTGCATCGCCGTGCGTAGGGCGGGCAGATCGCTCATGCTGGCCGAGATGCTGGAAAAGGGGATGCCCTCGGTCAGCCGCTGCTCACGCCGAGATGGGCGTAGGAGACAACGTACCTCTTGGCGCTCCGTCGCCAATCGGGAGACGACGACGCGTCCCACGAAGCTCGTGGCACCGGTGATCAGTATCATTGGTTTCTCCTTTTCGCACGTGTGATTATACCACCGATGTCAGCGCGGGCCAAACGCCGGATATTTGCGCTTGCCTACTTCGACAATATCATGTTCCGTTCGTAGTCGGCGATTCATCGCCCGGTGCGCTAACACGGCGATGAATCGCCGACTACGACGGTGCCCTACGAGCCAAACTGCCTTGCTATACACTGAAACGGACCTCTACGATACCGTGTCAAAAAGACATAGCCAGACTACTTGGCTTATGGCACAAAGGCGGCTATAATTACATTAGATGGCTCTGGGACATGTGTTCCCAGAGAGTATGCGAAAATGTGCAAGGAGACGATCACAAGAGATGAAAGAAGTACAGGCGGTTAGCGACCTGATCGTTGAGAATGTTGGGCGGGTTATCATCGGCAAACGAGAGGTCATCGAGTTGGTGGTCGTTGGCCTGCTCTCGCAGGGGCATATCCTCATTGAGGATGTCCCCGGAGTGGGCAAGACCATGCTGGCCAGGGCGCTGGCCAAGTCCCTGGGCTGTTCTTTTCGTCGCATTCAGTTCACGCCCGACATGCTGCCCTCTGATGTGACGGGTGTTTCCATCTTCAATCAGAAGACGCGCGAGTTCGAATTCCGCCCTGGGCCCATTATGGCTCAGATCGTCCTCACCGACGAGATCAACCGCGCCACGCCCAAGACCCAGGCGGCGCTCCTGGAGGCGATGCAGGAGCTGCAGGTCACCGTGGATGGCGTGACCTATCCGCTGCCGCACCCGTTCCTCGTCCTGGCGACCCAAAATCCCATCGAGTACGAGGGCACCTTCCCGCTGCCGGAGGCCCAACTGGATCGCTTCCTGATGCGCATTCACTTGGGCTATCCCGACCAGGAGGACGAGATCGCCATTCTCGATTCGCAGCAGTATGAACACCCGTTGACGCACATCGAGCGAGTTGTGGACGTGGAGGCGCTCGCCGTCGCCCAGGAGAAGCTGAAGGACGTCTACGTGGACCCGTTGGTCAAGCGTTACATCGTGGACATCATCACCCAAACGCGTCGCCATCCTGATATCTATCTCGGAGCTAGCCCCAGGGGATCGCTGGCTCTCTACCGCACCGGGCAGGCCCAGGCGGCGATGTTGGGGCGTGATTACGTTATCCCTGACGACATCAAGGCCCTGGCCGCGCCGACGCTGGCGCACCGGCTTATCGTCAGCCCCTCCGCACGTCTCAAGGACGTCACCGGAGACGCGGTGATGCGCGAAATTCTGTCCACGCTGCCGGTGCCGGGCGCCCACGTGCGGCCCCAGTAGGTGGAGGACGGAGAGGAAGATGCGACGGGCATGGGTGATGTTGGCGACCGGACTGATGTGCCTGGTTGCGGCCCTGGCGACGGGAAGCGGTCTCTACTATACGCTCACCTATTTCCTCGCTGCCACCCTGCTCCTGTCGTTTGTGTGGGCTTGGTCGGCGATACGGGGATTGAGACTCAGGCGCTACACGCCCATCTCCCGCACTCAGGTAGGCCGTCCAATGGAGGAGCGCTTCTGGTTGCGCAATGCCTCGCGCTTGCCTAAGCTGTGGGTCGTTGTGCGTGATGGCTCTGACCTCCCCGGCTACCATGCCAGCCGCGTCGTCTATGACTTGAGGCCGAGACAGGAATATGGCTGGATCACGCGCGTTCTCTGTGAGCGGCGAGGGCGGTTTCACCTCGGCCCTGTGACTATCTCGGCCGGCGACCCGTTGGGGCTGTTCGAGTTCCGGCGCGAGCTCCCCCAGACGCGAATCGTCGTCGTCTATCCGGCGACTGTCCCGGTGCGGAACTTTCCGCACGTCGCGGGTTATCTGCCCGGGGGGGATGCGCTGCGCCGCCGCACCCACCACGTCACCCCCAATGCCGCCGGTGTGCGCGAGTACGTCCCCGGCGACAGCTTCAACCGCATTCACTGGCCCTCTACCGCCCGCAAGGACCGGCTCATCGTGAAGGAGTGTGAGCTGGACCCCTTGTCGGACGTGTGGATCTTTCTCGACATGGAGCGCTCGGTACATTTCGAGGTACCCGTGGACGAAGCGGAGCTGGCCATGCGGGAGGAGAAGCCGTGGTGGATGCGCCAGGAACAGCTGCGGCTGGAATCCAGCACCGAGGAGTACGCCGTCACCGCCGCTGCCTCTGTGGCGGAGTTCTTTGTCCGCCGCGGGCGGGCTGTAGGGCTGGTCACCTACGGCCAGCGGCGCCAGATCATCCAGGCCGATCGGGACGAGCGACAGTTAAACAAAGTCCTGGACGCTTTGGCCGTGCTGCGGGCCGAGGGAGATATGCCGTTCGACGAAGTGCTCAACCTGGAGGGGCGCGGGCTGGCGCGGGGCACGATTGTGGTGACCATCAGCCCGGCGGCGGATGAGGAATGGGCCCGGACCGCCCTGCTTCTCGACCAGACCGGACTCCGGATCGTCGCCATCCTGGTGGATGCGCTCAGCTTCGGCGGCCCGCTCAGCGCTGCGCCGCTCAGGGAACGGTTGCTCGTCGCTGGCGTTCCTGCCGTGCTCCTGCGCGATGGGGATCCGCTCGAGGACGTGCTAAGCTCCCTTCCATCGCCCCGAAGCACCACGGTGCTGCCGCCAGCTTATGCAGTCCCGACTGTGTGACGTCCTCTTTGCCCTCTAGGCCGGCTTGGCCTGCTGGGGTGGTTTCAGCCTCAGGGTGAGCAGGAAGCCCAGAGCCACGAGCACTGTCGTCAGGCCGAAGAGCGTGGTGTACGACGTCGCCTCCAGTAACCACCCTCCCGCCGTCGGCGCCAGCGTGAGTATGCCCATGATGGTGTTGCCCAGGCCGATATAGACCGGGCGCGTTCCCTCCGGCACGATCTCCAGCATGTAGTTGGTGAACCCCAGCATCCATATGCTGTTCACCACCCCCAATGTCACGTAGACGAACGGATAGGCCTGGGTCATCCAACCGCCCGACAGGTGCGCTGCCAGCGCGAACGCCGGCCCTATCGCGGCGGCCGCGCTCCCGATGCGGATCACCTGGCGGGGACCCCAGCGCTCGCTGATCAGGCCCAACAGGAGGCTAGCGATCATCCCCGCCGTGGTCTGGGCGGCGACGAAGCCGCCGATGATGCTCTGCGGCAGGTGCAGTGCCTCTTCCGCGTGTCCCACGTAGAAGGGAGAGGCCAGGTCCATCAGGCCGATCATCATACGACAGAGGATCAGGTGGCGAAAGGCCCGGTGCTTGCTCAAGGCTGTCAGCCAGCCGTCCTGGGCCTGCTTACTTGTCGAGGAATCCATATCTTGGACCGGAGGCTCGCGTATCAGGGCCAGCGCGGTCGCCGCCAGAGTGAGGAATACGCCGGCCAGCGTGAAGATCAACGCGAAATTGTCGGGAAAAGGACGCCGCTCCAGGATCAGTCCTACTAGCGCTCCTACCCCGACTCCCGCTGTCCCACTGACGAACTGGGCTATCCCGACCAGGCGACCGCGCTGCTTGAGCGGGATGGCCCGCGCTATGATGTCGAACCAGGCGAGGCTGACCACGGCGTCGGTGATGGCCCACAGGGCCAGGCAGGCGAAGAACAAGGCCAGCATGGCCGAGGGGTGGTGGGCCAATCCGGCCCATAGGGCCAGCGCGACCACCCACCACAGCACCCGGCCGCTCGTGCCGGCGACCATGTAGGGTTTCTTGCGCGGCTTGTCCTTGATCAGGTGGGCCACCGCCAGTTGGGGCAGCAGCCAGCCACCCCGGAAGGTCGTGCTGACCAGCCCGACCAGGGGGGCGGAGTCGGTCAGTCGGCGGACGAAGGCCGGCAGCACGCTGGTGAGGCTGACGAAGTTGAAGGCCACGCCGAAGCCGACGAAATCCACCATGAAGGCGCCGAAGTTCCAGCCGTAATGCGGGGGTAGCGCCTCGGTGTCCTCGGTATTCTCTACGGCATCCTTGCTCACGGCGACAGTGTACCACGAAGCCGTGTCCCGTCAAGCCAGTTTGGGGTGAACAGTGGAAAGCTGTCTAGTCTTTTCGGAGCGCATTTCCCACCAGGATGATGCTTGCACCCGCGGCACCACCGAGGATGATGACCATTGGGCCTGCGTGCTGCGTACCGCGCAGCACGACTGCGGCAGCGATGATCGCCGCTGCCCAAATCGCCGCGTTTGCGATTGAGGCGCTGTGTAACTTCTTCACTTGAGGACACCTCCCTCCGATTGCCATCTGGAACTTCGCCCGGTACGACTTTGTGGGACTCAACGGATGGAGTATACAGTCAGTATACACCAATGCGCTGCAAAATGCAATACCTTGGCGATGAGGAATAGCAAAAAAAACAAAAAAAACGCTCGACCGGGTCCGCAGGGCTACACCGGATATAGACACTTGACATTGATATATTTACATACTATAATTGTCTATATGAAAACACCATATTGGAGGTGGCTAGATGCGCATATCTGTTTCTAAAGTACATAACCGTCTCTCCCATTGGCTGAACGAGGTCCAGAACGAACCCGTTACCATCACGCGTCGGGGCGAGCCCGTGGGTGTCATCGTCTCTCCCGATGAGTACGAGCGTCTATGTCGGGTGAGAGCGTATCTGCAGATGCTGCGTCTCTCCAGTTCGCTGTACGAGAGCGGCCTGACGGCCGATGAATTATTCCGCGCCTCGCGCGAGGAACTGGAGGAGCGGCAATGGTCGTAGATGCCAGCGTCGTTCTGTGTGCTTTCTTTCCCGATGAACAGCAGCCCCAGGCTCAGGCGTTGATCCGCGATCACGTGGTTGGGCGCATAC
>Ga0180431_10003145_pt1 | contig 21461 bp, 20 predicted proteins | sample SS_ome_11_FD_132459 | JGI IMG/M metagenome (GOLD analysis project Ga0180431, IMG submission 132459) | Hypersaline lake sediment archaeal communities from the Salton Sea, California, USA - SS_1_MS_1 metaG | ecosystem: Environmental > Aquatic > Non-marine Saline and Alkaline > Hypersaline >...
GAGCTCTTCTTGTAATTGAGTTGCTGTATCAATATGAATCGAAGAAGTCGTTGTACTGCTTGCTAGAACATCTCGGTCCTTTTGAAGTTGGGATAATGTATTGGCAGCAGTGCGCCAGTTAGTCAAAAGAGTTGTTAATGTAGAATAGCGTTCCCAAATGGTTTCCAAAGATAAGGACGAGTAAAGATTTAATTTGTTGGCTAAAATAGTAACAACTCTTCTACGTTGCTCCAACTGTTCAGTACATCTTTCATACTGATCCTGAAGCTTTTTAAGCTGCTCTATTTGTCTCTGTGTTTCTTCTACCCTAACTAAAATAGTTTCTAGCTTAGCTACTTTTGCTTGTGCTGAAGGTACCCAGGCAAAAGTACTTTGTTGTGCTTCTACTTCTTCTAAATCCTGTAATAGTTTGTCTGTGGTAGTTTTGGATTTTCTACGTTCTGCTCTCACCTCAGATAGTACCTGATCTACTTCAGATACATCACTTAGAGATGTCAGAATTTTTCCTTTTTGAGAATCGGTAATGTTTAACAAAAAAGGGCCATCTAGCTGTCCTGCAAACCCTGCATTATAGATGTCAGACAAAAGTTCAGAGGAGGCTATACCTAAAGTTCTAGTAACTTCTTCAGGCACATGCACTCCAAAGTTTTTATAAACTTCGTCGTCTACAGCATAGCTGTTAACCTTTTTGCCTCGAGTCCTTTTCAAGGTATGCCCAGTATCAGTAATACATTCTACACTAAGCTCTGAAGCACCTTTTCTAACCAGATATAAACCTCTAGGTTGATTATAGAAGAGCAAACGTAAAGCCCTGAGAATGGCTGTCTTACCTGCGTTAGACTCTCCTACAAAAACATTAAAGTGAGGATGCAGTTCCAAAGCTAGCTTGGAGTAGCATTGAAAATTGGAAAGTGCTAGTTGTGTAATCATAAACACACCTTAGGCACTTCCGAAGGTAGATTGATAGCAGTTAATTTAGCTTGCAGGCTATCACATCCTTCCAAAAGTAATATAGCTTCCATTATAACAGAGTATACTTCTTTGACAGTAATAGGATCATCTACATCAACAGATCGTGAATGCAGCAACCTATCCAAAAGTGTGCGGCACTCTTGAGCAGCCAACCTACAATCAAGTGTATTCGAATCCGGTACTTTCTCTTCGAAAACATCATCTGAAGAAGGTACAACTTCTGTTACTATCTGCAAAGGTTCTTTAGTTACTATTTCAGAGTCCCATGAAATAGGTACAACTTCTTCTAGGACTGAATCCATAATACTTCTCCTTACACAGTTTTTACTTTAGAAGATGCAAAAAGAACACTATTATAGATTTCGGCCATACGTGTAGTTGTATTAAAAATGAAACGATCAAGAGGTAAATCAAAGTAGTCTAGAGATCCCGCAATCACTCCTTTAGGAACGCCACTGGAGTGAATATTCAAACCTATGTGAATTAAGCCAGAGATAGGAGAAACGGTAGCTATAGAAACAGATAACTTAGGTAGTTGATATGGATCTCCTCCTGTATTGACCACATCAATAAAAATATCGTCCCCGTTAACTAAAATAGGACCGTAAGGTCTTAGTTCTGTTGCTATGGCGTTTACAAACAAACGCTGGTATAAAACAGTAGGAATTATACCAATACCAAATATTTCAATGATGTAGTGTAACATAAGGTCAGAGGATATAAAAGAGTTATCTTGAATGTCTACTAAATCTACCATATGATCTTCTACATCACAAGGACCCTGAAAGACGGATAAGGCAGTGCCATACAAGGCAGCTTGCTCTGCTATCCACAAAGAACGTAGTTGACTACCATCATAAGGTTGATCATCTAATTCTACTATATGCAGGTTGTTGTGATTTTCTCTTACCACTGTCATGAATTCTTCCCCCTTAAACATAACCAATACTGACGACGTTTAATAATTCTTACAAAAGGCGTCCAGTGATTTCTATAATAAATGCGCTCCAGTACGCATAATAAGCAACCATGCAAATGCCATCTACCTAGGGACGCCCAGATCATCACTATTACTCCGGAGAGCCTTTTTCACCATAGCTCTTAACAGCTTCTTCTCTATCACCAAAAAATTCGTTAATAGCAGCTCGTAATTGTGATCTTTCAGCATTGGCCTTTTCTATATCTTTTGCAGCTTTAGCCACTACTGAATCTTCTTCGGCATCGGCAACCTTGTCCTGCAACATCCACAATCGCACATTGGCAATAGATAACCGATCAATTAGTTCCCCTATAGTAAGATCCATACAATCATCTCCTATGTTAGACATTCCAAAAATGAGACATGATAGTAGCCCATATCTGTTCTTCTTTAGGTAGCCAACTAAGGTCTATTCCTCTTTGCTCTTGCCATTTGTGTATGAGATAAGCGTGAGCCGCTCTATGGTCGTGATGATCATAACGTCTTCGATCATGCAGCATGTGAATGCCCCTAATATCAGTACAACAAACACTTCGTAACTTACCTGTGTGACAAGCTAAAGCAAAGTCTATATCATCGAATGCATATCCAGGCATATCACAATCCCAAAGATCGTGACTCATGGCCAACTCTCTAGACAAAGACATTCCAGTAGTTCCAAAATGAAAAAATACTGGAAGAGGTTCCTCTGAGTTACTCCACAATTCTCCAGGCATATTACCACCTATCTCGCCACCATCAACTGCACCTACTTCGCCAAACTGATCAAAGTGTTGATCAACTTTGGATATAGGTATATTGAGATAAGTCTCGTAAGTATGAGGAGATATCTGAATATTGGGATACACTACAATATCAGAATAGGTATCGTGTACCTTGGCGATCTTTAATAAAGAATCATACCTTAAAAGAATATCCTGATCCAACCAAAGTACTATCTTACCTCTAGCCATGGCAGCACCACATTTACGAGCACTAGATACAGGCCTCTTCACATTACGAAGATGCCTCCATACATAAGTGTAGCCCAACTCGTTTACTACATTCCATGTCAAAGGGGCGTTAGACATAGGAGAGTCATCTATGACGATAACCTCTGTCTCTTCTTGAGGAAAGGTTTGAGCTTGTAGATAATCCAAAGTCAATGTAAGCTCAGCAATTCGATCATATGCAGGTATTACTATAGTGAAATAAGGTTTACCCACAATTATTTTTTTATTCTGAAATCTGTGCTCGCACATGTTGAGACATCTCATTTATCAAAGAAGCGGCCAGATCATCTAGATTCCCTTCTTCTTCTTCTAGATCATAAGTAGCTCCTGCCGCTTTTTTATGACCCCCTCCACCATAACCTTCACAAATAGCAGCTACATCTAAATTCTCTAAAGAGGTTCTGAGAGATAAGGCTAAGCGGTTGTTCAATATCACAGCTATAATAATAAAGTCGTATTCTTGAGCCTTAAACTCTAAAGCTACATCTTGTGAATCGGATACAGTAAAAGCTAGCACGCAGGATGCTTCTCCTACTTCAAAGGGGCGCTGTGTGAGACGTGCCATAGTAACAGAACGACCTATGAAACTCAACCCTCTCTCCCATTGCTCCTTATATTGAAGTAGAACATCTGCTACAAGATCTCCTTTTAGAACAGCGTTAAAGAGATCATAACGCTTGTATTTTGCGAGGATATTGAGCTTTTGGGCATCTTCCGTTAGCTCATTCAGTTCCCCAAAATCTCGCACTTTTGTTACGCACACCCATTGAAATACGCCATCGTCCATCAACAAAGAATTAGAACACATCATATGTACAATCTCAGTAGCACAAACATCAGTACGAACTACACAACGAAAAGGTAGGTCTGTCATACGATCGACACTGGTGCTATGATGGTCTACATAGGTAATTGCCTGATTACCTTTCATGTTTCGTAACTTGTCAATAGAGTCCTCTTCTAAAGAAAGGTCGAGGATGACCACTTCACTAAAGTTTTCTTGATGGATGGCAGTAGCTACTCTATCAGGCAATGTGTCTATATCCACATAAGTGAATGAGGAAAGATGACAATAACAGCCAGGATGGTCTAACTTCCAATTGCGTGCATAAATTCCTGCAGCTACTATACCATCCAAATCTTGATGAGTAAATATATGTAACCTAGGTTTAGCCATTGGTTCGCTCCTTTTGTATAAGATAGTTACTACGTAGATAAATCCTTAGAAGAAGAAGGCAACTTACTTATCTCCTCTCTAGATTGAAAGGGATCGATAGGATTAGGAGGATAGTAGCCCCACTTGTTGTAGAAAGCATTTCTGGCCTGTTGCCACATATCAACAGTGTATCTGTCTGTAGAATGGTGTAAATGAATACCCATGGCATCCATTATATGTACGCAAGGAATCTGAGCGCGCATACACGATGCAGCAAAATCTACATCCTCCACTGCATAACCTGGAAAATGTACATCCCAGAGGTCATATCGCATAAAAGTACTCCTACGCATAGAGCAACCAGGGGCACCAGTAACTTTGTAGGTTACAACAAAATCAGAGGATGTGCCCCAATAAGAAGTATAACCATCACACTTCACATGAGAGAAAAATTGCTCTATATCAGAGGCAGGAGTATTTTGTATATCTCTTATGGTCAAGTTGCTCATAACAATATTAGGCACTACTATACAATCAGATAGGTGGCGGTGTACTTTAGCAACATTGGTTAGAAAGTTCTCACATAATAGAAAGTCCTGATCCAACCAAAGTACTATCTCACCCAAAGCCATAGCAGCACCGCATCCTCTAGCACTAGCCACAGGTCTATCTGAATAACCTGATAAATCCCGATGAACATAAGTAAGACCTGTAATTTCACTACAGTACTCTCGAATGGACTCATATGACATACAAGTACGAGGAGTATCATCTACTACTACAATATCAAAATCCTCAAACGTTTGACGTTGTAGGCAAGCTATAGTGGCTTTAAGCTCCTGAAAACGATCATACGTAGGAAGCACCACAGTTATAAAAGGATGCATGATATCTCATTCCCGGTAAGTAGCTTTGGAAGTAAGAGTTTCTGCTACAGTAACATAGTCTACTGAGATGTCAGGATATGGTAACCACTCTTTAACTATCGTATACAAATGTTGAGCCATGGCTTCTGCCGTAGGATCTTTACCTGAAAAGGTCCACAACCTAAAACCTCCATCAGAATAAGGTGGTGAAGTATTATTGGCAGGTCGCAGTTTCTCTCCCAAGCTCCTCAACAAAGGGAAAAGAGGATCCCGATCATTACAAATAAATGCATGATCCCAATGTAAATCAATCCATTCCCTGATAAAACCCTTCAGATCGGAAAAATCTATTACCATCCCTTGATCATTAAGAGAGGCACTTGAAACAGCTATCCACGCCCTATACGAGTGGCCGTGAGGAGAAGAAGAAGAGGGACAGCTACTACAAGATAGGCGATGCCCTGCTTCCCATGCCATTTCAATTTCTACTCGATGATTACCTTGGTAGCGCATAAGATGTCCTCGCATAATATCCTATCATTCTGAATCTTCCAAAGGAAACACTGAGCTCTTAATAGATTTCTGTAAACTCTGCCACCACTCACCCGATTCAGCTAACCGTTGCAGTAAAGAATTTAGGTTATCGATATTATCCTGTACATCTAAATCTACGCAGGAGGTATCCGTTTCATAAAAACGTATCCTCCTAAGTCCGGGAATATACTGACTCAGTGTAGCAGCTAAATAAGAAGCGATTACCTCTGCAGTGGACTTAACAGCAAAAATAGGATTTTCATCATTAAGAAATGCGTGATCAAAAGCGTCTAGCAGAGGCTTTACCACTTTCTTAATGTCTCCAAAGTCAATAACCATGCCAGTATCAGGATTGATAGGTCCACGCACAGAAAACTCTACTACTGCATTATGCCCGTGATTGGTACTACAAGCACCATCATAATCCAATAAATAGTGGCCGTAGATAAATTTCATACGTTTGGTCACTTCTGCAAACACACAATTACTGTGATCTATCTTGTAACTCATGCTAGGATGAACAAACTCACGAATCAAATCGCAAAAAGAAGAGGTGGCGTCTCCTGAGATAGCTAATCTAGCAATATCTCCTTTATAATTGTGCACCTTAAATGGAATGTCAAATTTAGAGGTTAGTATCTCTGCAGCAGCTGCAACGTCCTCAGGTGCGAAGCTATCAGTACAAAAATAAGCTAGTCTATCATGAGGATAAGTACCATCATCCTGATACCAAATAGCTAAGCCCAAAGGTTCTAACTGTTCTACTAAAGACAGTGGAAGAACTTTTTTGAATGTAGGTGAGGGGTAAAATTCCTTAGCCATATCTCCAAAGAGAAAATGAGAGCAAACAGCTATTTTGTGTTTAACATCGAATCGGGACTTAACTGTGTTGTAACCCATCCACTGTAGAAGTCGAGGACTAAACCTATTCAGAAAACGGCCTTTCCATGCTGCGTAAGGCACTTGATTAAAACAATGTTGCATTTCTAAATAAGTAGAGCCTGTACCTGTAGGAGGATACTTTATAGATTGAGGTTGGAACAAATAAGAATCACCTAGCAGGCCCCCTACTACTACCTGAAACTCCTCAAGGGTAAACTCTTCTGCAATTTCCTTTTGTTTTTCTCTCTTAGTAATATTAGCAGAAATGTTTCTGGCCGAGGAGCTGGCTTGGGCTGATTGGGATAATATCCAACGCCAATCGTCAGACATTAAGGAGTTCTCTCCAAATCTTTCACGATATTTATCTAACGTCCAACCTGGGTGAGCCTTTTGCAGATGAGTGTTGGTAATCTTCTGAAAAGAAGTACCACACAACTGACACTTGATCAAAGAAGGTGTAAAATTAGACATTCAAGATCTCCTATACTCTATTACATTAACCACAAGTAGTGTAAAAACAGTTTCTACACATAGTGCATGTACCACTACGTACTATACTATTATTGTGGCACATAGGACACATCTCACCAATCGCCTGAGCTTCATCTACCTCGACAGATTCTCCTCGACTGTTCAAAAATTCGAGAATAATCTGAGCAATGCCATCGGGTAACGACAAGACTCTGTCTGCGCCAAAGCCTACGGGCTGCGACCCTCCGATACCTAGGAGTTGTGAGGCTATCTCCTCTAGAGTGGCTCCCTTTTTCAAAAGTAGTGAGATCAATCTAGCCATTGCTTCTGTATGGGCTGTTACATCAGTACCGCTCTTTCCTACCGCAAGGAACATCTCAAATGGTCGATTGTATTCAGGGTGGATAGTGATAGTACCATTAAGAGTACCTGCAGGAGATCGTAAAAAGGAAGACCAAGCAGGAATACCTTTAGGACGCTCAACCGTAGTAAGATCTTGTACTAACTTGATCTCAGCATCAGCAGCAGCTACACCACTGCTCAATACTTCAAGACCCCTACTACCATCTCTGTAACAAGTAAAACTTTTACAGCCAAGCTCATCGGCAGCGACTAAAAGCTCTAAGATCTGTTCCACGGTAGTATCGTGAGCGCAATTTATAGTCTTAGATATAGCCTGGTCTACATGTTCCTGTAGAGCTGCTAGCATCTTGAGATGGTCCATAGGAGCTATATCTTTAGCCCCTTTAATAACTGAAACCACTTTAGACCCTACTAGTTTTTCTATATCACCTCTCCAGGTCTTCATGGATTCAGTATCAGAGGGAGGATTGTCCATAAGAGACTGCCACTCTCCTCTGCATCCCCAATAATCATTCTGAACTGCCAGAGTTTCTAGAGCAGGAATTACTGTGTAAGCCTCTTCAGTACGATCAAAGTAGTACTTAGTGAAAACCCAATCGTAATAAGGTTCGCAACCGCTAGACACATCACAAACCATCGCAATAGAACCAGTAGGTGCTATACTAGTACGAGAAGCATTACGTATTGGGATATCTCCAATAACTGGGTTAGGCAAGAATGCAGGAAAGCTACCTCTCTCTTCTGCCAATTGAATAGATGTTTCTCTAGCAGTTTCGTTAATAATCTCTTGAAAAGTAGCAGCTCTTTGTCTCCCTTCCTCAGAATCATAAGGAACACCCTCTGCGATAAGAGCATCGTGCAATCCCATTATACCTAAGCCCAGCTTTCTAGTATCAAATACTGAGTCTCGTACAGAATTATCACCCATATCTTGCAGTGGGTAATAAGAAGTTTGTATAACATTATCTAAGGCTCTGGTCATGGTAGCTGCAGTATCTGATAACTTATGTGTATCCACAGTACCAGAAGATACATGTGCTGCCAGATTGATAGAACCTAAACAACAAGCTTCTCCTGGGTATAATACTGCTTCAGAACAATTGTGTACAACAATACCTCCTGCCACATAAGAATGAGTAGTTTCTTCCTTTATGTCATAAACTCTAGCCGAAGCAATACTAGATACATTCTGTACTGTATCTGAAAAGGATTCTGCAGGTCTATTTTCTAGATAGTCCAACATAAAAGGATCTACAGGGAATGAAAGTAGCTCAGCACAAGCTTCCTGATAAGCAAAGATAGGCGCTACGGAAAGAAGACGAGGAGAGGTAACGTTCAGATTCTTCTTACCTCTAGAACCTTTGGGCACTACTGCTACTACTTTTATATTACTTATTATGCCTAGGTTTAGAAGTAACAGCTGTGCATCCTTAGCTAAACGCATATAGCGACAGAGAACTTGAGGACCTTTCATAGCACTAACACGTTGTAACATTAAGCCAGCAATAAAGCCCGCTTGTGTGCTAACATCGCATCCCCAAATTTCAGATCCAATACGATCAGGAAATATTATCTGCCTGAACAGTTCTACTACTTTAGAATCGTCCACAGATATACGCGTCATCAAACCTCTATCTGTTCGTGCCATTTGACATTGAGGAACTACTTCAAAAGCAGATATGAGAGATTCCATGACCAAAGTTGACACGTGAGCATCGCCTACATTCACGTAAAAATGTAATCGATTACCTGCAAATTCTGCACCCTGAGTAGCCATACCTGCAAGAAATCCAGCAGCCCAAGGATCTTTATTGCTCAAGTTACCTGAACCGAAAATACTTTTAGATAAAAGACATAGACGATGACCTGGACGAAGTCTGTCCAAACTCAACCAGCCACTATCTGTATACACTTTATGATCGGGAGTAGCTGCTAATCGATAGCCATAACGAGTAACTAACTCTACTAAAGGTTTTTCTCCTACGTCAAAAACTTCACTTACAGGAAAAAGTGATCCATGATGATCAGGATCTAACCTATGATCTACCCATACCTGATCTAGTTCTGTCACTTCTTCTATGGGCACCATTCCTCTACCAGTAGCTATCAAGGTGCCTTCGGCTATACAAGGATTAACTGCCGATAATTTTCCCAGGTGAGGAGTAGGATTGTATCTATTGGCATTATCTAGATAAATAACTCCAGGCTCTCCATTAGACCATGCATGTTTGGCAATATGTAATAATAACTCCTGAGCATCTATTTTAGTGACAGTTTTATTATCAAAAGTTAAAGGCCATTCTTTGCCTGTCCTGTATGCCTCTAATAATGCGTCGTGAAGACCTACGCTAAGGTTAAAGGTAGTAAGCTTCTCCTCCGCCCCTTCTCCATGCTTAGCTTCTATAAACTTGAAGATATCCGGATGCCAGTCCTCCAATATACCCATCTGGGCACCACGTCTACTTCCTTGGTTAATTTTACTAGCTGCAGCATGAAATACCTCCATGAAAGAAACAGGGCCACTAGCTACCCTATCAAAATTACTAGCAGGTGTTCCTTCTGGCCGTATCATAGAAAAGTTATAACCAACACCTCCACCAGCTGCCAATGTCTTAGCTGATCGAAATACTGCCTGAAATATCTCAGTAAGAGAGTCTTGTACGCCTACAACAAAGCAATTGAGCAAGGTAAGATTAACCTTGGTAAATTCATCGTTAGGGTGAATCCCTGCAGCTACTAAAGTACGGCCTCCAAAGAGCGCTTTCTGTCCTTCTAAAAGGTCATACACTTTACCAGTAATCAGTTCTCTTTTTTCATCAGTCTCCTCTACTTCTCCTATACCTTGAGATACTCTAGTATAGAATTCTGGTAACGTTTCTATCACATTACCAGCAATATCTTTACGTAGATATTTTTGTTCAAGCACACGTAAACTGTAATCTTTCATAGTTAATCCTCTACAAACAAATCGTCTAGTAATTGCTCGGACACCCTATCAAGAAAAGGGTCCAACAAAATCATGACCGTAGGTGTGGGTCCTCTAAGAACAGAGGAAGTAAACTTTGCATACATAACATCGTCAAGTTCGGGAACATGTTCCAAGATCCAGTTAAAAACGGATTGTTCCATTACTAAAAAATCAGGAAAATAATTAGAAGTAAAAATCAACCAGGGTATCTTATCCGCTGCCTCCGCTTCTAACCTAGCCTCCTGCCACCAACCCGCCATCCTAGGTTTCTTACACTTAGGAGAAAATAATTCCATAATACTCCACCACTTCTTAGTTAGGCCATTCTCATCTGGTCCACTTTCAATACTATGGTCCTTGGCCTCAATAAGGAAAGGAAATCGCTCATCCCTCAACAAATCTCCAGGGGCTTTATCCCAAGCACCAGATCCTCTTGTAGAAGAAAAGGTCCTACCAGATCCATCCCAAGTAGTAAATTTCTTGGCCAATCGTCTCTCAAACCTATGACCTTTTTTTCTTACATCTATACCTTTGCGCTTTTGGGTAGGTTTATCAGTAGGACCTTTTTTCATAATCTATCTCCTATTCTTTATCTTATGGGAGGAGGAATGGGAGTACTATGTCTTTTTCTCAAAGGAGTCACTTGTACGCCTCTCTCATCATTATCAACTACTAAACGTAAATTGATAACAACTGCACTATCGTGATCCAAAAGAATATCATCAGCATAAGTAAACGTCTGATGACTACATCCTGTAAGTACTGTACCCCCTGCAGAAACGTTGTCAAGCGGAGAGGTGCTTGTTACTTCCTGTGTAGTAACTGCTTTCTCACAATTGTTAAACGAGGGGGAGGTATCTGCGTAGTATTCCCACCTAACATCATCGCATAGACGCGAAGAAGATTCTCTGTAGACCTTCTGAACAGTAACCATAGGTGTTAGGTATTCGGGAGTAAACGTCACACTTATCAAGCCTAGCTTCTCTTTAGAAATTCTGTCCAACTCTCCCTTTATTCCTAAAGAACTTTCCCTCTTCAAAAACATAAAGAGTTGGGCAGTATCGGCAGGTCTTTCTATGTGGATAGAGCTATTTGCAGGAATGCGCCAAGTACCTACACACTCCCCGTCGATAGTAACTTGCGCATCACATCGAGTATCATGAGTGTTGCGAAGACTGATACTGTATCTGTCCTGATCACCTATTTTGACATAACCAGATCCATTACTAACTTCACGACCACCAACGATGCGTACTGAGTACCCATGTGAAAACATAATACATTCTCCTTAGGTTTGTGTTTGCCGTTAAGGATTGATTGGTGGGCCAGAAAGGATTCGAACCTTCGGCCAGCTGCTTAGAAGGCAGCTGCTCTATCCACTGAGCTACTGGCCCATATATAATCAGAAAATAAGAAACAAGGCATTACTCAGGTCTCGTAAAGCATTGATAGGATCTGTACACAACTTATATAGTGACAAAATAAGAACTAGAACTACTACTATTATGTATAACGAGCGTTTGAAGTTATGCTCAATATTCATATGTTACACTCCTCTCCTCGTTCCCCAAATATCCAAGTGAAGCCGAGAAGAAAATATCCAATCTCTTTCTTTACATATCTCAACCAACCAGGATGCCTTCTCTCTGCACTCTTCCGAAGTTCTCCCCTGAGGCATCAATACAACAAAAATGTTAGGACGCAACCCCCAAAACAGGCTCTGTAGAAAAGCGTCTACATCTACAAGATCTTCTGGTTGGTCTATCACAAACTTCAATTGAATTAGTCCATCAAGAGAGGTTTGATTCCTTATGTACTTACTGGTTGCTTCTGATGTCTTAGCCATATTGCAAATATGCTTCGCGTAGTGCTTACTTCCAGGCTCAGGTATAGAATTGGCTAACTTAGGTGATATAGAAAGTAAGTCAACTCCAATCAACGCAGGTAAATAGATACTTCCATTAGTCTCTACTGTCACTTTTTTACCTGCACGCATTAAACAACTACATAGCTCAGGAAGGGACTCTCTCCATATAGTAGGCTCTCCTCCTGAGATAACTACATGCCTCCCTCTGTACTTAAGGGCTTCTGTTACTAGATCATATACAAGCAGTCTAGATGCCTTTTCAGGTTGCAAAGAAGTAAAAGGAGTGTCGCAAAAATGACAACCTAGGTTACAAAAGTTAGTACGAATAAAGAAAGAAGGTCGTCCTGTAAAAATGCCTTCGCCCTGTATAGTGTAAAACATTTCGGAAACAGCTATTGTGTGTTTCATAACAGACAACCTTCTTTCTCTCAATAATTATAGCATAATATCCACGAAATCTAAAGGATATTAGAATAAGGGACCATACCTCTAATCACCAATCTATACTGATAGCATAAGGTATAGGATCTTCTACACCATTGTCTCTAAAAGATTGAATACGTTCGGCGCAGGCATCACACTTACCACAAGCTAACGTAGTACCTTCGTAACAGGTATGTGTTAAATGATAAGGAACATCATGAGCTAACCCCCACTCAACTATTTGCGCCTTGCTCCACGTGTTAAAAGGAGCGTGCAATATAGGAGAACGATGCTCCTCAGTAGCTCCTAGATACAAAGCTTTGGACATACCTGATACATATTCAGGACGACAATCTCGATAGGCAGGTATATCTTCTTTCACCATACCATATACAATATTAGCAGCCCCTACAGTTTCAGCATAGCCAGCAGCAATAGCTATTAGGATAGTGTTACGAAAAGGTACTACCGTGCTAACTTGTTTATTGTCTGATTGATCAGGAATGACTACTTTAGGATTAAGCAAAGGTGCAGTAGTTACATCTCCCCAAATTTCTCCTATATGGAAAATTTTACGTGACTGAATAACCTCTGGATAAAGTTCTGCGTAGTGGGCTAGAACTAATGCTCCTGCTGCTAGTTCTCTTACATGTTTCTGTCTATAATCAAAAGATATTGGAAATACTTTATCTACCGAAGGACTGCTTAACCACCAACCTAATAGAGTAGAAGAATCAGCTCCCCCACTAAGACATATCACTGCAGACCTATCAACATCGTGATCGAACTCAGTCATAACTTACCTCCCGGAAGAACCGTGGCCTTTATCTCCCCTAGCTCCTTCAGGAATTAGAGTATGTACATCAGATACTTCATTTAGTTGAATCGCAGGTATAGGTCTAAAAGCCACCTGAGCAATACGATCGCCTACATGTATGCAAAAGTCAAAGTCGGAGTGATTGTAGATGCCTACCGACCACCTACCTGTAAAATGAGCATCAATGGTACCTGGATGAATTTGAATACCTTTCTTAAAACCTAGACCAGAACGGGATCTTAGAGTAGCTTCCCAACCAGGAGGAATGGCGGTTCTAAATCCACAATCTACAACATAAGGACCTGCCTCAGGAAGCTTATCATACAAAGATTCAAGCGACTTACCTCCAGGAACAAGCTGTTGCTTTGCTTCGATATAGTCAAGTAGTGACTTTAATGAGCCCCGTACAGAACTAGAAGGAACAACTATCTCAGTACATGAATGAATATCAAAGCAGGCATCTGCTTCGTTGGCTCTTATAGGTAGTCGAGCATTAGCATCTTCAAGAAAGATAGGAATAATCACCTGATGATAAATTTGTAGGTGACTACAACGAGGTGTCCTTTCTCTCTCTTCTTCCAGTAAAATAGGGTTTTCAGGTAATTCAGCAATCAATTTATCGGTCGACATCTACTCCTCCTAAAATCATAGGGTCAGTATCTCCGGCTAAAAATTTGAGATAGAAAGCATTAGTACGTATCAATTTGATAGTGTAGTCATCCACTATACATTCAAAGTCCAAAGAATCGGTAGAGGCCTTTACTAAATTAGATCGAGGGTCAAATAAAACTCCGTGTTTTGCTGTCTGCATAAATAAAAAAGTAGAATCACAAGAGCGCACCCAGGAGTGACAGGACAACGTCCTTAACTCATCCAAAGTGTTTAACCCTAAACAATGATACTCTATACCACTACACAGGTTACTGTGTATAAACTTTAATGCCTTATACCGATTTATTGCCCAATGTGAAGCATGTATAGGCCCTCCAAAGCAAAGACGATAGGGAATGCCTATAACATCTACATCCATTTGAGTCAGTGCTTTGTAGCTGTCTATCCACTCACTAAAAGTTTTGCCATGAGCTACACCCATCAATTTAATCCCACGGCATTGATCGCGAAATTCTGGAATGAACTCTTCCAACGCCCGCAGCGTCCGATCAGCCTCATCTCTATAATCAGGACCGATCAATTCGGAAGGACGTAGGTCGACAGCCAGTTTGATTAGTTGTTCTGCATCTATAGGCTCGCCTGTCTCTACTACTCCATTATCTACCATAGTATAAGCACCAGAGTCCTTACACAAATTATAGTAGTCCCGATATACAGGATGGTCGAACAAGTGGCCTAAGAAAAACTGAATGCTACCTAAGACTGATACTTCTTTCAAATAGTGTATAGGTGCAATAAACGATAATTTCATAGTGTTTCACCTCTATGATTATTATCACATTTTTAACTAAAAAATGCAAGTGGTTAAGAAAATAAACCAACACTAGGCAACTACCGTAGTCCTCCAGGTAACCCTTTGCACCTAACAGCCACTACATCAAATGGATGTATAGTTTCCTCGTTACGTACAACTATAACATAATCTATAATATCTGTTCTAGGTTCCAACTGCTGAGCAATGGTCCTATTGATGTCTTCTACAAAATTAGTATTTTTCCATGCAGTAAGAGCCATAGCTTGCTCATCAGGACGTTTGACTATGAAATGAGGAGAAGGTGCGGCCTCTTCAATCACGGAAATTAGATCTTCAACCCAAATCAAAGGGTCGTCAAATTCTGCAGTCACGCTCACATAAGATCTTTGCATATGTGGTGCACCATGTTCTCCCAAATCATCCCAAGCGGCTATAGATAATTCCTTAGAGCAAGGGCATACCGCTATTACCTGGTGTGTTACAGTAATAAACTTACGAACAGGATCGGAACCTTTCACGGAGGATTCTAATACTACATCCGCAAAAACAGGGCCATTGAATCCTGATACAGGAGAGATATTGTCTAGTTCATAGGGAAATCGCAACTTAATATAGGCATCCTCCGCCCCCTGTGAATCTCTTAATCTACAAGGTACTTGGTTCAGAAAGTCAGAAGCTACTGAATGCTCTCGCAGAGTATCCAGTATTGTCAAAGGAAAGCGGCTCATGTGAGCGCCTCGTTGTGACTCGTTCAAAGAGCAATAGGCTGATACTTTGGCAGTAACTCTTACATCAGAACCTTTTACGGTGTGCACAGCAACAGGCATCAATACATTACACACTCCTACTTTATCCAAAGACACTGTCTCAGCTGCCATACCTCCCTGAACATCAGGTAATGTGTGATTACGCATATGATTATTCTTCCTCTTCTCTTATATCTTCACTTTCATCAACTACTTCTTCGCCTACCATGGGAGCTTTTCCTTGAGCCAATAGTAATGACCTGGCCTCTTCACAAAACAAAGGGTCTTCTCTCATATAGTCCACAATAGCAGATCTACCTTGAAATCTTTCGCCAATCAGATCATAATAAGCACCTGCCCTTTTAGCTATACCTAACGCTATCAAAGTAGTAACTAAACCCTCTTCCTTGTCCCAGCCCCTCTCAAAGCTGATGATAGCTTCTGCTGTTTTGAAAGGAGGAGCTACTTTATTTTTTACAATCTTGAAACTTATCATCTGTCCAGTAGGATTATCTTTAGCACCAATCAATTTACTAGCACTGCTACTAGAGGATGTCCGAATACGAACAGATGAATAAAATTTGAGGGCACGTCCTCCAGGAGTAGTTTCAGGCGAGTTATGCACGTTAACACCATTTACAAAATAATTAGCATGATCCTGAACAGTAATATCAAAGCGCTGCATAGATGGTTTGTCTGTCACTATTTCTTTACTTAGAATCGATCCTACAGGCCTAGACTGTATTTTATCCGAAAGTACCTTCTCATTAAGAAAGAATACATCATCTCCTACTTCAAGATCTTCCGCACGTCTTTCACCTGAAGGGGTAGGTATAATGTGATGGTCAGTACATAAAAAACGTTGTCTGACAGTTCCTGTATTATCACTAACGGTAAACTTAATGAATTGTTCGGCTGTGCCATTACGATGCCAATCAATCACGGGAGCAGAAACTACTTTATTCTCCGAATGATCCCAGCATAGCACATCCACTGGTATTTGATTGTTAACTATAGTACGAATAGGTAAACTACTACCATCGGCCAACATAACTCCAGAGTCACCGTGAAAACATCCATACATGACCCCTATCTTCTCTCTCACCTGATTTGTAAATATAACACACGAAGGTGATTGCCCTATGGTAGCACACAGTTTACGTAAAGAAGAAGACATAAGACGAGCTTGTAAACCTATACCTCCAGAAGCTATGTTAGTTACATCATCTGTAGATTCTGCCATAGGTGAAATAGCAGCAACAGAATCGACTATTATCACATCTACTTCTTCTGAACCGGATAACACCTGCAATAGAGACAAGGCTTCTTCACCAGAGTTAGGCTGTGAAAGTATGAGATTATCTAAATCCACATCTAACTTTCTCGCCCAAGTAGGATCTAAAGCATGCTCAACATCAATAAATGCAGCAACACCTCCCGCGGCTTGTGCTTGTGCACAAATACTAAGGCATGTGCTAGTTTTTCCTCCTCCCTCGGGGCCAAAAATTTCAACTACTCTTCCCCTAGGTACTCCTCCTACTCCCAAGGCAAGATCTAATGAAGGGATACCTGTCTCTATGACATCTACATCCAAGGCAGTCGATGTCAGAAAGGTTACAATTTCATTACTCTTAAATACTCTTCGTACTTGTGCTGCTACTTCTTGTGCCTTACCCATATTGGACATATAGAACATCTCCTAAAGGAAGGGGAAAAGAATTCCCCTTCCTAAATAAACAGCAACTACGAATTACCATTAACTTTCGTAGCCAAAGAAGCTGCACGTACTTGAGCAAGACACTTCTTTGCTCTAGGACAAATAAGACAGATGTCTGATCCTGCCTCAAAAGAGGTACCAAACCCTGCACAGTCATCAAAAGGAAACTGCCCAGGCTCGCCTTCCCAAGATCCGGGTAAGGTTTGCCCGAGTGCTGGTTGAGTTTCTTCTTGAGGTTGGACAGGTGCTGGTTGAGGTTGGACAGGTGCTGGTTGAGGTTGGACAGGTGCTGGTTGAGGTTGGACAGGTGCTGGTTGAGGTTGGACAGGTGCTGGTTGAGGTTGTCTAAACGATATCGGAGTCTCTCCTGCAGACTGCGTAGGCGAAGTAGTCTCAGGTTCATCTGCAAAAAGAGCCTGATGGAACGCAGCAGGATCAGGTTTGTCTTGCTCAGCAAAGAGGTCCAGATTTAGATTGTTCAGGAGCTCCAACTCTTCAGGGGTAAGCGGAGAGGGCTGGATCCTACGCTGACCGGCTTCGGCCACAGAATCAAAATCAATACTGTCTCTAGAAGAACTTTGGTGTGCTCTAGTCTGTGCCCTATCAATAATGATATCACAACCTGTTTCTGGATCAGTAAAATCATACTTCCACACACTAGCTAAGCCTGCCAATTCTCGTAAAAGAGTTTGGGATATCTCTAATACTCTAACGGAGAGATTACCCATAGCATCGGTAGGCTCTGATCGATCAATGCAATACATAATCGCACGAATCTTTGCGGAGGCTTGTTTGGCTCCCTCAGTGTCTCCTGCAGCACCTAACTGCTGCGCCAATAAACAACCAGGACAATCTACTGTCTCCAAACACAAAGGTGCTCGAGTAAAACCGGACCCACTAACAATCCAATTCTGAAGAAAATGTCTCTTAACAATACGGAAACCGCTCTCGTCGTCGGGTGCGCAGAGTATCCGAAACTTGTTTTTGCCGGCCTTAAGGAATGCCTTTAACGTGAACTCGGTAACTACTGCATTGACCGCCTGACCAAAAGTTTCTAAATTCATCACATTTCTCCATTACTTTGAAACTTACCAGGTTGCTTAAAACTACAAGGTAGCCCATTGCTACCTGTACTGGCAGGGGTAGACATACCTCCTGCCATATCCATCTCCCTGCGATAATGAGCCCCTAATTGAACACAAGCATCGTGCTTCATTTGAAAAGCACTCAAGATTTGCTTTAGGAGGCTAACATCTCGCTGGGACAAAAGTATTGCATGGTTGCGCTCTTTATACTCAGGACATAGTGATACGGCAGACTCTATATCCTTTATAGTAGCACGTTTTCCTTGTCCTGAAGCAGCCTCGGCCTGAATGACATATTGCTCGTTGTACCAAATTTCATAATCCAACCTTAACATATTAAGTTCGGCAGAAGCTTGTTCATATACAACACTCCACCAAGAATAACTAGAAGGTAAAGTGGCCATGTGCTCGGTTAGTGTATCTTGGTTTGGAGGCGTTAGTTCTATTCCAATAGAGTCAGCCCCTTCAATGGCAGAGGCCATCATATCAGATAACATTTTACGTCTGGTAGCTTCTAGCTGAGTTAAAGTCATTTCTCCTCCTGGCTACTTCCAATAATCAAGAATTTCTATATCTGCTTTCAAAGGTACGTTGAACCAAGGCATAGGTCTTAATAATTCGGTTTGCATTATATCAAAACATTCCTCTACTTCTTCCTCAGGGCTTTCTACTGTAATAGAGTCATGTACTTGTAGAACTGGTTCAGAACGCATACCTTTTGCCCATAAACTTCTTGCAATACGCAACAGTGCAGAATTAGTAAGATCTGCGGCCAATGACTGTATAGGAAAGTTAATAGCTTGACGCAGTGCTTCCTCTCGTAACATCCTATCACTACTATGAATATTAGCCAACCTGCGCCTTCTACCAGTAGCCGTTACTAGCACTTCACCCGCTTCGGCCTTTGCAAGAATCTCGTTACGCCATGCAGCTGCTACAGGAAATCTCGCAAATAATCTATCTATGAAATCTTGTGCATCTTCTACAGAAAAGCCAAACTCCTCTGCTAGACTAGCAGCTCCTCTACCATACATAATACCAAACACACAATTATGATTTACAAAGAAGGGGCTGCTAAAGGTGTGATCCTCTGTAGTTAGATCGTATACTTGTTGAGTACCTCCGTCCTCTACTCTGACAATCAGTTCATAATGATGATCCCCATGATACAACTTACTTATAAAATCTCGGTCTACCTCAGTTAGTAAAGGGGCGAATGAGTGAAGAGCTGTTAAATCAGTTCTGGATGTAATATTCTTATCCAACAACTGCCTCAGTGCAGAAGCAACACCTTTGGACACGCTAGTAAAATCTAACCTAGCAAAAAAGTTTTGCAGATAGGGAACAAAATCCCATTCCCTCTTGTTATCACATAAAATAGCTTCAGGTAATAGGGGAAGTATGACTAATTCATGAGATTCCATGAGTTTAACATCTCGATCATAAAAGAACAAAGATGTAGTGTTGTCATTATTTTCTACTACTCCAGGATAAATACCCCAATTAGACAACACAGCAACTAATGAGGATATGATGTTTACTTCAGCACAAACAAGGAGTGTGTACCCCCACCCAGGGATTCTATCTAAAGATGCAGATGCTAGTGTAGATATGCATGCCTTAACAGCAATCTCGTCCATCTGTAACAGTGGACAACTCATAATTCTCAAACGTCTGTCTTCTTTTGAACGTACTTGTACTGTAAAACCTAGATATTCTAGTAGATATAGGTCGCACTCGAATGAGGAGCCGTTTGGTTCCTTTACAATATCGGCCTGCACTCCCTGTAAGAAATGGCGCTGTCCTTTAGGAACAAAAACGCGAATGTGCTCCCCTGATTCATCTATCCTACCAAAGCCTAAAATCAAACCTGCTAATCTTGCTTGTTCTACAGATAGTATAGACTGTTTAGGCCACTGTACAAAAGGAGGTCTAAATAACCAATCTCCCTCTTCTAACTCCTCAACCTTTTTCCAATAAACACCTAGTGGAGTAAAAACTTGTACAGCATGATCTGGAGTAGCACAAAAGGAATAACCATTGAGAGTGGTAATCCTCTTTGTGTCTTTATATCCTCCATAGTAAGTATGAGTTACTCTAGTAAGACCTTGATCACCCTGCACATATAAATCTTCGTCTAGTTCAAGAAATTCTCCTTCTTTTTCCGCAAAGGGTAGGGTACCTATAGGTACTATACCTTCTGAAGTGTATATGAGAGTATCAGACGTTACACAAGCTTTAGCTCTTACTCTCATCTCAGATGCTTCTTTGATACTACCTGAAGGCCAGTCGTCACTTTTCTCTAATTCTAATCTGTGCATGAATTCTTCACGTTCGTTTTCCAAACCATAAACAGCTATGGCAATCTCTGCGTGAATATCCTCTTCTACTAAAAGTTTGATAAGCTCTTGGTCTCCACTATAAGCAGCCCACGCTCTTACCTCAGCTTGACCATAATCTGAGTACAAAAACTTATGACCTTTTGCAGGGACAAAGAATGCTCTTATACCTCCCTTACGTGGTGTATTCTGTAAGTTAGGCCCTCTAGAAGAAAAGCGACCGGTAACGGTACCATGCTGTAGATAATCAGTGTGTACCAAATGGTTAGCATCTGCCTTCTTCTTGAGACCTACACAATAAGTACTATCTCTCTTGTGTAGTCGTCGGTACTCTAATAGTAGATCAAACACTGGGTGTTTAGTTCGTTGTTGTAACTTCCTCAAAACCTTTTCATCAGTGGAAGGATTTCCTGCACTACTATAACGAACAGGCTTCAAGTCTAACCAATCAAACAAAAAGGCACTCAACTGTTTAGGAGAGCCTACCTTTATAGGAGGAGATGCCTTAAGCGCCATTTCCCATTTAGTAATACGTTCTTCCCAATGTTTTATGGTCCTATTATACAAGGCTTCTGTGTTAGGGGAAGCATTATTTCTCGCCACTGCATCTTGGTGATGTAGTGCATCTATATCACCTGACGCTACTAACCGTGCCTGATTCTGTTTAATCTGTTCTATACGTTGCTTAGCTTCTTCCATATCAGGTAATATACGTGCCTTATACTGTTGAAACGCTTCTCCTGCTATTTCATTAACTTCATTAACTATACTTTGAATCTGCATGGATAGGTCTTGATGCATTTTATCCAAAGCGTCTATATCTACATGTACTCCCTTGCGCTCCATTCTAGCCAATAC
>Ga0180431_10003146_pt1 | contig 21459 bp, 22 predicted proteins | sample SS_ome_11_FD_132459 | JGI IMG/M metagenome (GOLD analysis project Ga0180431, IMG submission 132459) | Hypersaline lake sediment archaeal communities from the Salton Sea, California, USA - SS_1_MS_1 metaG | ecosystem: Environmental > Aquatic > Non-marine Saline and Alkaline > Hypersaline >...
ATCGAGCGGATCCAGCTTGCGCCGGTCGACACAAGCCGTGTGCCCGACAGCGGCCCGACGGTCGCGTCCCGTGGAACCATGATGAGCGGGTTGGCGGTTCTCGACGCGGCGCGGAAGCTTCGCGAGAGGATCGATGTCGTCGCAGCGGAGATCGGGATTCCACACGATCAGATCCCGAACCAGTTGGATGAGATCGCGGGTGCTTTCTGGCATGGGAACGTCGATCCAGCTGTGGAAGGATGGGCCAGTACCGAGCCCGTAGGTTGGGATCCGGACACCGGACTCGGAGATGCCTACTCGGTCTATGCCTTTGCGACGCACATCGCCGAGGTCGAGATCGACCGTGCAACAGGCGAAGCAGGTGTGGTCGACTACGTTGCCGTCCACGACTCGGGACGGATCCTCAATCAGACGTTGGCAACAGGGCAGGTTCACGGAGGTGTGGCGCAGGGGATTGGTTTCGCGCTGATGGAGGAGATCCCCCAACGCGATGGGCACTTGATTGTCAACGGTCTGACGACGTATCGGCTCCCGACGGTTCGAGACGTAGCGCCGGATATTCGGGTCGACTTCGTCGAGGCCGAATTCCCCGCCGGCCCGTTCGGCGCGAAGGGCATCGGCGAGGTTCCGCTGATGGCTGCCCACGCAGCGGTTGCACGTGCCATTTCACATGCTACGGAGCAGCCGGTCAACAAGTATCCGCTCGATCCATCGCGAGTTTCTACTCTTCTCCAAGCGGATGGCCCAAGCGAAGCTTCGTAGAGGAAATCTGGCGTTCAGGAGAAGCAACACGGGGAGGCCGAAACCTCCCCGTGCGTTGTGAATGCTTGGCATTGCTCGGCGTGATTACAAGCCGAGGATGTTGAACAGAGAAGAGAAGTTGATCCCGCCCTCAAGGACACCCTCCAGAGTGGTCACTCCGAGCATCCCCACGATGGTATTGAAGAAATTCTCAATCCCCTCCGGTGGCGATGTCATGATGATAGGCATCAGCGAATCCGCGAGATTCATCCCAAGGGACTCGGACAGGCCGGCGAGATACTCGGCATTGTCGAGGAAGAACTGCTCGAATGCAGCCGCCAATCCGACCGGATCGGCCTCTCGGAGGTGCGCAATCCCCTGACCGAAAAGGTACCCAAGCTTCGCAACCGATGTGAAGTACGGCTTGCCGACTGGCTGTTGTCCCGACAACCAAATGGCGTACGTCGGGACAGCGGTGGCCGGTTGCCAGTCCAACTGAATGGCACCATACTTCACCAGTTCGCCGACGAATGTGAAAGCGCTTCCCGTCAGCCCTTCAAGCGGTGCTACGGCACCGCCGAATTCCAGCTTGTTGACGATTGTCACGTCCTGATCGAACTCAATCTGAATTCCGGTAACATCCATACCTGTGGTGTTGTTGAAGAACCACACGGCCGTGTCGCCGGCGATGTATGGAACGAGCCACGATTCTTGCGCCCACGCCGCAAACGACAAGATCGTCACCAGTCCCAATACCAGCCCTACGGTCTTGCATCGCATCATGCCAGCCTCCTTGGCGAAAAGAATGTGTGCATTCTAGCCGGATCAGAACAGTCAGGCAAAGCGTCGGAGCCGGTCAAGCAGTTCGCGGAGCGAAGTGCACAGCAAACGCTTCGGCCCAGCGGAGATCCTCTGGATACGTGATCTTCAGATTCGAGATCTCTCCATCCACAGTGAATACGGCGTCACCGTGAGCAGCCACAGCGGATGCATCGTCTGTGATCGTGGGATCTGCTGACTCGAGGCACTCGAGGATAAGGGAACGGCGGAAACCCTGAGGTGTCTGCGCACGGGCGATCGTTGTGCGATCGAGCACCGCTTGGATGCGGCGATCTCCGCCATCGCCGCTGACCCGATAAAGCGTTTCGATGGACGGGAGAACGGGGACCGCGGCACGGTGCTGCAGCGTTTGATCGAGAACCTGATTGATCAGATCTGGACTAGCGAACGGGCGGCACGCATCGTGAATCAGAACAATCTCCCCACGGGCGGCGCGGACTCCGGCAAGCGATGATTCGCGACGCGTTGATCCGCCAACCACAATGTTCGCGTTGTGGATGAGTCCGGATGTAGCATCGCGGGCCGCGTCAACGTCATTGGAGTGCACGACGACGATGATCTCCTCGACGCGAGGAATGTGAAGGAACGTCTCGGCGGCATGCATGAACAGCGGCCTTCCCGCGAGTTCGAGGAATCCCTTGCGAGCATCCGCAGCCATCCGCGTGCCGCGTCCCGCGGCGACGAGCACAGCGCTGGCAATCATGATGCCGGTGGCGCGGCCGCTTGGGTGATCTTCACCAGCGATTGACCATCTGGATCGATCGCATAGATCTCCCATGCACCTGAGCGGTTCGAGTTGAAGTAGATACGATCGTCGCTCCCCCAATCGGGATTGATGTCATCCTTCTCGTGTGTCGTCAGCCGTGCAATGCTCAGATCCGCGAGATCGAGGATGTAGATATCGACATTCTTGTCGCGACTCGATGCGAATGCGACGCGATCCCCGGAGGGTGCCCATGTGGGAGCCCAATCAGGATCCTCGTTTTGCGTTAGGCGTTGCTCTTCGCCTGTTTCCAGCCTTCGAAGAAACAGCTCCAGGCTCTCGTCCGCCTCGGACTCGTACACGAGCACCTGCCCATCGGGCGACAGCTCAGGCTCCCAGTACGTGTAGTCCGTCTTGTCTCCTCCAAAGAACGAACATCCGGAAACAAGCCCGAGGAGCACAGCGCACACAACCATTACGATGGTGAGGACTCTCACGATCTCCTTCCTTTCTATCGATGCAATCAATGTGCCTCTCGGGTCGGCTCGACAAACAGCATCCTACCCGCTTCGGTCTGCAGCGTGCTCTTGACGATTGCCTTGATGGTTCGGCCGATGTGGCGACGCCCGTTCTCCACGACAACCATCGTTCCGTCATCGAGATAACCAATCCCTTGATTGATTTCCTCACCGCGATCGATGATTTCAATCGTGATGCCTTCGCCGGGGATGAACCGAGGCTTGACGGCATTGGCGAGCTCGTTCACGTTCAGGATCGGGACGCCCTCGACCTGCGCGACGCGATTCAAGTTGAAGTCGGTCGTCACCAGCGTTGCGGCTTCATCTTTGGCCAGGTGGATCAGCTTCCTGTCGACTTCGCGGATTGAAGGGTAATCCGCGGTGAGAACCCGAATCGACACCGTCTCATCGTGCATCAGTTCATTCAGAATATCGAGGCCGCGTCTTCCTTTCTTGCGCCTCAAACTGTTGGACGAGTCTGCGATATTCTGGAGTTCGGTCAGCACAAACTCCGGAACGAGGATGTCCCCCTCGATGAAACCGGTGGAAAGAAGGCCCGCGATCCGGCCGTCGATGATAATGCTGGTGTCCAGAAGCTTCCGTCCCGATGATTGCTGCTGGCGGCTCCGTGCCCTCGGTTGCGCTGCCGACACGGCTTGCCAGACCGGATTCCGGAGTGAGAAACCGATGCGCAGACCGATCAACGTGCTCCCCAGAAGTGTGAACCCTTGCATCGTGCGGGCTGCCTCGTTGGCAGGGAAAGCAATAGCGATGGCGACCTGGCATACGATTCCGATCAGGGTTGCTCCGATGGCGACAATGAGACCGTTCACAAGACGGATCGCTGCATCCTCCTCGCGCCACATCGGAGAGAAGCGCCTCCAAAGCCAGCGCAGACAAGCGGCCAATACTCCGCCGACGATCGCTCCGAGAATCAAGCTGGATACAGGCGCCGGAAGACCGATCAACGGGGGGAACAGCTGCTTGGCTCTGGACACGAGCGCAGCTAAGAAAATCAAAAAGGAGAAGAAGAGAATAGATGAGACCACAATACCATGCCTCCTCGAAACCGCGCAAGCAGGCTTCCTATCAAGATCCTGCTTCGCTTTCGTGAAGATGGCCCATTATACGAAGCGCTTGTATTGACAGCAAGATTTCGCTATTGTATTGGGCAAATGAGGGCTGTCGGCCTTCGTGGATGGGGGGGACGACACTGAGTACCGAGTGGACCATCCGCGAGGTTCTCAATTGGACTCGTGGTTATCTCGAGGCGGCCGGGGTTGTTCAGCCTCGCTTGGAGGCTGAGATTCTTCTTGCGCACGCACTCGATGTCGAACGGCTCAATCTCTACATCTCTCCAGACCAACCCCTTACGATCGACGAGCGGGCCCGCTATCGCACGGTTGTGAAACAGCGGCGAGAGGGCACACCGCTCCAGCATCTGATTGGCGAAGTCCAATTCTTCGGACTTCGCTTTCGAGTGGGGCGGGATGCGCTAATCCCGCGACCGGAGACGGAAGAGCTTCTCGATCACATCCTCAAGCTCGTCCCGCGGGATCGCGACATTCGATGTCTCGACCTGGGAACGGGGACGGGCGTAATAGCCATCTGTCTTGCAAGGTACTTCCCTCAAGCGGCGGTGACTGCGGTGGACATCTCGGCGAGCGCACTTGAGATCGCACGAGGCAACGCCTTGCTGAATGGCGTAGAGGACAGGGTCGCATTCATTGAGAGCGATTGGTTCGAGCGCATCGAAGGGACATACGATCTTATTGCATCGAATCCGCCGTACATCGCCGAAGACGAGCTGCACACGCTTCCAACCGAAGTGAGGGATCACGAGCCTCGTCTCGCACTTGACGGAGGTGCCGGCGGACTGGCTGAGATGGGCAGACTGATCACGGCGCTTCCGGTGCACATGAACGCCGATGCGCTACTGTTCCTCGAGATTGGACACCAGCAAGACGGTGAGGTGGCAAAAATGCTGACCGAGGGGGGCTTCGCCGATGTTCGAGTGGAGCTGGACATGTCCGGGAAGAAGCGGTATGCGGTGGCGCGATGGCCGTGATGATCCAGGTTTCTGAACTGCACTTCTCTGCTGAAGATGGGATCAAGGTTCTCGAGGACATCCACCTCCGCGTCGAGCAGGGAGAGCTACTCTATGTCTTGGGGCCGGCGTCATCCGGCAAGTCGCTCCTCCTTGGGTTACTCGGAGGGCAGCTTCCTCCCCAGCGAGGGCAGATTCTTGTCCAAGGACGGAATGTCGGTCGCCTGAGTGCCCAGAAAAGACTCGAGCTTCGCAAGCGGATCGGCTATATGTGCCAAGGATTTGCGCCATTGGAACGGACGGTGCATGAGAATGTACTCTTCAAGCTGCGATCGCTTGGGAATTTCCGCGAGCAAGCAGAGGAGAAGGCACTTCTTGCGCTCGAGGCGACGGGACTGATCCGGCAACAGGGTGTCGAGGCGGCGGAGCTCTCATCACTCGATCGTGTTCGTCTCGGACTGGCACTGGCTGTCTGTGACGATCCGCTTCTTCTGCTAGTCGACGAGCCGCTCGAAGGATTGGATGCCGATGCCCGCGGTGAGGCTTGTCTTCTGATCGATCGGCTCCACACGGGGCATCTGACCGTTGTTGCAGCGAGCCGCGGTCCACTTCCAAATGCGACACGAGGACAGCGGATAGTGCATCTTGTGGATGGGGCGGTGAGCGAATCGTGAATCCGTTCTTGTTTCTCTTCCGGCAGCTGCTTGGGGCGATCCGTGCTCGGAGCGCGTTGTACTTCGCTCTAACAGGGCTTCTCCTGTTCCTCTTCTTGGCGGTGATTGGCGCATTCTTCCTCGTGCCCTCCTCGTCTCCCGCCGAGGACGGCGACGATGCGTCTCTTCCCATTGAGGCGATTCAGGTCCACCTTTCTCCCCGGCTGTCGTCCGCGACGGTCGACAACATGTACTTAGACATTCGCGCGCAAGAGGATGTCAAGCGCGTGGTGTTCCGCTTCTCTCAGGAACTCGATCCCGACATTTCGGGCGGCGTGTTCGTTGTACATCCGGCATCAGCGAACGTGGCACCGGAGCTGGCTATCGATCTGCGACTTCTCAACGGAGTGGTTGATGTCATCGAGCGAAGACGTCAAGTTGAGCCGGATGGATCGCCACTATCTACGGCGACGCGGATCGGACTGCTGGCATCTCTCGTCTTGACCATCGCGCTGAGTCTTCTGTTTGCCCGCAACGGCTACCGCGAACTCCTACGCAGTTTCGCCGGGGAGATCCGATTGCTGCGGCTGTCGGGCGTATCGGAACGGATGGTGATCCCGATGACCGTCGGGATAGGAGCTCTGATCGGAACTCTCGCGGGCTTGCTGTTGCTGGTCATTCTCTATGTACTTCACTACATTGTGGTGTCTCAAGGGACGCCAGCGCCGATGCTCGAGGGCCTTACGGATGGCGTGAGGATCCTCGGTATCAGTCTGATCAACCTTCTCCTCGGGTTGGTGCTGGGCGGATTGATCGGATTGTACGGTGCAAGCCTTCTCAGTTCCCGGGATTTCCATCCACTTCGGTAGCCATACCGCCTTCGTGCCACGCATCGTCACCGGACGCACTCACTTCGCAGGACGGTGCTTGCTCCCGATCCGCGCAATCCCGCGTTGTGCAAGATAGTAAAGACCGAGCACGACAAGGATCGACTCCGCGAACTTGAACATCAGCGAGAACGCGACAGCGCCGTGGCTCGAAACCGACGGTGCCACAAGATGGAAGATGCCGATGATTGCTGCTTCTCCTGTGCCGATTCCTCCCGGTGTGACCCACAAGAAGAACGACAGGAGGATCACCGTGAGTGTAAACAGGAGCGCCAATTGCGGAAACGTGAACAGCTGACCGGACGAGAAGTAGAAGAAGACCTGTGGGCGGGTGAAGACGAAGAAGGTCGCGGCAACCTGTACGACAAAGGCAAGTGTTGTTCCCTTCCAGTGCTCGGTGAACGCAAGATGGATCTCTTCTTCGGTCTCCGAAATCTTGTCCGCAGCTCGGCCGAGTGGATCTTTCCATCGACGGAGCAGTCTGCCGAGAAGGCGGATTGCCTGGCTGATCCACTTGAAGTCCCATGCAAAATTGACCAAGCCGACAAGGATCCAGAACGTGATGAACCCAACGCCGGAGATGAGTAGACGCTTCTCAGGCCAGGCGAGGGCCGGAGAGCTAATGGCGAAGAAACTGCCGATGAGGATGAATAGAATCATGCTCAGGCCGCCGAGAAACCGCTCGAGGAAGACGGTGGCGAAAACCCGCGTTGTGGGGGCATCAGTCTTCCCTGTAACCATCAACGCACGAACTGGCTCTCCTCCGAAGTAGAGCGTTGGGGTGATGTAGCTGATCGCATAACCGCTGAGCCTTGCGCCAATCACCTGCCCAAGCGGCAGTCGGATTCCGTATGAACGCAGGATGATCCACCAAGAGAGCGTCCACGCAGCCATCGCGAGCAAGACGCTTCCGATGACTCCGAGGATCCCAGGCACGCCGAGCGCGGACATCTCGGCGAAGATCCGGCGCCAGCCGACGTAGTAGAGGACGCCCCCAAGGAGTCCGAGGCCGGCAACGATCGAGAGAACGTACTTCCAGGACGTCCGAACAGGAGCCTTCATTTGCGGATGCTAGCACAAGCTCCGCAAGGCGATCAAGGACAGATGGCTCTGATTCAGCGTTGCCTACAAATCGGCTTCGGTCTCGGGGCTGACCTCGACGGCTTCCATTCCGTGACCTTCGTCGGCACGGTCCGGCTTGTCAGAAGCCTCACTTCCCGGGCTTGCGAACCTGCTACGATGTGCAGCAGCCCTGTAACGTGCGGTGCCAACGCCGATATCCCAGACTGGATGCGGGTGCCTCTCATTGGACTGGCGATTGTGCTGATGGTTTGCATCAACTCCCGGCCACACACTCAAGGCCCATCTCCAACGCAGCATTGATGGCTTGCTGGCGGACGTTCTCACGATCTCCCTCGAACATGAACCGCTCGGTTCGAGTGGCGGCTGGAGTTGAGGCGGCAATGAACACTGTACCGACCGGTTTTTCGATGGTTCCCCCGCCGGGCCCTGCGATCCCGGTGATGGCGAGACAGAGATTGGAGCCGAAGCGCGATCTCCCACCTTCTGCCATCGCCGCCGCGGTCTCTTGGCTGACGGCGCCGTAGCGAACGAAGATCTCCTCCGGAACCCCGGCCCATGTTGTCTTCACGCGGTTGTCATACGCTACAAGCCCCCCGAAGAAGTATGCTGAAGCGCCGGGCATCTCCGTGATCCGATACGCAAGTCCCCCGGCGGTGCAGGACTCAACGGTCGAAACCGTCCAGTTCCGCTCCTGCAGAGCCCGCCCGAGACGCTCCTCGAACGTCAAGTCAGACCTCCTTGTGCGGCCGAGGACGCTGCATCCTCTCCGGCCTTGTTGCACCTATCGCGTATTGGACACTCCGAGCAGCTCGGAGTGCGAGGATGGCAGATCTCACGTCCGAGGCGAATGACCAGCAGATGAAGCGTGCTCATCAGTGCAGCGTCGTCCGGCAGGAGCGTGTTTGCCTGCTCGTGGGGATCACCCTTGGGCTTGACCAGTCCAAACCGGGTGAACACGCGTCGGATATGTGTGTCGACTGGGAAATACGGCTTGCCAAACGAGAAGAGCATGATGATCCCAGCGGTCTTCTTCCCAACGCCGGGAGAAGCGAGCAGCCACCTCATCGCGGCGTCGAGGTCCCATTGTCCGAGGAAGGAGAGATCCAACCCGCCGCGCTCGCTGTGAATCCGATGGAGTGCCCTGTGGATTGCATCGGCTTTTTGCCGATGCAACCCGCCGACACGTATGGATTCTGCGATGGCGTCGATGGGCGCAGTACGGATGGCGTCGAACGTTTTGAACGTCGCGAGGAGAGAGCCGTACGCTCGATCTCGGTTGGTATCGTTGGTGTTCTGGGACAAGATGGTCAACACAAGCGTCTCGACGGGATCGGAGCGGGAGATCTTCGGCATGCCGAAGTGGTCGACGAGCCGATCAGCGAGCCAGGCAGCCTTGTCTAGCAGGTCCATATTCCGAGGATAGGGGGCGATCTGTAGGAGCGCAACTGGTCCCCAATGACGGAAGCCGATACGATGAACCTGGGATGATTGTGGCAAGAACGGAACACGAAGCGATCGTGCGGATGGCCGATGGCGAGGATTTGCTTGGTGAGCTGATGAAACTGCCTATTGGGTCAGGGATCATCATCTGCGGGATCGGGATGCTGCGAGATATCGAGCTTGGCTATTGGACCGGGAGATGCTACGAGAAGCATCGACTCGATACGCCCGTTGAGCTTGTCTCACTTCAAGGGAACCTCGCGCAGCTCGGGAAAGAACGTATCGCCCATCTCCACGCTTGTGTTGCGAAACGTGACGGATCTGCATTGGGTGGGCACCTATTCTGTGGGACGGTTCACAACACAGCGGAGATTGCCATCCAGCTTCCCAGTGGCATCGTCCTGGAACGCAGAGAAGAAAAGCCCGGCCAAAACAGTCTGCGCCCACGTCTCAAACCACAACTTGAGGACGCGAGCTAGCGAAGAACCGCCGGGCCTCGGAGGCCGTGCAGGAACTCTGCACCGCTGGTTCGGGGTCTTCCCTCCCGCTGAATCTCGCGGATCTCGATGAGCAGGTCTCCTGTTCCGACAAGGAGACGATCGGTCTCTCGGAGGCCGATCTCTCCCGGGGAGATCGGTCCAGTAGCGATGTTGGTTAGCAAGGTGCTATGAACCTTAACCCGCTCATCATCGAGCAACGCCCAGGCTCCTGGCCAAGGGTTCAACCCCCGCGCCAGATTGTGAATGTGCTGGGCCGGAGACCCCCACTGGATGTGGCCGTCATCTCGCGACAACCTTGGGGCGATGGAGGCGTGTTCGGACGGTTGTGGTTGTGGGATCAACGTGCGGGCCTGAAGACCTTCCATCGTCTCGACGATCGCGGAAGCCCCGAGATCTGCCAACCGCTCGATGAGGTCGCCCGCCGTTTCGTTGGGGGCAATGTCAAGCGATCGCTTCAGCAGCAGGTCGCCAGTGTCCATTCCTTCGTCGATCAGAAATGTCGTGATCCCGGTCGACATCTCGCCGCGGATGATCGCCCAGTGGACCGGCGCAGCGCCACGATACGCCGGCAGAAGCGACGCGTGGATATTCACAGTTCCCAACGGAGCGAGCGTGAACACATCCGGCTTCAGCAACTGGCCGTAGGCCGCAACCACGAGGGCGTCGGGCTCGGCTTCACGGAGCCGAGCGAGCGATGTGTCACGGTTGATTCTTTCAGGCTGGAAGACCGGCAAGCCGAGACGGAAGGCCTCCTCCTTGACCGGCGGCGGCCGAAGCGCTGCATGCCGTCCGACCGGTCGATCTGGCTGAGTTACGACGAGCGGGATCTCGTACCGCTTGCTCAAGGCGGTGAGTGCTGGGCAGGCAAATGACGAGGTGCCGACGAAGATGAGCCTCACGGCGAGTCCTCACGTTGATGCCGCTGATACTCCTTGAGAAGACTTTTTCGGCGGGCAGGACTGAGGCGATCGAAGAACAGATTCCCGTTTAGGTGATCCATCTCATGTTGCATCGCTCGAGCAAGGAGCCCCGTACCCTCGATCCGAACGCGCTTGCCTTCCAACGTCGTCCCTTCGATGATCGCTTTCGTGGCTCGCTCTACGGGGGCATCGACACCCGGAACGCTGAGGCACCCTTCTGTGATCTGCTCCGTCTCCCCAGAGACTTCAATCAGATCCGGATTGAGCAGAATGTGGAATTCGCCGTCGACATCGAGCACGATAATCTGTTTGGAGATCCCGATTTGAGGCGCGGCGAGGCCGGCGCCATTGGCGCGGAGCATCGTCTCCACCATTCGCTCGCAGATCGACCGAATCTCATCGTCGATCACATCGACCGGCTCGGCACGCCGTCGCAGCGACGGGTCTCCATAGGTACGAATTTCCATGACTCTCCTCTTGCGCGTTGAGACGCCGCATTATAAAGTGGACGTCGATATGCCACAAGAGAACAGCGATTGGGCGCATCGTCTCCAGAAGATCCTGCACTTGGAGCGCTCAACGGGATACAAGGATGAAGCAGTCACTCACGGTCTGGAGGCGTTCGTTGCAACGAATCTCCCGGAGATGTCCTCGATCGTCAAGGGGTATCGGCATATGGATGCATCGGGGCGAAGGAGGATTGTGGAAAGGCTGCTCTCGCGCGTCAACGGCCGGAATTCCATCGAGCAAATGCCCGCCGACAACTCAACCTTGGGGATTCCCATCACCCACGCGGACGGTATCGGGCCGAAGCGTGCTGCCCTGCTTGCCAAACTGGGCATCGAGACAATGGAAGACCTGCTGCTCTACTTTCCACGACGGTTGGAGGATCGCTCTGACGTTCTGCCCATCGGCACGGTGCTCCCCGGTCAGGAGGCGTGCATTCGGGGAGAGGTCTGTGCGATCAGTCGCCGCCGCGCCGGCCGCGGAATGACTCTATTCAAGGCGGCCATTGGGGATGGGACCGGATTCCTCCATGCGATTTGGTTCAACCAACCGTGGATTGCCGAGCAACTGAAGCGTGGCGATCGCATCGATCTGTACGGGAAGGTGGAACGGCGATATGGTGAGCTTCAGATGCAATCTCCGACGTGGGAAGCGGAAGGTGCGGGGATCGAGACCGGGCGTTGGGTTCCCGTCTACCCGGCGACAGAAGGGCTTTCGGATCGGTATCTCCGATTACTGATCCACCGGAACTTGGATGGGTACCTCCCATCGATTGACGATGTACTTCCCGAGCCGATTCGACGGCGACAGGGATTGCTGCGCAAACGGACGGCCGTCGAGATGATTCACCGACCAGCGAATCCGCAGGCGTTCGAGCGCGCGCGCCGCACGTTGGCATTTGAGGAGCTTCTTCTGCTTCAGGTCGGACTATCGGGGACAAGGCGTGCTGTCCCCGGCAGGGCAATGTGTCCGACGCGAGGTCTGCTTGACTCGTTCTTTGCGGGGCTTGCGTTTCAGTTGACTGAGTCGCAGAGACGTGCGCTCACGGAGATCGTGTCGGATCTGAAACGACCGGTTCGAATGATGCGGTTGCTTCAAGGCGATGTCGGCTCCGGGAAGACGCTCGTGGCGGTGGCGGCAGCACTCATTGCGATCGATGCTGGTCGTCAAGTCGCACTCATGGCGCCGACCGAGATTCTCACCGAGCAACACGCGCTCAACATCCGACGCCTTCTTGCCGATCTACCAATTACTGTCGAAGTGCTGACTGGAGCAGTCCGAGACAAGGCGCCGATCCAAGCAGCTGCTGAGACGGGAAGCGCGGATCTGGTCATCGGGACCCATGCGTTGATCCAAGAAGGTGTAGCATTTCGCGATCTTGGGCTGGTGATCGTCGACGAGCAACACCGCTTTGGAGTTGTCCAGCGATCGCAGATCGAAGAGAAGGGAGCGGATGTCGACGTCTTGGTGATGAGCGCAACGCCGATTCCACGAACGATCACGCTGACGCTGTACGGGGAGTTCGATGTCTCGACACTCGACGAACTACCGATGGGGCCACGAGCAATCGCGACACACTGGGTTCCCGAAGCGAAACGGGACGCTGTGTATGAAGACGTGGGACGGTTTCTCGATCAAGGGCGAAAGGGGTACATCGTACTGCCGCTTGTTGAGGAGTCCGAGAAGGTGACCGCGAAGGCGGCTGTACAGGTCGCTGAGGAGATGACCCACCGATTTCCAAGCGCGGGGGTCGGTCTCGTCCACGGGAGGCTGCCGTCATCTGAGAAAGTGGAGGCGATGGATCGGTTCCAAGCAGGGGACGACCGCCTGCTCGTGGCGACGACTGTGATCGAGGTGGGCATCGATGTGCTGGATGCTGACTTCATGATTATCGAGCACGCGGATCGTTTTGGCCTATCCCAGCTCCATCAGCTGCGAGGACGGATCGGACGTTCCGGACAAGCGGCCGATTGCTATGCCGTCTCTGATGCGATCACGGAGGAGGCGAAAGAGAGACTGGCTGCATTTTCAGAGCACTCCGATGGATTTGCGATCGCAGAGGAGGATCTGCGAATCCGCGGCCCGGGGGACCTGCTTGGCACACAACAGCATGGCTTCTTCAACAAGCTGCGCGCTGTGGACCTATTCAGCGATCTTGATCTGATGCGACAAGCACGTGACATCGCGAACGGCCTGCGAAAGGACGGCATCGCAGAGGAAATGATCGATGCCGCACATCGGAGATTTGGCGACGAACTCAAGTGGGTGCGCGTCTGAGAGCCGAGCGAGCTGCATGCTGTCCGCGCAGCGAAGAAACCATCCGGTGAAGGCTTGCTGCCGCACGGCATGCGCTGCGCGGAATTCTGCTGGCGTGCATCCCGTGAAGTTCAGGAGTGAATGCGTGTTCCCACGCGCTTGCCTGCGGCGATGCTCTCTAGGGCGCTTGGCCCGTTGAGGTCGAACACTTCGATCGGGAGCTCATGTTCCCGACAGATTTCCACAGCCACTTGATCCATCACACCGTAGCGGTTTGCCAAGAATTCGCTGTACGTGAGATCTTCAATCAGCTGTGCATCCTCCTTCTCGGATGGATCCGCGCTGTAGACACCGGCTACATTGGACCCCTTGGCAAGCAGATCGGCTCCAATCGATACACCTCGAATTGCTGCAGCCGTATCTGTCGTGACCAATGGGCTGCCTGTTCCGCCGGCGAACACGACGACGGTGCCATTCTTCAACGCGCTTATCGCCGCGCGCGGTGAGATGGGGGTGGTCAACTCGGTATCGATCGCCGATTGCACGAGCACGTCACGCCCCCGTCCCTCCAAGTAGCTGCGAAGCACGAGCGCGTTGAGCACGGTTGCCAGCATGCCGAGCGTGTCGGCCTCGATGCGGTCGAGCCAAGGACTCTGCACGCCGCGGATCACATTGCCCCCGCCTACGACGACCGCCGTTTCGACCGCGGAGAGAGACGCGATGTCCGTCGCGATGTGTTGGAGTGTGTCGGGGGAGAATGCGCCTTCGGGACCCTTGAACGCTTCGCCGCTGAGCTTTAGGAGGACTCGAGTAGGGGGTCCGAACATCCTGCAACCTCGATCGCAAATCGCGCGAACCGCTTGACGTAGATGTTCTCGCCGGTCTTGGTTCGAAGGTCGGCGAGCAGGCCCTCGATCGTAACGTCGGGATTTTTGATGAATACCTGCTTCGTCAGGCAGTTGTCCTGATAGAAGCGGACGAGGCGTCCTTCGACTGCCTTTTCGACGATTTCGGCCGGCTTGCCCTGTTCCTCCAGCTGCTGACGGAACGCTGCTTGCTCCGTTTCGATGTCCTCGGCAGGGACATCCTCTGGAGAGACGTAGCGCGGATTCTCAGCAGCAATATGCATCGCTACATCATTGGCGAACTGAATGAACTCGCCACTCTTGGCAGCGAAGTCAGTGTTGCATGCGATCTCTACCAGGACGCCTACCTTCCCGGTGTGATGAACATACGAGACCACGCGGCCTTCCTCGGCCTCGCGTCCGATCTGCTCCATCAACTCCAGTCCTTGGTCGCGAAGAATCTCCTTTGCTCGTTCGATATCGCCGTCGGCCTCGGTGATCGCCCGCTTGCAGTCCATCATTCCGATGCCGGTCTCTTCGCGCAGTTGCTTGATCGCTTCGATGCTAATCGTTGCCATCTTCTTCCTCTTCCTTGGCCTCTTCCTCGCCTTCTTCGTCCGTAGCTCCTTGCGCTTCTTCGTCCTCCGGTAGCTGCTCTGCTTCGGCGGGCTGTTCTTCCTCGGTAGGCGGTTCAGGCGATTCGCTTTCGATGATCTCGGCCTCTGCTGGAGTTGCTTCCGTCTCTGCAACGGGGTCCTCGGCAGCGGGCTCAGTTGTTCCCGCGGGAGCTTCTTCCGTGTCTGCCTCGGCCGCCTGCTCGACATCTTCGCCGACTGCCGCCGCCTCAACGGCAGGCTCTTCCGCGTCCTGTCGTCCCTCCCGTCCCTCGAGGACCGCATCGGCAATGCGGGCAGTGATCAGCTTCGTCGCCTTGATGGCGTCGTCGTTGCCGGGGATCAGGAAGTCGATTGGGTCGGGGTCGCAGTTCGTGTCCACAATCGCGATCACCGGAATGCCGGTGAGATTTGCCTCGTGCACCACGTTTGCTTCGACATCGGGATCGATCACGAACAGGACATCGGGCTTGCGCTGAAGATTGCGCAGTCCATTCAGGTTTCGTTGCAGCTTGGCGAGCTGTCGACGTAGACGGCTCGCTTCCTTGTTTGGCATGTGGTCGACTGTGCCGTCTTCGATCATCATCTCGAGCTTCTTCATGCGCTCAATACTGTTCTTGATTGTGCCGAAATTGGTCAACGTTCCGCCGAGCCAACGGCGATTGACGTAATGCGCTCCGCAGCGCTGAGCCTCCTCGACAATGGTGGATTGGACCTGCTTCTTCGTGCCGACAAACAGGATCTCACCACCCGCGGCGGCGCGGTCGCGAACAAAGTAGTATGCCTTCTTGAACAGGTCGACCGTTTGCTCGAGGTCGATAATGTGGATCCCCTTGCGCTCGGTGAAGATGTAGCGCGCCATCTTGGGGTTCCACTTGCGTGTTCGATGCCCGAAGTGTACACCGGTTTCGAGCAGCTCTTTCATTGTTAGAACTTCCACATCATCCTCCCACTGAAGTCACGGTTACATGTGTCGCCGGAGTATAGCGAACGACCGTGGAAACCGCAATCCAGGCTCTTGGAGGCAAGCAGCGTGGTTGTCTGTCTTCCCCCTTCGGGGCGATAATCGACCAGAAGGTGAGACGATGACACGCACGGAGGCATCACAAGTCGATCGCGATCATGTCCGCGAGCTTCCGAAAAACATCGAAGCAGAGCAGGTCGTCCTTGGGTCGGCGATCCTCGAGCCAGAGGGGACGATCCCGATTCTCGTCGAGAAGCTTGCTCCGGAGTACTTCTATCAGCGGCGCCACCGGGTCATCTTTCGAGCGATCCGAGAGCTGTTCGACCGTGGCGAGCCGTCCGACATTGTCTCGCTGGCCAACCGCCTTGAGGAACGAGGGGAAATGGAACGGGCCGGCGGACGGATGTATCTCAACGAGTTGATCGATCGTGTGGCCACAACGGCCAGTCTAGAGTACTACGCCGAGATCGTAAAGAAGAAAGCCACCCTTCGATCGCTGATCGAGGCTGGAGGAAGGATCGCCGAATTCGGCTACGATGAGGTCAGCGAGACCGACGAGGTCATGGATCGAGCCGAGTCCTTGATCTTCGACATCTCCAGCCGCGACTCGGCTGGCTCCTACTGCCTCGTTAGTGACTTCCTGTATGAGCACATCGACACACTTGAGGAGCTGCACCGCGATCCGAACAAGCATACGGTCACGGGGTTCTCGTCAGGATTTCCTCGGCTCGACGAGATGACGTCCGGATTGCAGCGTTCCGATCTCATCATCGTGGCAGGGCGCCCGGGCACCGGGAAGACAAGCTTCGCGCTGGCCCTCGCCCGACACATCGCGATCCGTGAGAAGGCTGGCATTGGCATCTTCTCGCTTGAAATGGCAAAGGAACAGCTGCTCGAGCGCCTCCTTTGCGGAGAGGGGAAGGTTAGCCTGCATCGACTTCGAGGTGGGTATATCCCGAGCGCGAAATGGCGCGATCTGGCAATGGCGGCGAGCAAACTCCAGAAGGCGACAATCGTTATCGATGATACGCCGGGTGCCTCGATCCTGGAAATCCGTGCCAAGGCTCGCCGAATGGCGTCTCAACACAAGATTGACATGATCATCGTGGACTATCTCCAGCTTGTGGAAGGAGCGGCGCGTTCGGATGTTCGCGAGCAAGAGATCGCACACATCTCGCGATCGCTGAAGAAACTAGCGAGGGAGCTGAACGTCCCGGTGATTGCTGTCTCGCAGCTCAACCGAGCCGTCGAGCAACGGGAGAAGAAATACCCTCGCTTGGCCGATCTGCGTGAGAGCGGTGCGATCGAGCAGGATGCGGATGTCGTCATGTTCATCTACCGAGAGGACTACTACCGTCAGCCGGACGAGGAGTCTGCTCAGAAGGGGGCCGCCTCGGAAGCGGAACTCATCATCGCCAAACAGCGCAACGGCCCATTGGGTCGGGTGACGATGAACTTCCACAAGGCCTATGCGAGCTTTTATCCGATGGCATGGGATGACGGACCGTCTCCGCCGCCGTAGATCGTTCTCATCCAGGGAAACGCGGGGACTCTTCGGTATAATCGGCGGCGAATCCTCGGAGAACTTTAGGAGGGGAAATGGCTTACCCGGTCGAATACCGCTACACGAAGGAACATGAATGGATCGCTGTGGACGGGAATCGTGCTCGTATCGGCATTACCGATCACGCCCAGAGCGAACTTGGCGACATCGTCTTCGTCGAGCTTCCGTCCGTCGGGAGTTCCATCAGCGCTGGGAGCATCCTCGCGACAGTGGAATCGGTGAAGGCCGTCGGCGATGTCTCGGCTCCGTTTGATGGCACGGTCATTGAAGTGAACGAGGCGCTTGAGTCCGCTCCGGAGACGATCAACGGATCACCGCATGAAGATGGTTGGATTGTCGTGATCGAATTCGGCGATCCAGAGGCGATTAACGCGCTGCTCGATGCGGCGACCTACGAGCGCTTCCTCGACGAAGGGTAGCCGCAGATGCGCTACCTCCATCACCAAACGGCCGACCGGCGCGACATGCTTGCGTCGATCGGTCGCTCTTCGATTGATGAGCTGTTCAGCGACATACCCAAGGCAGTCACGGACGCTTTCCGACCGCTGGGCCTACCAGCACGAAGTGAGCAGGAGATCGTCGCAGAGGTAACGAGTCTGGCGGCTTCAAACGCGGCAACTGAGAAGAGCTGCTTCGTTGGCGGTGGCATCTACGATCACTACATCCCGAGCCTTGTGAACCACATGCTGCTGCGTACTGAGTTCTATACGGCCTACACCCCGTATCAGCCGGAGATCAGTCAAGGTACGCTGACAGCGATGTTCGAGTTCCAGACGCTCGTTTGCGAATTGACGGGGATGGATGTTGCCAATGCGTCCCTTTACGATGGGGCAACGGCAGTCGCGGAGGCTGCATTGATGGCTGAACGGATACGACCCAAAGGAAAGGTTGCCGTGGCTCGGTCGTTGTTCGCCAATGTGCGGCGGGTTTTGGACACGTATTGCTGGGCAAGCGAGATTGAAGTCGTCGAGCTTCCGTATCTCCCCTCCGGGCAGTGCGATCTCTCCAATACTCCGCCCGATGCCTCTGCGGTCATCCTGCAGTCTCCCAACGCGTTCGGTGTGATTGAAGATCTCTCTGGTGTGAAGGAGCGTGTCGGTGACGCGCTCCTAATCGTTGCGGCTCACCCGATATCTCTAGGTATCCTTGCACCTCCCGGCGAGTTCGATGTGGACATTGTGGTTGGAGAGGGGCAATCGTTGGGACTGCCAATGTCGTATGGCGGACCATTGCTCGGGCTGTTTGCCGCCAAGAGGGAATACCTCCGCCAGATGCCCGGAAGGGTCTCGGGACAGACCATCGACGCAGACGGACATGGCGGGTTCACCATGGCTGCCCAGACACGTGAGCAGCACATCCGCCGGGAACGAGCGACGTCGAACATCTGCACGAACTCAGCGCTGTGTGCCCTCGCTGCGACAGTCTACTTGGCGACCGTCGGAGGGAACGGATTCCGTAGACTTGCGGAACTGAACACTGAGAAGGCGCACTACTTGGCGGACCGGATCACATCCATTGACGGATATGCGCTGGCTTTTTCCGGATCGTTCTTCAATGAATTCGTCGTACGCGTTCCCGGCGATGCATGCGCTCTTCATCAGAAGCTACTCGACGAGGGAATCCAAACGGAGCCACCTGAGCCGCTTCGAACGCATGGCTTGGAGAACGCTCTTCGGATTGCCGTGACCGAGAAGCGAACCCAAAGCGAACTCGATCGGTTTGTCGAAGTGCTGGAAACATCGGGAGGTGCGCGATGAGAACGATCTTCGATTGTCCGCAGCATGATGGCAGCGACGGTCTGTTCCCGACGCTCGATGTTCCGAGAGAAGGTGTCGACCGACTGATCGATCAAGCACTCCTCCGCTCGAACCCTCCGCGGATTCCCAACGTGTGCGAGCCGACCGTAGCAAGACACTACACCGCGCTCTCGAAGCTCAACTACGGCATCGATGACGGGCTCTATCCTCTTGGCAGTTGCACGATGAAGTACAACCCGAAGGTCAACGAGGATCTTGCTCGGCTACCGGGCCTAGCGGGCGTTCATCCGTTGAGTGATGCTGCACTTGCCCAAGGGACGTTAAGGTTCCTGCATGAGTTGACCGAGCTGCTATGTGGCATTGCTGGTTTGCCTGGTGTCACACTTCAACCAGTCGCTGGAGCTCATGGAGAGCTGACGGGGTTGTTCCTGTTCAAGCGCTACTTCGAAGATCGAGGGGATCTGAAGCGTCGGCGGATTCTCCTCCCGGATTCGGCTCATGGAACCAATCCGGCGTCCGCGGCGGTTGCCGGATTCAGCGTGACGGAGATTACATCGAACGACGAGGGGATGCTCGACCTTGACGCACTCGATGCCGAACTTGATGAAACCGTTGCCGGGATCATGCTGACGGTTCCGAATACGCTTGGCATCTTCGAGAAGGGAATCCTCGAGATTACCGAGCGAGTTCATGCGGTGGGAGGGCTCTGCTACTTCGATGGAGCGAACCTGAACTCGTTCCTCGGCCGGGCGCGCGCGGGGGACATGGGGGCCGACGTTTTTCACTTCAATCTACACAAGACGCTCTCAACTCCCCACGGAGGCGGTGGGCCTGGGTCCGGACCGATCGCGGTTTCCGAGCCACTGGTGGACTTCCTTCCGGTACCGCGGATCGAGCAGAGGGACGACGGCTTTGGCCTCGATTGGGAGCAGCCTCGATCAATCGGAAGCGTCCACTCGTTCTATGGGAATGTCCTCGTCGCGGTGAGGGCCTACGCATACATCCTTCAGCTGGGAGACGAAGGGCTCCGCGAGGTCAGCGGGGACGCCGTGCTGAACGCGAACTACCTCCAGGAGAGGCTGAAGGAGACCTACTCCCTTTCTCACGATGGGCTGTGCAAACATGAGTTTGTGCTCTCAGGGAGAGGATTGGCGGAGGGAATCAGCACATTGGACATCGCCAAGCGGCTCATCGACTACGGTATCCATCCTCCAACGATCTACTTCCCGCTCATCGTGCGCGAGGCGATGATGATCGAGCCGACCGAGACGGAAGGGAAGGAAAGCCTTGATCGATTCATCGAGGTCATGGAGCGGATCGCCAAAGAGGCACGAGAGAACCCGGAGCTTCTCCATCAAGCGCCCCAGCAGGCCTCGATCCGACGTCTCGATCAGACACGTGCGGCGAGGGATCCCATACTGCGCTATCAGTTCCCGGAAGGCATGTAGCTGCAGAACACACGGGGCAGGGCGATTGCGGACGGATCGGACTTGGCCGATTCGCCCATCCTTCTAGGGCTTGGCATCTTCTAGCGCGCGCTCGAGTGCGTCTGCGATTCGAAGACACGTCGCTTCATCGTCTGCTTCGACAAGAATGCGAACGAGCGGCTGGGTTCCCGAAGCCCGCAGGAGAACCTGACCTCGCTTGCCAAGCTCGGTCTTCGCGGCGTCAACAGCGCTCTGGACGCGGTCGTCTGCCACAAGCTCTCCGGGAGATGCGGACGGAACGTTCCGAAGAATCTGAGGGTAGAGTGGGATGGAGCGAGCGAGCGCTCCGAGATCCACGCCCTTTCGATGGGCCATCTCAAGGAGCTTCACAGCGGTGAGGATGCCATCTCCGGTGGGTGAGTGTTCCGAGAAGATCACATGCCCCGAAGGCTCTCCGCCGACCCATGCGGACATCTCGTGCATCCTCTTCGACACATGTCGATCCCCAACGGGAGTTCGGACGACTTCGATCCCATGTGCTTCAAGATGGGTTTCGAGGCCGATGTTGCTCATCACGGTGGTCACGACGATTGAAGGAGAGAGTGTCTTCTCTTCCGCCATGCAGAGCGCTGCGATGCCGATCATCCGATCCCCATCGATCGTCTCGCCATCCCGGTCCACGAGAAGGACCCGGTCTCCATCACCATCAAATGCCACGCCGAGATCGGCTCGGTTGCTGCGCACGGCGTGTCGCAAGGGATCGAGACACGTGGACCCGCAGTTCTGGTTGATTCGATCCCCATCGAGATCGTCGTGCAACGCGACAACCTGAGCGCCGATGTGACGCAGAACATGGGGAGCAATCTTTGCCGTGGCGCCGTAGGCACAGTCTGCGACGATGGTCAGCTCGGAGAGATCGATGTGCTCGACGTCGATCACTCCCGCGAGAAACGCAGCATATCTTGTTGCAGCGGCCTCAAGCGGCACAATCTTCCCGCTATGGATGCCCGGTTGAAGGACATCACCAATCGCTGCTTCGATGGCGGCTTCCTGGTCGACATCGAGCTTCATCCCGCGGCGGCTGAAAAACTTGATGCCGTTGTCCTCGGGTGGATTGTGCGAAGCTGAGATCACCGCCCCGAGATCGGCACGTTCGTCCTTGATGAGACACGAGATGGCAGGTGTCGGGATAA
>Ga0180431_10003148_pt1 | contig 21452 bp, 16 predicted proteins | sample SS_ome_11_FD_132459 | JGI IMG/M metagenome (GOLD analysis project Ga0180431, IMG submission 132459) | Hypersaline lake sediment archaeal communities from the Salton Sea, California, USA - SS_1_MS_1 metaG | ecosystem: Environmental > Aquatic > Non-marine Saline and Alkaline > Hypersaline >...
CCAAGGTTCGCCTCGACCTCGATGCGGTACTTGCCGCTGAAACCCGATGGTACTCGCCACGAGTACGCGCACGTACCGCCTCAGCCGTATCGAAACGAGCCTGAGGCAAGCTCATTGCCCTTCTCGTCGAGAACCTTCAGCGTGGGCGCCCCGAGCCTCTTCTTGCCTTTCGTGGCGCCCGGCAGATAGCGCTCGCCGGCCTGCCCCGTGAGTGTCACGCCGATTGACACCGCCTTGCCTCGATTGGTCACTTTCGTCGCAAGGATGAGCGGCGGCCCGATCTCGAGAGATGTTGTCTCGTCCTCACGGATCTCGAACTGCTGCAGCTCCGCGGGCATGCGGAGCGAGGGAAGCATCCATTCAACCGCGTCCTCGTCCTTCGCGCCGAGCTGGAGCGAGCCAAGCATATACCCACCCACGGGCAGCTGCCACCGGCCGTCCGAGCCCCCGAGCTGCAACAAGCCCATGCAAGAGGAGATGTTCAACCGCACGGATGCGCCCGTGACCTGCAGCGTTCCAAACCTGGGCGTGATCTTCTCGACGCGGATGGCTGAGCCGTCGGGCTCGATCTCGACACCAAAATATGAGTCATTGACCCGAATCATCTCCGGAAGCGGCATGATCTCACGGGCCGGCGACTCGAACTGGCCGTTGCCGTTGAAGTCTATCGCGAAGAAATCGGACGGCACGCGCCGGGAGCGGTCGATCGGCATCGAGAGCGCCCGGTCGTAGCGCCCGTCCAGGTCGACGTCCAGCACCGCCACGCGGTACGTCTCCTTGCCAAGTGTGACCTCGCCCGCGCAGGAGCCCGCAGGCCCCATGTAGAGATAGTGAACTGTCCCACGCTGAACGTACGCCTGGAGCGTAAACCGCTTCCCCGATTCGCCGCTCGGGTTGCCTCCCTTGACCGAGACGACGCCGAAGTCGTACACCCTCACCGCCATCGTGCCGACGAGGGGCTTCTCATCGGAGAGGTCGTTGTCCAGGTCGGTATCAACAAGGAGCTTGGCCGGATCCGAAGGCTCCACCGCGATCAGGACTTCCTGGCCGCCGGGCCGGGCCACGAAGTAACCCACCTTGTCACTCAACCCGTCGGGTAACCCTTTCAACTGCGGCGGCTTCTGCCGGGCCCGTCCCACCCACTGCCGGCCGACGCCCGCGAGGGAGTGAGAGCCGTCCTTGAACTCCTCGAACTTCAGTTCAAACTCGCCCTGACCCCAAGCCGACGAGAGCGCCGCGCAAACGATGAAGGCTGATGCTACTCTGATGAAGGCTCCGATCATCTTCGCTATCCTCCTGCGCCGACCTCTCCAAGCCCGGCAATCGACCGGTGCTTAGACACCGCGTTCGCACGGAAGGTTCGCCGCGAATCTGATGGTAGTATACCACAAGACACGTCCGAGTGCCCGGAAAATCTACTTCACGGTGTACCACTCCCACTCGGATTCGTACTCGAAGGGCCCCAGGCTGGGTTTGATCTCGACACGGAACGTGCCCTTGAACCCCTTCGGCACATGCCACGTGTAGGTCGGGGACGAATGCCGACCACGCCCAAACAAGCCCGAATGGAGTGTCCGACCGTGCTCATCGAGGATTCTCAGCGCCGGCGGCTGCGCCGCCTGCCCGTCCCGCAGCGCGACCTTGGCATACGGCTCTCCCCCCTGCCCCACGATGGAGAAGCCGATCGTTACCGTGCGGGATCGAGCGCCGATGTTCACCGTCTGGACAACGCGAAGGGGCAACCCCATCCTCGCCAGCACCGTCTCGCCCTGGGGAATCACATAGCTCCGACGGTCTTTTCCGCTCACTCTGCCTGCGAGTTCCCACGTCGTACCGTGCTGGCCCGGCCGGACCAGGTGCGACAGCACCACCGTGTGCTTGCACGCCGGCAGGGCCCACTTGCCCTCGGAACGGGGGAGCGTGATCAAACCAACGTCCGGCGAGAAAAGCACCATCTCAACATCCCTGCTGCCGACGTCAAGCCACCCCATCTTTAGCTTCCCTTTGACCTCCTCGATCTGGATCTCCGAGCCGTCCGGTGCAACCTCGAGGCGGTACACCACGCCCCTGACGATCAGCATCTTGCTCAGCGGCCAAAACTCCTTCACCCGGTCGAAGCGCGCGTCACCATCAAGGTCCATGGCAAAACAGTCGAAGTCGGCCTTCCGGTAGCTGCCGTCGAAAGCGACACAGACGTCGTCGTAGCGCCCGTTGAAGTTCGCGTCCAAGAGCGCGATCCGGTAGGTGGAGCCGCCCAGCCCTATGAGACCTGTCCGATACCCGGCATAAGTGAGATGAATGTACGGCGGACTGTCGTGCCGTGTTAGGACGCGGACAACGATCCGGGCGGCCAGCTTGCCGTCCGACCCGGCAACCGGCACGGCCAACGGCCCGTAGCAGCGGTCTCCGTCCGCCGCCCAGCCCAGGATCGGTTTCTCGTCAGCGAAATCCAGGTCCCGGTCGAAATCAACGTAGAGCTTTGGATTGCTGTCGAGCGACAGAAGCAGCACGGTCTCTTCCCCCGCGACTCGAGCGGTAAACGTTACAGCCTTCTTGGGAGAAAGCTTCTTAGGCATTCCCACCCAGGTCTTATCGTCCTTGCCGATCAACTGACCGAGTTCGCGTGGGAAGGGATTGCTCTTCCTGTCCTTGATCACCTGGTGCCGGAGGGGGAACTTCCCCTGCCCGTGAGCACGGGGGCAGCTCACAGAACAGAGCAAGATCAGAACGCAGCAAACGGTCCGTCTTGCCATCATCATTGCGTCACTCGCGCGCTCCCGCGCCTTCCCGTGTCACTGGTTCGTGATCGGACCCAAACTCGTGGTCTTGAACCATCGCTCGTCATGAACGATCTCGAACGGGCCGCCGTCCACCGTGACCAAGGCACGGAACGTGCCTTTGAAACCCTCCGGTATCCGCCAGCTCCAGACGGCCCTGCCTCTCCAGGAGTAATGCATCGTGCCCGAGCCAAGCACCCGGCCCTGCTCGTCAACGATTCGCACTGCGGGCGGCCCGAGCTGGCGACCGTCCCGGATAGGGGCGCAGAAATACTCCTGGATCTTCTCATCGCGGAGCGTGGCCTCGACCAGAACGGATCGAACCTCGCCGCGAACCTGTTCACGCCTCGCGTCCGTGCTGAGTCGGAATGGCGGGCCTGCCATCTTGATCCTCGAGGGATGTACCGTTGTGACAAGAAGGTGACCGCCCCCCGGCGGCCCCATGATCCGTTCGCTCAGCACGGGCGTGAGCTTGCTGTCCTTGACGACGTGGCCCGTGATCAGCGCGCCCTTCTCCGCCTGCGACGTGCTCAGGACCTTGAAGGCCCACTTCGCACCGTCCTCGCCGGTGCGGACGACGAGGGCGCGCATGATCATGTAGTTGCCCGTTGGCAAACGCCCCTTGCCCGCCGCGCCGGAGAGGGTGAAGATACCCATGATGGGGGAGAAGACGACCATCTCCGAGTCGTTGGCGGCGAACTCGATCTGTCCAAGCTCGAAATCGGGCGTCTCGCGCGTGAGCCGGACCATCGAGCCGTCCGGCGCCACGGAAAGGCGGTACAGCACACCGCCGGCCATGACCATCCTTGGCAGCGGCGCGAACTCCGTCTCGAAATCAAAGCGGCCGTCACGATTCACATCGAACGCGAAGTAGTCGTAGTCAAAACCACGGCCGGACCCGAGGTGGCGCGGGCAGAGATCGTTGTACGTGCCGTTCAGATTCGCGTCCACGAGGGCGATCCTGTAATCGGCCCCACCGAGGCGCACCTGCCCGAGCCGGTAGCCGGCGGGGCTGACGACGAGCATGAGCCGGTAGAGGCGCGACGTCGCCGTCACGACGTTGAATCGCGCCTCGAGCTTTGCGCCGTCCGGCCCGGCAACCTGAAGCACTGCGGGCCCGCACCAGCGTTCCACGTTGCCCCCGCGTTTCGGGATCGGCTTCTCGTCAACCAGGCTGTGGTCGCGGTCACGATCGAAGTAGATCCCCGCGTTCGGGTCTTCCGTGGCGCCTATGAGCACGCTGGTGCCGCCGATCCGCACGTAGTCGAAATGCAGACGCCGGTCCTCGAACACCTTCGGATGGCCCGTCGGCCCGGTCTTGTTGCACTTGAGCCACTGCCCGAGCTCCAGCAGCGGGTTGTTCCGAAAGTCGTTCTGATCCTTGTACTGCAAACGAAACTCGCCCTGCGGCCAGGCGCCGCAACAGGCGGAAAGCCAACCAAGAAGCACAACGAGCCGAACCGTTGTCGCGTTCACTTCCGTCATCCTCATCGCCAAGGCGACCTCATCGGCAGGGCGACCTCATCGCCAAGGCGACCTCATCGGCAGGGCGACCTCATCGCCAAGGCGACCTCATCGGCAAAGCCTCCTCGACATCGGAACCCGCAGAACGACAGGCCCTCCTGCACCGGCAAGCTCCCGCGCCCGCTACTCGGGCTTGTGGCGGGGAAGCGACTCAACGTCGTACCACTCGGTCTTGCTCGACGGGTTGAACGGGCCGATGTTCAAGGTGATCTCCACCCGAAACTTCCCCCTGTAGCTGCCCCGCACCTCCCACAGGTAATCGGGAGCGTCGCGCCAGGCCGGGAGAAAGGAACCCGACTCGAGCAGCTTGTCTTTGTCGTCGAAAATCCGCAGCTTCGGCGGACCCAAGCTCGCGCCGTTTCGTCTGGCGGAGCGCTCATATTCCTCGCCGCCCTGCCCTACGAGAGCGAAGTTGATCAGAACGGTGAGATTGTTCCCACTCCCTTGGCGTGTCACGGTCGTGACCATTCGTAACGGCGGCCCCATCTTCCCCAACTTCAACGTCTTGCCCGGCTGAATCGTCAGGCTCGCCAATTGCTCTCTCAGCAGCTCCCCTCGCTTCAGTTGCTTGATCAGTCCGTCGTCCGTGTAGCGGGCGACGATAACACTGCCGGTCTCGTGCCTGCCCTTGAACCAGCGTGGGAGGTTCCACTTGACGCCCTCCCTGTCAACGCGAGTGATCGCGGAAAACATGACAGTGTAGTTCCCGGCGGGAATGTCCCACTGCCCTTTTGAGCCGCTGAGGATAAGCAGGCCCGTGTGCGACGAGAAGAGAGCCAGCCCCATCTCCTTACATCCGACGTCGAGACGCCCGAGCCGGAACTGGGGCCGAACCCGTCTGAGCCTGACCTTGGCGCCGTCGGGAAGCACGGCGAGGCTGTAGTAAGTGCCCCACACGCAGATGGCCTCGGTCAACGGAGCGAGCTCCGCCCGGGAGCTGAACGCGCCGTCGCCGTTGAGGTCAATCGCAAAGCAGTCGGCGTCGAGCTTCGAATAGTCGCCGCCGAACGCCGTGCATACATCGTTGTATCGGCCGTTGAGGTTGAAGTCGATAAGCGCGATTCGGTACCTGTCACCCCGCAGCCTGACCGTGCCGGTCCGATAGCCCGCCGGGCGGGCAATGAGCATGAACGGGTCCTTGCTCGTCTTCCCCGTCACGACGTTGAAGCGCGCGGCCAGCCACCCTTTCGACTCGATCACCGGCACCACAACCGGTCCGTACCAACGGTATCGCCCTCCCACGCCCCAGCGGGCGATCGGCTTCTCGTCGGAGAGGTCGCCGTCGCGATCGATATCCACATAGAGCTCGGCCTCGGGGTCCTCCGACGTCACCATCAGCACCTCCCCGCCGACGGCGCGCACCGTGAAACTGCGAGCCCCCTTGCCGACAAGCTCCCCGGGCAGGTCGCGTGGCAATCCGGGATTCTTTGAAAGCCACTGGCTGACCCCGACGTAAGGAGTTTCCCAGAAGTCCTTGTAGGCTCGGTACTCGAGCGCGAAATCGCCCTGGGGCCAAGCACCGGAGCAGAGCCCAACCAGAAGCACAACCAACACGCCCCGAAGCATCGCTCTCCTCATCTCCGTGCTCCACACGACGCGGCCCCGCCGCCGACCGTGTCACGTAAGGGGCCGCTGTGCCAGGTGAGAGGTCAGATGATGCGGCAGCCCCACGACAGTCTACCACATGAAGAGGGCCCGGGCAACGCGTGCCGGGGAAAGTGCCGGACAGAAAGCTACGCCGATCGCCGCGCGAGCCTCGACAGGTCCGCTCGCCGGCGTCGGGCAACCGCTCCCGGCTCAGCAGTCGAAGTAGAGGTGGAACTCGTACGGATGCGGCCGCAGCCGGAGCTCATCCACCTCGTTCTTGCGCTTGTAGCGGAGCCAGGTCTCGACCACGTCGGGGGTGAACACGTCGCCCTTGAGCAGGAACTGGTGGTCGGCCTCGAGCGCATCGAGCGCCCCGGCGAGGCTCGCCGGCACGACGCCGACGCTCTCGAGCTCCTCGGGCGGCAGGTCGTAAATGTTCTTGTCCATCGGCTCGCCCGGATCAATCTTGTTCTGGATCCCGTCCAGCCCCGCCATGAGCATCGCCGAGAACGCCAGGTACGGATTGCACGACGGGTCGGGCGGCCGGTACTCGATCCGCTTCGACTTCGGGTGCGGGAAGTACATCGGGATCCGTACCGCCGCCGACCGGTTGCGCATCGAGTACGCCAGGTTGACGGGCGCCTCGTAGCCCGGCACCAGCCGCTTGTAAGAGTTGGTCGTCGGGTTGGCGAAGCCGCAGAGCGCGGGCGCATGCTTGAGGATCCCGCCGATGTAGAAGAGGGCCATCTCACTCAGGCCCGCGTAGCCGTTGCCCGCAAACAACGGGGTACCGCCCTTCCATAGGCTCTGGTGCGTGTGCATCCCGGAGCCGTTGTCGGCGTAGATCGGCTTGGGCATGAAGGTCACCGTATAGCCGTGCCGCTTCGCCACGTTCTTGACGATGTACTTGTACATCATCAGATCGTCGGCAATCTCGACGAGCGGCGCGTACCGCAAGTCAATCTCCGCCTGCCCCGCGGTCGCCACCTCGTGATGGTGCGCTTCGATCTTCATGCCGAACTCCTCCATGACCGTGACCATCTCGCTCCGCAGGTCCTGCAGCGAGTCCGTCGGCGGCACGGGGAAATAGCCTTCCTTGTGACGCGGCTTGTAGCCGAGGTTCGGGGCTTCCTCGCGGCCCGAGTTCCAGATCCCTTCCTTGCTGTCCACGTAGTAGAACGCCGAGTGCGCCGTCGAATCGTAGCGGATGTCGTTCAGAATGAAGAACTCCGCCTCCGGCCCGAAGTACGCCGTGTCGGCAATGCCCGTCTGCTTCAGATACGCCTCTGCCTTCTGCGCGATGGCCCGCGGGTCCCGCGTGTACAGCTCCTTGGTGATCGGGTCCACGATGTTGCAGATCAGGCTCAGCGTCGGCACCTGGTAGAACGGATCCACGAACGCGGTGGCCGGATCCGGAATCACCAACATGTCGCTGGCATGGATCGCCTGCCAGCCGCGGATGGACGAGCCGTCGAACCCGAACCCTTCCTCGAAGCTCTCCTCCTTGAGCTCGTAAACCGGCACGCTGAAATGCTGCCATGTGCCCGGAAAGTCCATGAACTTGAGGTCCACCATCCGGATTGCCTGCTCACGGCACAGCGCCAAGACTTCCTTCGGCGTCATCGCCTTGCCTCCTTGTTCCTTATCCGAATTCCACCCGGATCGCGCAGGAATCGCCTGCTTCAACCGGCGGGACGCGCAGTCCCACGCGCGCAGTCCCACGCGCATTGCCTTTACACCAAGCGTGCCAATCCAGGCTGCGCGTTGGCGCTCCCTTTCTAAGTTCCCACTGAAGCGCCGGTTGCGGATCCAACAATGCGTGTGATCCCATTCTCTCCGAAAACAGAATGACTACGGAATTGTATGAACGAAAGCCAGAACCTACGGCACGGTATGAAACCGCTTGGAGACATCCTCTGCTCTGCCCAGGACAAACTCCCCGCAGGGCGCCCTGAAATCGGTGGCGCCCTGCGGTCGAGCACGGAGTGTAGGACCATCCGCGCGGCCCCGTCAAGGCCTGGTGCTGTCCTGCACCTGCCTCCCGCTTGACCCACCGCCCCGGCCGGGTAGAATACTGCGCCAGCCAACACCGGCGGCGTTTGCCGAGCTGCTGCTCCAGGAGGGGATATGAGCCAAGCGATGACGAACCGGGAGCGCGTGCTCGCAACACTCACCCACCAGCAGCCGGACGCCGTCCCGTACAACATCGGCTTCACCCAAAAGGCCCACGCGAGAATGGCCGGGTTCTACGGCGACGCGGACTTCGCGTCGAAGCTCGGCAACTGCTTCCACGGCCTCAGCGTCGAGCCCCCGGGCGCGTGGCGGGAGCTCCGCCCGGACCTCTGGGAGGACCAGTTCGGCGTCCAGTGGGACCGCCGCGTGGACAAGGACATCGGCGTCGTGCACAACCGCCTTATCACGCCCGGCAACGTCGGCGACTATCCGTTCCCCGACCCCGACGACCCCGCGCGCTACGAGACCTTCGCGCGCGCCGTGGCAACGAAGGAGGACCGGTTTCTTGTCGCGCCCGTTGACTTCAGCCTGTTCGAGCGGGCGTGGACGCTCGCCGGGATGGAGCCGCTGCTGATGGCCATGGCCGCCGACCCGGCGTTCGTCCACACGCTCCTCGACCGGGTCCTCGAATTCAACCTCAGGATCATCGAGCACGCGTGCGCGTTCGACATTGACGCGATGCTCTTCGGCGACGACTGGGGCCACCAGGGCGGGCTGCTCATGGGGCCCGCGCGCTGGCGCGAGTTCATCAAGCCCCGAGTCAGGCAGATGTATGCCGCCGTGAAGTCCAGGGGCAAGTACGTGTTCATCCATTCCTGCGGCAAGGTGGACGAGCTGTTCCCGGACCTCGTCGAGTGCGGCGTGGACGTGTTCAACCCGTTCCAGCCCGAGGTGATGGACGTCTACGAAATCAAGAAGCGCTACGGTGACCGGCTCTCCTTCTACGGCGGCATCAGCACGCAGCGGACCCTGCCATACGGCACGGTTCAAGAAACCAAGGACGAGGTCGAACGATTGCTCGACCTCGTCGGACGAAACGGCGGATACATCGCCTCGCCCGCCCACGCCGTTCCCGCCGACGCACGCCCCGAGAACGTGGACGCGATGATCCAGGTGCTTGCCGGCCAATGAGCCGGCAACGTGCCACGCCGGGTCTTACCCGTGCGTGTGCGCGTGGGGCCCTTTGACCCAGAGCATCGGGTAGATGATGTCGCTCGCACAGCAGGGCAGCCACACCGCCAGGAACAGGAACACGAACAGGCCCGGCAGCAGCGGCAGCCAGTTCGCCTCGCCGAAGGCGGCGAAGTTGAACAGCGTCGCCCACGTGCTCAGCAGCACGTGACCGAAATGCGGGATCTTCGTCCTCGATTTCCAGAACCCCACCGCGATTCCAACAGCGGCCCCGGAATTCACGACGACCCACTTCTGAATGCCGATGAACGGGATCGTACCGCTTTCGATGAACGGCGCGTGAAAATGCATGTCCACGCCGAGCAAGGCGCCGCCCACAAAGGGGATCACGGCGTCACTGAGCGTGGCGATGCCGATCGAGCCGGTGTAGCCGATGAGGATCGCCGCCCAGGCCCGCCCCTTGCCGTGAAGCCGGTACATCGAGGTCGTCGCAAGCGCACTGAGCACAACGTGGAGAGGATGCAGTGTGTAGAACACCGCGCTCGAAACGGGTGCCGTCATGCCCGAGACGAGGATCACCACCATGAGAGCAATCCCGCTCCCAGCCCCAGCGGCCGTGAACGGGGCATGCACCTTGAGCTGATTGGCGATCTGCTTGAACATGGCCCTATCTCCGGCTCTTCGCGTGCCCTGGCTCGGGCTCTCTCGAGCAAACCAGGTGGAGCTCGTTGCACTCCGAGCATTCTTTGATCGTGTGGTCCGCAGCGAAGCTGCTCCAGTGCTTCCGCTGGTTCGGCGTCAGAATGCCCGTGCCCTTGCAGAGCGGGCACGCGCTGTCGAGCGCGGCGAGGATCGCGCTCCGAATGAACTCCGAACGGTTCGGGATCCCTCGCATCGCCTCGACGAGCGAGTCATCCACCTTGAATGAAAGGACCTCGGCTTTGCGTCTCTTCACGGCAAACGCGACCTCCTGCTGACGTGATGTGTCCCCAGCTTGATAATACTTCGTAATACCGGCTGTCAACCCAAATCTCATACAAGGCGCGCGGCGAGCCACCAGCGCCCGGGCCCGGCGTTGGCCGTTGCGACGCTGGGGGGAGTGAGGTATCATTATCCCCGAGGGCTGAGTCCACGGAGCGGGCAGATGGACACGTTCGACCTGATCGAGACACCGGAGCACGTCGAGCTCGAGCAACCGCTGGCGGGGATCGGCTCGCGCTTCCTCGCCGGGTTGCTCGATAACCTCATTCTGGCTGCCGTTTTTCTTGTCCTCTTTATCGTGCTTTCCCTCTTGGTGCAGCTCAGCCCGTTCGAGGACACTGGTGCCTGGGCGTTCGCGTTCCTGATCCTGATCGGGTTCGTCATTCAGTGGGGCTATTTCGTCTTCTTCGAGTTGCGCACGAACGGCCAGAGCCCGGGCAAGAAGGCCACGAAGATCCGCGTGGTCAAGGAAGGCGGCACGCCGATCACGTTTAGCGACGTCGCCGTCCGGAACCTCCTGCGTGCTATCGACGCACTTCCGTTCTACGCGATCGCGGGCGTGACGATGTTCATATCAAAGAAATGCCAGCGGCTGGGCGACCTGGCGGCCGGAACGGTGGTCGTTTCCGAACAGGTGAGCGATTTCTCCGCGCGCACGGACCGGCGCGTCAGGGCCGACTGGCAGGCGCAGGCCGGCGCCCCCGCGTTGCGCGCGACCGGGCTCACGCCCGAGGAGTACCGCGTGGTGAACAACTACTGGATGCGACGCGGGCAGTTGACGCTCGACGCGCGCCGAAGCCTGCTGCCGCGGCTGCTCAGGCCGATTCTCATACGCACCGGCCAGACGCTCTCGGACGACCGGCTCGAGACGCTCGAGGCATACGTGGAGCTGCTGATGCGGCAGGCCTGGTTCGCGCAGACCGACGCAGAAAACGCGACCGCGCAAAGGGAGGGCGGGCCATGACGCCTGCGCGATTTCTCGAGACGCGCGCCCCGGCGTGGAACCAGCTCGAGGCCCTGGTCCGCAAGGCGGGCCGCAGCGGAGTGGCGAGGCTGTCCGACCCCGAGCTGCACGAGCTGACGCGCCTCTACCCGGCGGTGGCCGTGGACGTGGCGCGCGCGCGCATGTCGCGCATAGACGCGACGACGCAACAGCGGATCAACCGGCTGGCGATCGCCGCGCACGGGCTCCTCTACCGGCGGCCGAAGGCGCGCAAGGGCCTGGCCATCGTCCGGTTCTTCGCGCGCGACTACCCGAGGCTGTTCCGGCAGCTCTGGCCGTACATGGCGCTGGCGACGGCCATCTTCCTTGCCGGCAGCCTTGGCGCGTACCTCACCGTCCTGGCGCGTCCCTCGACGGCTCACTACTTCGTGCCGGCGGGCTTGGACGTCGTCGACGAGGAGACCGATGTCTCCGCCGGTGACGTGAGCGAGCGGTACCGGCGCATGCCGGGGGCGCCCATGACCTCATTCATCACCACCAACAACATCCGGGTCGCATTCCTGGCGTTCGCGGCAGGCATCACCGCCGGTATCGGCACCGTCCTGCTGCTGTTCTTCAATGCGATGATGCTGGGCGGGTTCGTCGCTCACTTCCAGAACCACCACCTCGGGTACGAGGTGGCGTCGTTCCTGACGCCGCACGGCGCGCTCGAGATTTTCGCGATCCTCGTCGCGGCGGCCGCAGGGCTGCGGTTGGGGCTGTCGCTGGCCATTCCGGGGCGGGTGACGCGCAAGACGTCGCTGCGCATCGGGGCGAAGGAGGCAGTCCTGCTCGTGCTCGGCACGATTCCCATGTTCATCGTCGCGGGCGTGATCGAGAGCTTCATCACCCCGAGCTATATCTCCGGCGGGCTGAAAATCACGATCGGTCTCGCGGCCCTCGGCACGACGCTCGCGTACCTGCTTGTTGTCGGACACGGCCGCCGCACACGTCGGCCGACGCCGACGAATAAATAGGGACACTCACCTGTCTTTCTGCGGACGCTGGACGTATTCACTGGAACCATAGAGGACAACAACAGGTGACTGTGGGGTTGTTGAAAAACCCGCAGTCTTGACGAGCCTGTCCTTGCCCTGAAAGGGCAGAATAGGTCAGCCCAGGGCAAGCGTCGGCCCCGAGCTTGCCGAGGGGCGAAGCGCCGCCCTGGGTGAGGGGCGAGCCCAGAGATAATACCCTGAAGGGGTTGCAGAGAGACCTCATCTGGGATGGAGGCCCGACTTCATCGCCGCGTCTACAGAACCCCTTCAGGATACTCACACGATCGGTATTGCCTGTTGCCCCAGGATGACGCTTCGACCCTCGACGAGGTCGCTTGCGCTAACGAGCTCGGGTCGAAGCTGACCCTGGGCTTGTCTATGCAACCCCTTCGGGGCACAGACCAGGAGGGCGGCTTTCAAGGGCCCCACTGTTCCCATTTATTCACAGTCGTCGCGTGGCCTTGATGCGCAGGTAGCGGTTGATCAGATCCGGCATCAGGGCGTGCGGGTCGGCGTCGAGCACGTCCACCCCCTGCCGCCGCATGGCCGTCAAGGCCTCCTCGCGCGCGGCCAGCACGTCGAGTGCAACGGCCTTGCTGTAGAGGTTCGGGCGCTGCGCCAACGGCTCGCCCGCCACCGCGCCGATCTCGGGATTGGCCAACGTGATGGCGAGCGGCAGGTGGTGGCGCGAGTACCTCGCCATGTAGCCGATGATAACCGCGCTCGCCTCGCGGTCAATCACGTCGGTCATCAGGCAGACCAGGCTGCGCTTGCGGTTCTTCAGGCCGATAAAACGACACGCCGCGCCGTAGTCGGACTCGACCAGGCGCGGCTCGAGCTCGTAGAGCGCGCGGGCGACGCGGTCAATGTTCTTGATGCCCCGCACGGGCGGCAGGTAGCTCTCAATGCGGTCGCTGAACGCGACGAGGCTGAACCAGTCCCCCTGCCGCAGCACGACGTAGGCGAGCATCAGCGTGGCGTTGACCAGATAGTCGAGCCGGCTCATGCCCTCGAACTCGCCGGCCGTGGCGCGGCCCACGTCGAGCGCGACGAGCACGTTCTGCTGCCGCTCCGGCTCGTAGTTCCGGACGAGGAGCCGCGCGTGCTTGGCCGTCGCCTTCCAGTCCACGCGCGACATCTCGTCACCCTCCGTGTAGTGGCGCAGGCTCTCGAACTCCGAGCCCTGCCCGACCTGCCTCATGCGCGCAATGCCCTGCTCGGCCGTGAGCCCGCGCCTGAGCAGCAGCTCGTAGCGCTTCAGGTTCACCAGGTTCGGAAACACGTGCACCGCCGCCGGCAGGTCCAGGCGGAACTGGCGGTAGAACAGCCCCAGCGACGGCAGCACCCGCACGTCCACGCGCGAGAGCTCGTACCGGCCCCGGTTGCGCGCGAGCAAGCGGTACTCGAGCGTGCCGCGCGCACGGGGACCGAAGGTGCCGACGCACTCGTACGGCCACGCCTCGAGCGTCAGCGGCAGCTCCTCGGCCACGCGGATCTCGGCCCGGCGCCGCCCGTTGTTCAGCACCTCGAACGCGATGCGCGTGGGCACCCCGAGCGAGACCCGCTCGGGCACGACACGCTCGATATGAATGCCCCGCCGACGCGGCAGGACCAGCGCGTCGAACAACGCCAACACCACAAGCACAAGCAGATACACCACCGCGACGGCGACGAACGACTCGTCGAGCGCGCCCACCATGAAGATCGGCGCCGCGAGCATCAGCATAACGATCAGTCGCGGCGAAGGAAGCATCGTTCAGCGTGGAACCTCTATGCCAAGCAGCAGTTCGTTGAGGCAGTCGTCGGCGGTGCGGCCCTCGACCTCCACCTCCGGACGCAGCAGCAGCCGGTGCCGGAGCACGGGCAACGCCATCGCCTTGACGTCGTCGGGCGTGACGAACTCGCGGCCCACGACAACGGCGCGCGCCTTGGCGCCCAGCAGCAGCATGACGGCCGCGCGCGGGCTGGCGCCGAGCGACACCTGGAGCATCGAGCGCGTGGCCCGGATGATGGTCGTCACGTAGCGGCGCACCATCTCCTCGACGCGCACCCCGCGCACCGTAGCGCGCAGCGCTTCGAGCGTAGCGACGTCGAGCACGCTCTCGAGCCCGGCGGTCGAGAGGTCCGACGAGTCGAACCCCGACTCGACCTTGTCGAGAATCGTGGCCTCCCGCTGCTCCTCCGGGTAGCCGATCACGATCTTGAACATGAAACGGTCGAGCTGCGCCTCCGGCAAAGGATACGTGCCCTCGAACTCGACAGGGTTCTGCGTGGCAAACACGGTGAAGACACGCGACATCGCGTGCGGCACGCCGTCCACGGTCACCGTGCGTTCCTCCATCGCCTCGAGCATCGCCGACTGCGTCTTGGCGGGCGCGCGGTTGATCTCGTCGCCGAGCACGATGTCGGCGAAGATCGGCCCGGGTCGAAACACGAACTCGCCCGTGGCCGTGTTGTAGACGTTGACGCCAACAATGTCCGAGGGCATCAGGTCCGGCGTAAACTGCACGCGGTGGAACGAGGCGCCCGTGACGTGCGAGAGCACGCGGGCCATCAGCGTCTTGGCCGTGCCCGGCACGCCCTCGAGCAGGGCGTGGCCGCCGGCGAGCAGCGCGACCACCATCTGTACGAGCACACCGTCCTGCCCGATGATGACTTTGCCCAGTTCGTCCACCACTCTCCGGGCCGTTTCATTTGCGCGCGCGATGTCCATTGAGAACCTCCGATTCAATCAGAGCCAACTGCTCGACGAGCGCGGCGGTACGGCGTGCGCCGAGCCGCGGTTCGAGGAGCGCCTCCTCACATTGCCTCAGTATCTTCTCGTACCGATCCGGCCCGTGCAGCGTGCGCCGGGCGAGCTGCGCGGCGAGCGTCTCCACCGACGCCGACGGCGGCAGGCCTACCGACCACGCCGCCTCGCGCCTGAACCACTGGTAAATCATCCGCAAGGCGAGCCCGTGCGCCCCGGCAGCCTGGTACGTGGCCCCGACGGAATGGACGTACTCGAGCTTGGTCCGGCGTCGGACACGCGTCGGGGCGTAGCGTGTGCCGAACCGCCTCCCCTTGTACACGAGGAACAACACACCCGCGCCCGTCAGGCACAACACGGCCCAGCCCGGACTCGTGCGCATGAGGGCCGTGCCGAGCAGCGACCAGCCCGTCTCGCGTTTGCCGAAGCCGAAGTGGTACTCATCGAAGGCCACCCGTGCGCCGCGCGCCTGCGCGAGCACGTACTCGACGAGGTTCGCCCCCAGCACGCAGTTGTCCTCCTTGCCGAACCGCACGTTGGCGAGAAACGATGCGTCCGCCAGCACGATGACGTGCCCGTCGCCCATCCGGCGCGATACGATCCGCACGCCGACGGTGTCGGCAAACAGCGCCTCGTCTTCACTGTCGGTGTCGAAAGGCCCCTGCCCGCGCTCGGTAACGTCGTTCAAGGTGTCGAAAAGGACCGTCGCGACGTCGCGGGCAAGCGGTAACTCGGCCTCGTCCGGAGGCACGCGGGTGGGCACAACGACTCCGTCCGAACGGCGCGGTATGTACACCCGCTGGCCGCCGCCGAACTCGAAGAACTCGTCGGCGGACCAGACAAGGACCCCGCCGCCGCGCACCCACGCCCTCAGCGAAGAAACCTCGCCCTGCTCCAGGCCGAGGACCGGATCCACCACGAACAAAACGTCGACGCCCTCCAGGGCCTCGTCCAGCAGCGGGCGTTCCAGACGCCGGACTTCGACCCCGAGCCGGTCGAAGAGCATATAGCACGCCATCGTGCCCTCGCGGCCCGCCGAGTGGGTCGTGCGCATCGGGAAACCGCGTTCGCCTTGGCGCAACCACCCCCACGACACAAGGGCAACCACCACGAGCACGGTGATGGTCCCGAGCGTCACGAGGATTATGATGTCGCTCCTATGGCTTCTCGCCGGCATGGGTCATGACCCGTTCGAACATGTCGTTCATGCGCTCGTATTCCCGGCGATCGCACTCGGCGCCGCCGTAGACGGCGCCGTCGAAGGCCACGGCGAACCGGTTGAACTCGCCGCGCCCGGCGCGCTCCTTCGGGTACTCGAGCACGTAGTCGCCGTTCGTCTTGCTGCGGTGGAACCGGAAGATGTCGGCGTCGTCGAGCCACCGCAGCAAGGCGACCATCATGACGCCGATCGCCTCGCGGTACTCCCCTTGCGCCGCGAGCTCGCGCATCATGGCGGACAGCTCCTTGAACGAGCGGTCGCGGAGGCGCTCAAAGCGCGGCTGCTTGAGCTCTGCGCCGGGGCGTCGGAACAAGATGGCGCCGGTCCACACAAAGTGGGCCACAATGGCCGCGAGCGTCAGCACGCACCAGATGATGATGATCCACCACACGATCCGGCTCGCCGTGGGGCCGAGGCCGAGGTCCGGCAACTTCAACCTCAGGCGGCTCAGCTTCTCCCTGAGCCACTGCCAGAACGCGTGCAAGGGTGATCTACGCGGGGCGAATCGGGGATGCGAGAGAATGTCTTTCGTCTCGGCATGAACAGTTCTCGCATCCGGGCGCTTGAACCGGGCGCCGCCCGCCCGCTCACGTGCCGCGGCTGCCTCCGGCGAGGCGAGCGAACACACCACCGAGGCCAGCAAGGCGACAACCAGCGCCGCGCCCCGCCACTCATACCTGCTGGATCGGCGGCGCGCCATACGGGGGTGTTCCCTCCGAACCGAGGCTCTGGGCGAGCATTTCCAGGTCGAAGCCTTCCTTGCGGATCCGCAGGTCGTAGTAGAAAAGGATCATGGCGATTGCCACGATCGGCAGCGCCAGGATCTGGCCCAGCGCTTGCGCGAGCTGGCTGATCACAACCTGCTCCGTCGGACCGTCGGGCAAGACCGCCTGGCCGATCGCCTGGCCCAGCTGGCCGAACATGCCGCCGACGATCATGGTGATGAGCCACAGCAGCAACCCCAGGCCGAAAGCCTTGCCCATGTTTCCTGCGACAAGCCGCTTGCTGCGGGCCATCGCAGCGAAAGGACCACGCTTCTCGACCACGATGACCTGGGTCGTTAACATGAACCACAGCCAGCAGAATACGCCGGGCACGAAGCACGCCATCATTCCGACGACCGTGACGACGAGAACCACGATGAACGCGATGAAGACAACAACGCCTCGCCGCAGCAGCGCCCTCATTGCATCCCCAACTCGTGCTTCACGCGCCATGTAGGACTCCGAAACCCCCTTGGCAAGGGCCGCCTTGGAAAACTCCTGCCCAAGCTGAAGGAAGATGAGCGTCGCATACACGCTGGCCATGAGCTGTCCAAACATCGCGAAATCGAACTCTTCGGTCGCGCCTGCCCCCTGCGACTCCTTGGCCGACTCGGCCCACTCGACGAACGACGTGAGAAGCGTAGACATAATGATTGTCGCAATAAGCGCGATAGGGATGTAGACAAGCGCGGTGATTGTGACGTACCGGACAAAGTTCCTCCTGTAAAGGTTGAAGGTCCGGTCCAGGATCTGACCCACTGTCATCGGCGCGAATTGCAGGGATTGGGGACCGTATTGCGGAGGGAACTGTGGGGGCTGGGGCCGCTGATCGTACATTGACGTCTTCTTTCACACAATCCTTAGGACGTGTCCCTACACCACGTGACCGCAATGCGTCAAACGGCAACACGCAAAACATACTACGGGCAACGGGACGCCATGTCAAGACCGGCACCCCGGGCGGCCGGCCCTTCGCTGCGGCCTCGCCTACTTCAGCTCGATCTTCATAACCGTCGCGAACGGCAGCGCGTTGACGAAATACGCGCCGCCGGCGCCGTCATAGCACAGCCCCCTCGGCTTGAACACCCGGCCCGTGGCCGTCTGGTCAATCGTCCGCAGGACCGTGCCGTCCGGTTTGTACACGACAATGCCCGCGGGACCCGCCGCGTACACATTGCCCGACGACGCTACGAGCGCGCGATCGGTCTGCCAGTTCACCTTCGGGATCTCGAGCACCTGCTTCGGCTCGTCGCCGGCGATGTCGAACACAAGGATTCGGCTGAGCTTGCGGTCCGTCACGGTGAGCTTCTCGCCCACAATGCCGAGCGCGACCGGCTCCTCGAACTGCATCTCGCCGTCGCCCTGGCTGCCGAACGCCGTCAGGAAATTCAGCTCGGCGTCAAACACCTGGATCCTATGGTTCCCGGTGTCGGCGACGTAGATCCGGCCCTTGGCGTCGAGCGCGAGGTCCGACGGCCTGTCAAACTGGCCCTGTCCGTCGCCTTTCTCGCCGGCAAGCTTGATCCGGTCGCCGCCGAAGTCCCACAGGCCGATCTGGCCCGCGTATGCGTGCGTCGCGACGAGCCGGCCCTTGGCGTCGATGGCGATCCCGTCAAAGCGGGGGAACGCGTGCGGCACCTCGACGTCCCGGAAACCCAGCTCCAGCAGCCCGTGCTCTTCGTCCCACGTGAGTAACTGGGTCTCGCCTCCGTTGATGCTGATGGTGGTCTTCCCGCCGGGCCCCAGCGCGACCTTGTTCACGATAACGTTGTGCGCGCTCCAATTCGGGATGTAGATCACGTTCGACAGCCCGCTCTCCCGGCCCTTGGAGTCAACCGCCGTTACGGCCAGGTAGCTGTCGCTCCCATAGTGGCCCTGGTCGGGACGGAGCTGGTACCAGTACTTCGCGCCCGACGCGTACGTGCCGTCGTTGCGGATCTTCTCGGCAGCCACAACATTGAACAGGCGAAAAGGTTTGACACTCATGTCGCCGTGCGACGCGCGGTGATAACAGCGATATGCGATAACGTCCCTCGAAGGGCTCGGGCGCCATTTCAGCGTCAGGGCCGGTTGCTCGCGAAGGTTCCTGCGGAGCTGGAAAACGGGCTTGACCTGCTGCGGCGGTTCCGGCGCGCCGGCGTCGGGAAAGCGCGTGTAGATTTCGAAGTAAAACTCGTCCTCGTGCCCCCTCAGGTAGCCGACGTTGGCATCGTGGAGCCGCAGCCAGTGGAATTCCTCCTGGCCTTCGTAGTTGACCTTGGCAAGGAACAGGACGTTGTCGCCCACGACGTTGATTGCGCCCCACGGGTTGTCGCGAAGGTGATAGCCGGGCTCGGGCGTGTCGTGGTGCGTCGTCTTCCGGTTCGGCAAAAGGTAGGCGCCGTCCTTTCCCGTTTTACCGCTGAAAACCGGGTCCGGCCCGTACGCCCACGGCGCCTTCCAGTCCCCGACGATAAACGTGTTCCTGGGGTCCACCCAACGCTGGTAGAAGGTGAGCTCGACACCTTCCAACGGGGTCCCCATGTTGCTGTGGACCCTCACGAAGTTCTTCTTCGGAATCTGATAATAGAAATCCCCGAAATAGCCGCGCGGCCGTCCTAACGTGTTATTCAGATAGCCGGCATGAATCTCGCTGAACGCGTGCGGCCCGTGCCAGTGCATCATCTGCGCCGGCCAGGGATAGAAATGCATCACGTTCTGGTAGGTGCCGTCCTTGTTCTTGACAAGCACGTCGCGCATGCCGTGGTTCATCCAGTAGAGATCGACCAGCCCGAGCTGGTGACCGAGCTCGTGCGGCAGGCCCCAGTCGTGCCCCATCGCCCACCTGGCGACGCGCTCTTCGTCCGCGTTGTCGCCGAAATGCCAGTTGCCGTTGAACATGATGGGCGCGTCCGGATCGTTCTTGTGGCGCCGCTCCCGGTCCCACTTCGCCTCCTGCTTTTTCTCCCATGCGGCCTTGTCCTCGGCCCACTTCTTTTCCTGCGCCGCGTCGCCGCTCTCCGGCTTCGGGACGCTGTAGCCGTCGTACACGACGATCTTGTCTATGCGCACCCGCTCGAGGATGCCGTCCGGGGCCGTCGGCCAGATAGACGTCATGAACAGCCAGTTCATCCCGTGGACGTGGTACTGCGCCCAGTCTTCGAAGCTGAACGTGTCGACGAGGTTCAGGTTATTCGAGAAGCCGTTGTAGGTATTGCTCCCGATGACGAAGAAAAACGTCAGCGCGCGCACGGGATCAATGAACGTGTTGTTCCATGTGGCGATTTCCGTGTTCGCGCCTTTCGTGTCGAGCAGCACTTTGATGTAGTGCTGCCCCTCCTGCCAACTCCACGTGACGCGAATGAGACGCTCCCGGCCCGGCTTGATCGCCTTGACGCTGCCGGTGTCAATGACTTCGTCGTCCATCAGCACTTCGTACGTGCAGGCCTTCGACGCGGCGAGACCCGCATTCAAGACGTGGACCGTGAATGTCACCTCCTGGCCGGGCTCGGGGTGAAGCTGGTAGTCGGCGGGGTCAATCATCAGGACCCCCATGCCCTTCTTGCCTTCCTCCCAGTAGCTCACGATCGCGTGCCAGCCCTGGTCGCGCGGTGTCCGCTCGATGTACGCGACGGTGAGGTCCGGCAGGGCGGGCTTCGTCTTGACCTCCTCGGAGCGCACGAGCTCTATCCTCCGCACTTCGGACCGCTTGTAAGCGTATCGCTCGCCGGTCACTTTGTCCCAGATGTACACGAGCGTCCCCCACTCCAGCACCTTGCCGATCCGCATCTCGCCCGTCTGGAGCGTAAGCCGGTCGGCATAGCCGTCCAGCGGCCTCTCGAATCTGTAGTAGAAGTGCGGGTTCGGCGGGTCGGGCACAGACGAGTCAAGCGGCTGGGCGCACATCAAGACTGAATGAGAGACCACCGCCAAAAAGCACATGACCGAGTGCGTGATTCTCACGATACCATCCTCCTCTACGTTACTCAAAAACACCGTATACCATCACCGAGAGGTCCGATTTCGTCAAGAACTCCGTCCAACCGCCACGGCTCAACGGGGGAAGTGAACAGCGCCATTGACAGGACCGCCAAGCCCTTCTTACCCTCGTCTGAGCCACCAGAAAGCGAAGCCCCCATGAAAAGTGTGCCGCGGTTCACACAGGCTATTGCGGCGTGTCTGATTTCAACCTGGACGACGGCGCATGCGAGCGAGAGCTCCGGGCAGGAACCGGCATCCGCCGGCGACCCTCAAGACAGGAAGACGCTCTTCGTCGAGGCGGTGGTCCGCGGCGGCGGCCTCATGCCGTGGCAACAGCCGGGGCCTTCGCCCGAGGAGACCGCATTCCGTGAAGGGATCGAGGCCCGCAAGGAGCAGATGCTTGACCGCGCAGCATTGGTGAAGCACCCGGCGCTGCTGACGCACGAGCAGATCGCCCGAGCCAAGCGCAACATCGCAACGACCGAATGGGCCAAGCGATGGTTCGAAGAGCAAAGGCAAGTGGCCGACTACGTGCTCGCGCAAGACGACGCGTGGATCGAGCAGATGATCCCCGAACTCACGCCGTGGCACCAGTACGGGTTTACGTGCCCGAATTGTGTCGGAGACAAGTCCCAAGAGGGCGTCGGCAGGCGCATCATCGAGTGGGACTACCGGGACCCGGACGTCATCCGCTGCACCCAGTGCGGCCGAACGTATCCCAGCGAGAAGTTCCCTGAAACAGCAACGCTGCAGGCGCCCCGCGCGGG
>Ga0180431_10003150_pt1 | contig 21438 bp, 16 predicted proteins | sample SS_ome_11_FD_132459 | JGI IMG/M metagenome (GOLD analysis project Ga0180431, IMG submission 132459) | Hypersaline lake sediment archaeal communities from the Salton Sea, California, USA - SS_1_MS_1 metaG | ecosystem: Environmental > Aquatic > Non-marine Saline and Alkaline > Hypersaline >...
AGTCCTCGTACGGGGGAAGCTCGATCTCGGACAGGTCGTAGACCGCGAAAGGCCACTCCGGCTCCCAGTAGTAGAATATCATGGGTCTATCCGTCCGCATCGCCTCCTTCAGCTGCGTCAGGAAGACCCACACATCCACGACATAGGGCTCGAGGTCCACCCCGAGATCCCGAACCTGTATTTTCGTTATCTCCGAGCCCATCCATCCGTACCCGCCGGCCCAGATGTCTCCCTTGCCGTCTCCGGTGATATCGAACAGCTCGGTGTGCTTGTTGATGTCCTTGTAACTCCTGATACCGTACTTCTCAGCCACCCAGGTGGGAATGTACCAGCCCTGGGGCGCGTCTTCGTAGCTCAGGGTCATCTCGACCGTTTTTCTTTCCTTCACGTACTTCTGAACGCCCGCGTCCTGGTTCGGCCACCAGACGTCGGAAAACACGTCCACGTCTCCCCGGTCCAGCGAGGGCCACGTGAGGGCCGGCGCCATCTGTACGATATCGACCGGCACATCCAGCTCATTCTCGAGAACGTATTTCATGATATTGCTTATGGCTATCGAACCCGACCAGCTTTGCTCCGCGATGACGACCTTCTTCTGCGCCGCGAAGGCCATGCCGGTGAATCCGAAAGAGCAGACCAGAACGATCGTAATAATTTTCAACATTCGTCTTTTCTTCATTGTTGTATCCTCCTCGGATGTTCAATAAAATTTTTAATAATGAACCGTTCGGTTATCACCCCCCCGATGCTCCGTTTTTAAAACCGGGAAATAGAAGACCCGGCATAACTACTGGAATCGTGACTTTTCCTCCGTTCTCGTAATGCCCTGCAGTATCCTGTCCAGAACCATGGCGATGATGAGGATGCCGATACCGGCTTCTATACCAATCGCCAGATCGACCCGCTGTATGGAGTACAGAATTTTATACCCGAGCCCCCCCGCTCCGATCATCGCCGCCACAACGACCATGGAAAGAGCCATCATGACCGTCTGGTTCACCCCCGTCATGATAGAGGGCATGGCGAGGGGAAGCTGTATCTTCCAGAGCAGCTGGCGCGAGGTCGCGCCGTACGCCCTACCCGCCTCGACTACGTCCCTGTTCACCTGCCTGATACCGAGGTTCGTCAGCCGTACCATGGGCGGAAGGGAAAAGACGACCGTTGCGAGTATGCCGGGCACGTTTCCGATACCGAAGAACATGATCGCGGGAATAAGATACACGAAGCTCGGTATGGTCTGCATGCCGTCGAGTATGGGCTTGAGCACGGTGTCGAACCTGTCATTCTTCGCGGCCAGTATTCCGAGGGGAAGCCCGAACAGAACCGAGATGAAGACGGCGGTGGTCACGAGTGCGAGCGTGCTCATCCCCTCGGCCCAGAGATCGAAAGCCAGGAGGAAGAAGAGGCTTATAAAGGTGAATACCGCGGTACGAAGACCGGACACCCTCCACGCGATGACTGCGATGACGACCATCATTACGGGCCACGGGACCCAGTTGAAAAAGGTATCGATATAAAGAAGCACGAAACCGACGACCGATGATATCCCGCCGAATAGCCCGGCCAGATGGTCCGTGAGCCACAGTACTAAAAGGTTTATCCAGTCGCCGAACGGAATACGCAGTGGAAATGGAATATCCATAGATACCTGTCCTTTCTATTCATGGATCTCTTTCTGCTCCAGCTCCTCTTTTCTCGAAATCGCGTCGAGGAGATGCTCACGGGTAATAATGCCCTTCACCCGCCTTTCGTCATCCAGGACGGCGATGGGGATGCGCTTCTTCGCCGCGATGCCGGGAAGCTCCTCCATGAAGGTCTTGAGTGATGCGGTCGGGTAGGAGTCGATCAAATCCCCGTTCCGGGGCGGCTTGTCCGGATCTGCATGCACATCGGTCAGGTCCCGGTAATTAACGGCTCCCTTGATTCTGCCGCTCCCGTCCACCACGAACATGTACCAGAGGTTCCGATCGTCCATCCTCTTCACGATGGACGATACGGTTTTTCTTTCATCCACGATCCACCGGTCAGGTTCGAGCATGATCGAGTGGGCGGTAATGAATTTCATCTTCGGAAGGTCTTTCACGAACTCAGCCACATAATCCGTTTCAGGATGCAGCACGATCTCTTCGGGCGTCCCCATCTGCACGATCGCCCCGAATTTCATGATCGCGATCCTGTCCGCCAGTCGAAGCGCTTCCTGCAAATCGTGGGTGACGAATACGATGGTCTTGTTGACGATTCGGATGAGATTGATGAACTCGTTCTGCATCTGCCGCCTGATAAGGGGGTCGAGCGCGCTGAACGCCTCGTCCATGAGCAGGATCTCCGGATCCACGGCGAGGGCACGCGCCAGTCCCACCCGCTGCTTCATACCTCCGGACAGCTCGCGGGGATAGCTCCGCTCCCACCCCTTGAGCCCCACGAGCTCGAGCATCTCACGCGCCTTTCTCCTCCTCTTCGACTTCTCGACGCCCTGAATATCGAGACCGAACTCCACGTTATCTATGACCCTTCTGTGGGGGAGGAGAGCGAAGGACTGAAAGACCATCCCGGTCTTTTTACGCCTGATCTCCCGCAGCTCGTTCTGCGAGACCGCCGTTATATCCTCTCCGTCGATAAAAACCCGACCCTGCGTGGGTTCGTGGAGGCGGTTTATAAGACGAAGCAGGGTCGATTTTCCGCTTCCGGACAATCCCATGACCACGAATATCTCGCCCTCGTTGATGGTGAAATCGGCATCCCGCACGCCGATGACGCAGCCCGTCTTCTTTAACAGTTCCGTCTTGCTGATTGACGGGTCATAATCGTCGAAATCCCTTATGATTTTCTCAGGGTCCGCCCCGAAAACCTTCCATAAATTTCTGCATGCTATCCTGACATTCGGTTCGTTTATAAAAATACGGACCACTCCTTCCTTTCCCATCGCTGCACGGGAAAACCGAAATTATGAATTGCTTATTGCCAACCCGGAAAACCTGCCGTACCAAAATAAAATACGAGAAAACAACAAGGAAACTACATACAGGTGATGTGTAACTCGCGGGATTCGGCCGCCTGGGGCGGCCCATTAAAATCAACTGTTCTCTATGTTATAAAGAAATATCGAACATCGCAACCCAAAAAAACCGAAACCCTAATAGAAAGCCCATTATTATCTTTTAATTAAAAAAAACATGGGTATTCCCTCTCACAACGGCACTTCACCCCTGTCCGAAGGTCGTTGACTGAAAAATCTTTTTTTTCTATATTTGGGAAATCTTTCCTTCATCTTCAAGGAGAATTCGTGAATGGATATACTTGAAAGCATTTACGAGGCTGTCGTAAACAGGGACCGTGACCGTGTCATCGAGCTCGCAAAAGAGGTGGTTTCACGGTCCATAGACCCGACTGAGGCGATCGAAAAGGGATTCAAGCGTGGAATGGAGAAGATCGGGGACATGTTCGCGGAGCTGGAAATATTCATACCGGACATGATCACGGCCGCCGACATAATGAACGAGGGCCTCGATATACTGCAGCCCGTTTTAAAGAGCCGCGGAGTGAAGGCACAGGGAAAAATCCTGCTCGGTACGATACAGGGTGATGTACACGAAATCGGGAAGAACATCGTGAAGATTCTGCTCGAAGGGGCCGGTTTCGAGGTCGTCGACCTTGGAAGGGACGTCAACGTGCTCACCTTCATAGACCGGTACCGGGAGATCGAGCCCGACATCATCGGAATATCAGCGCTCATGACCAATACGATGATCAATATACCGCGCGTCATAGAGGACCTGAAAAAGCTCGGAGTTCGGGACAAGGTAAAGATAATGGTCGGCGGAGCACCCGTCCTCCCGGACTGGGCCGAGAGTATCGGGGCCGACGGCTATGGGGAATCAGCGAAGGACGCCGTCAAACTTGCGCAGGAATGGATGAGCTGACGAGGAGACCGGCACTATGGATTACTGGAACTTTATTCGCCGTACAGAGGAAGGCGAAATCGTCGACGAGAAAGACTTCGACAGGAAGGTGAGCGAAGTTTCCGCCGACGTAGTCAGAAAGTACGATATCAGGTACACGCCCGGGGAGCCCGTTCCTTCGGACGATGCGCTCGCAGACAGGCTTTTTAAAGCGGCGCTCGAGCTTTTCGAGAGGGTCGGCATCTTTATCATCGATACGAGAAAGGTCGTGACCTTCAGCAGGGATGAGATCACGGCCGAGCTCGCGGCCGCCCCGGAGCAGGTGGTATACGGCACGGGCAACGAAATGGTCGTGGTACCCCATCGCACGGTTGAGGATGAACGGGACCCCGTGGCGTTCTTTTCAGCGGTCGGTACGCCCGTCGAGGAGGAAAATTTCGTCAAAATCGCGCAGAGCTACGCGCAGGAGCCGCTGGCGGACACCTTCTCCGGACCCCTCATCACCACGTACAGGGGGATGCCCATCGCCTCGGGATCACCCGTTGAGGTCGAGGCCGGAATATGGAACGTAGTCAAACTTCGGGAGGCGGCCCGCTTCGCGGGAAGGCCGAACATTCCCATACACAACTTCATGTCGGTTGCCGAGCGCACGGACGCCACAATCGCGGCCGCGCGTCCCGAGTTCGGCGTGCAGGAGAACGACGGGCTCTTCACCGCCGCAATAGCCGAGATGAAAATCGATTTCGAGCGGCTTAAGCGCATAGCGTTTCAGATCCACACACCCTACGTTATCGGCGGCCTGTACGGCCCCCTCATGGGAGGCTATGCCGGAGGCCCGGAGGGAACCGCAGTCATTCTCGTGGCCCATCACCTTCTCGGGCTCTTCGCTTTCAAGGCGCAGCGTCACAACGGGTTTCCCATCAACATACACCAGACATGCAACACCACGCGCGAGATGCTCTGGCTCGTGAGCGTTTCCGGCCAGGCCATTGCGAGAAACTCGAAGCTCGTCACCGTGGCCAACGCGTTCATGGCATCGGGCCCCTGCACGGAGATGATAACCTGCGAGCTTGCAGCGCATTCGGTCGCTGCGACCGTCTCAGGCTGGCACCTCAATCCGTGCGCGGTAGCCAGAAACCGTCACCCGAACCACTGCTCCGGCATGGAGCCCAGGATTCACGCCGAAGTCGGCCGTACGGCCGCCCGCGGGGGACTGACGAGGAAGGACGCTTCGAAGATCGTTCTCCGGCTGCTCGACCTGTATGAAAAGAACATAAAGGACGCGCCAATCGGAAAAACCTTCAGCGAATGCTACGACGTGACGACGGTCAGACCCACGGACGAGTACCTGTCTCTCTGGGAGGAAACGAAGAAAAAGCTCGTTCCCCTCGGGCTCGACTTTAAGCATCTCGACCGGTAATTGAAGGTTCACTGAAAACAGACACCATACAACACGGAAAAATACCATGGATACGCGTCGCATCATGAACAAGGGATTGGCAGGCATTAAAACCTATGAGGGTGGGAAGCACAAGGAAGAGGCGAAGGAAAAATACGCGGTACGGGAACCCGTAAAGATGAGCTCCAACGAGAATGCCATCGGTGTTTCTCCAAAGGCGCTCGATCGCGCGAAGCTCGTGCTTCCGGAGTCGAACATTTACCCCGACGGCTCGAACAGAAACGTACGGGAGATCCTCGCCGCACGGTTGAATGTCGATCCCGGCCAGGTCATCGTGGGAAACGGCGGAGATGAGATCATCTACTACATCGCCATGAGCATACTCAATGACGACGACGAGGTCGTTATCCCCGAAATCACCTTTCCCATCTATGAAATCGCGTGCCGGCTCATGCGCGCGCGCATCGTATACAGTCCCATGAACGGCCTGTTCATAGACACTGACGCCATACTGGAAAAGATCACGGAGAGGACCAAGCTCGTTACCCTCTGCAATCCCAACAACCCGACCGGCCACGCGCTCGGCAGTAAAGAGGTGTTCAAGCTCATAGACTCCATACCGGAAAACATCATCCTCCTCATCGACGAGGCCTACATGGACTTCGCGGATCCCGAAACCTTCCCGGATTCGCTTTCGAGGTTCAGAGACGGAAAACGCACTCTTTTCATAGTGCGGACCCTCTCAAAGGCCTACGGCCTCGCGGGCTTCAGGGTCGGCTACGGTATCGGGGACGAAGCCATCGTCGAGCTCATGAACAGGATAAAACTGCCCTTCAATATAAGCGTCGTGTCTCAGCACGCGGCGGTCGCGGCGCTCGGGGATACGGAATTCCTCCAGGAGACGATCAGGTCCGCGAACAGGGGGAAAAACGACATCTGCCGGTTTTTAAAGGCGAACGGCCTTGACTACATCGAATCGAGCACGAACTTCATACTCATCGACACGGGAAGGGAGAGCGACCTCGTCACCGAGGAACTGATGAAACGGGGCGTCATCGTGCGTTCCGCGAAGGCCTACGGCCTGCCCACATCCATCAGGGTGACGGTCGGCACTGAAAACGACAACCGGAGATTTATCGCGGCAATGGAAGAGGTCCTCCGGTGAATTGAAATTGCATTTCAAAGGACCCCGTTATACATTAGAGCCATGCATGAAGAGGAAACCTGGCAGACAGCATTGAAGTTCATGGCGATTCTCGTGACGACAATCGCCCTTGTCTTCATCCTGAAAACGCTCAAGGGAATATTCATCCCCCTCGTACTCGCCGTCTTTCTCACCTATCTCTTCGCGCCCGTCGTGGAGCTGCTCGTAAAATTAAAGATTCCTCGTGTTCTCTCGCTCTTCATTCTTTTAGCCGTTCTGATCGTTATCGGAAGGTACTTCGTTCAGATCCTGGTCAACAACACGAAGGACTTCATAGCCCTGCTGCCGACGCTCGAGAACGAGCTCACGGCGAAAATCTCGGCGCTTCTCAGGCATTACCTCAACGTGGAAACAAAGGGCCTGGTGAGTATTCTGCAGTCCACACGGGTATCAGAGATGCTCTCCTCCCTCCTGAACCAGTCTTTCTCATTCTTCGGCAAGGCCCTGCTGACGCTGCTCATACTGATCTTCATATACATGAGCTATAGCAACTATCCCTACCTCATTAAGAAGGCGTTCGACAAAAAACGCACCCGCGAGATATTCACCGCCCTGGGCAAGATAAACGAACAGATTACGCAGTACTTCATCGTCAAAACGCTCATCAGCTGCGGCACCGGAGTATTGACCGGAATCGCGTGCGGAATAATGGGCGTCAAGTTCACGATCCTGTGGGCCTTTCTCGCCTTTTTTCTGAACTACATACCCTACCTCGGTTCGTTCCTGGCGGTTATACTGCCCATCGTGCTGTCGATTTTTCAATTCCCCGCTTCCTACATGCCGCTCGTGGTGGCTGTCACGCTCATCGTCATCCAGCTCTTCATGGGAAACTTCCTCGATCCCGAGATGATGGGAAACCGTTTCAACCTCTCTCCCATAGTCATCATCTTCTCGCTCTTCTTCTGGGGTTATGTGTGGGGAGTGGTGGGTACCTTTATCGCGGTACCGCTCATGGCAACGGTGAAAATCGTTATTCAGAACATCAAGCCGGTGAGCTTCGTGGCCGTGCTCATGAGCAAGAAGGCGTACATACCTGAGGATCCGAAGCTCTTCTCATTCAGAAGCATCAGACCGCGAAGAAAGAAATAAACGTTCCTGACACGCCGGAATCTGCTTTAATACTACTTCAATACCACCTGCTTTCCGAACCGGTAGGCCTCCTCCTGCGAGGAGAACACCCGCTGATCCACGAGGTAGCAGCCCTGTCTCTCCATATCGCTCATAAGGGATGAAAGGGCCTTTCTTTCGCCCAGCCCTCCCTTTTTTAAGAAGGCGACGGACCGTTTCCCCGCTATACCCGTCGTCTTGCTGAGAAAATCGGCCAGCTTTGCCGGGGTTTTCGGTTTGAATCCCGGTGTCACGTATGAACCGACAAATAAGGTCTTGCATGCCCCGATGCCGCTCACGGACGGGGTGTCGTCGGGATATATCCTGGTCGTATGGCCCTGCTCTTCGAGCCCCCTTTTTAGTCCCTCGGCAAGATTTTGAATGACTTTCTTATCGCTTGAATATACTATTCCAATGAGCACGGTACCCTCCTCGGGATCTTCTGATTGATGGTTATTTATATAAAAATCCGGGATTTTATACCAGAATTTAATAAATACAGCGGTCTTTCACTTCTACATGGTTCATAATCCTTGATTGAAGACGGTAAAAACCATTAGGTACGCGTCGGTTCGGACTTACATGAACGATTGTACGTATACGTGCTTATTTTAAAAACAACAATCTTAAAAATCAACCGTTATAGGTGCCGAATGGAAAAATACCGGAGTGAAGAGACGGATACGGGGTTTTTCCCGCTATCAGCGCCGGTTTCAGCGACCGCGAACATCATAACCGTTACGCTCAATCCCGTACTGGACAAAACGCTCTGGGTCTCCCGCTTCACCCCGGGCACCACCTTTCTCGCAGACCACTCGGCCACCTATGCCGGGGGAAAGGGCATGAACGTATCCCGGGCATTGAAGCGGATCGGCATGCCGTCGACAGCCACGGGTATCGGGGGTACTGACGGCATCGATTCCTACCTGAGGATCGTCCGTACCGAGGGAATTACCCATGATTTCGTCAGAACCGAAGGAAGACTCAGAATGAACATAACGATCGTCACGGACGACAACAGGGAGGAAACGCATATCCGTGAAAGAGGCCCGGAGCTCGGCCCCTCCTGCCTGGATAAGCTCGTGAAAAAACTCCAATCACTCGTGCGGGATACAGGGGACCGTGAAACGATCGTGGTGCTTGCCGGAAGCCTTCCCCGAGGGATTTCTCCCGACGTATACGAAAGCTTGACGAAACTCCTGAAAAAACGGGGAGTTGCCGTATGCCTCGATACCTCGGGTCCGCCCCTTAAAAAAGGGCTCGAGGCAGGGCCCTCACTCATCAAGCCGAACCTTGCCGAGGTGGAGGACGCGCTCGGGTTCATGCCGCTCAACGAGAAGCAGATTGTGGAGGCGGTACGGCGTTTTCACGCGAGCGGTATTCAAAGGGTCATGATTACCATGGGAGGCGAGGGCCTTATATTCTCTGAAGGGGTCGAGATCGTCAGGGCGAAGCTCGCGATCGACCGGCCGGTAAGCACCGTCGGATCAGGGGATGCGGCGCTTGCGGGAGCTGTTTCGGGCATGGCGAACGGTTTTGATACGGGGAAAACGGCCGTTCTGTCCTGTGCCCTCGGCGGAGCGAACACCCTCTGCGCGGGGGCGTGCATATTCGATCCCGGGGGCGTGGAGGAACTCCGCGAAGAAACAGCGGTTGAAACAATCGGCCGCGTATAGGAGAACGGACCGTTTATTCGGGACGTATCTTCCCGGCGATCACCCGAATGAGCTCAATAATATCCCTGTTCTTCAGGGACAGGTTCACCAGAATAAAGACGATCACACCGGCCCCGATCATGCCCACGGTCAGCAGTGCCTGCGTGGCCCTCGTTCCATCCATGACACCAAGGGCTCCTCTGAGATAATAGAGCACCACTCCCATGAGCGCGCATGACAGGAGCGATTTCATCGAAGAGAGAAGGGTCCGCCTGTCTACAATCCTTCCCACCCGCCTCTGCAGTATGATGATGAGAAAAATGAACTGGCAGTAGGAGGATATGGACCCGGCAAGAGCGATGCCGCCGAGTCTCAGGGGCCGGGCGAGATAGTAACAGAGCACGAGGTTGACGATCATGGCACCGGCCGCAATGTAGACCGGCGTCTTCATGTCTTTCATCGAAAAGAACATCTGTACGAGCACCCTGGTTCCGCCTATGCCCGCAAGACCGAGGGCGTGGTAAACCAGGGCCGTGGCCACCATCCGGACCGAATTCTCGGTGAACCTGCCGTATCTGAAGAGCATGGTGATCACCTCGTGGCGGAGAACCATGAGTCCGATCGTCGATGGAAGTGTAATAAGTACGCAGAGACGGAGCGCGAAGGAGAGGTTTTTTTTCATCCCCTCCCTGTCCCCTTTGGACGCCTTCTCGGAGAGAACGGGAAGGATCACGGTCGTGATGGAAATGATGAATATTCCGAGTACGAGCTCTATCAGGGTGAGCGAAAATCTCAGGGCCGCGACCGTGCCCTCTTCGAGAAACGCCGCGATGAACTGGGACACGAGCGCGTTTACCTGATAAACACCGGCCCCGAGCGCGCCCGGTACCATGAGCATGAACACGCGCTTCACGCCACTGGAGACTTTCAGCCTGAACCGGTATCGTATTCCCCTTTTCGACAGGAACGGCACCTGGAAAAAGAACTGCAGCACACCCCCGGCAAGAACCCCGATCCCAAGTGCGTAGGCGGGCTCCCGCATATATCCCCCGAGCAGAAAGCCCGCCGTTATTATCGATATATTGAGCAGTATGGGCGTGGTCGCCGAAGGGATGAATACCTTGTACGCATTGAGAATACCCTGCGAGAGCGCGGCAAGGCTTATAAAGAACAGGTAGGGAAACATGAGACGGGTAAGGGACACGGTGAGATCGACCTTGCCCGGGACCCTGGCGAATTCCGGCAGGAAGAATTTGAGCACCGGGGCAGCGGCCACGGTCACCCCCACAATGGCTATGAGGGAGCAGAACAGTACGGTAAAGAAGCCGTAGACAAAATCCTCGAGCTCTTCGCGGTCCCTGTGAACATAATCGGAGACGACGGGGATGAACGCCACCATGAGAGCGCCTTCCCCGACGAGCCGGCGCATAAGATTGGGAAAGAGAAAGGCGAGGGTGAAAGCGTCGGAGCTGTGCGATGTGCCGAGGAGGTATCCCCTCAGCCATTCACGGACGAGACCGAAAAGCCGTGATACGAAGGTGATCCCGCTCATGCCGAAGGCCGTCTTCGCTATATGCCTGTTTTCCATTGTTTATCGATCCCGGGCAAGTCACTGCCCCGCAAAATGACACGCCGCCCAGTGCCCCTTCCCATACTCAACCATATCGGGCTGTTCCTCGGTGCATATGAGTGGAAATCCCCGCTTCTGATAGAGAAGACAGCTGCTCTTGTAAATGCATCCCCCCTCGGGATACCCGATAAAAAAAGCCGAGCTCTTCGGGTCCCACAAATGCCGTGTATAAGGGTGGAGAGGATTGTCCGTAATTTCACGCCTGCTCGCACTCTCAACGATCCTTCCCCTGTACATAACGGCGACCCGATGACTCAGCACCTGGACCATGCGGAGGTCATGGGAAATGAAAAGCAGTCCCGTGCCGGAGCGCTCCTGCATTTCGAGGAACAGATCGGCGATTCGAGACTGGAGCGGCATATCGAGCAGGGTCAGAGGCTCGTCCGCGATAATGAGCCTCGGGCGTATGGAGAGAGCGCGTGCTATATCGAGCCTCTTCAGCTCCCCTCCGGAGAGGTTCCCGATAAAGTTATGTAGTATCCCCCTGCTGAGATTGACCCGTTCAATGAGCGCATATATCGATTCTCTCAAAGCGCGCGGTTTGTTTTCACGATGAAGACGGAGCGACTCCTTCAGCGAGTCCACGACCCTCATCCTGGGATTGAAAGCGGACTTGGAGTCCTGAAAGATCATCTGGAAGTTCCGCCTGAGCGGACGGATTTCCTTTTCCCCGAGCGCGGTCAAATCGACGTCGTCAAAAATAACCTGGCCCGAATCGGCGTCTATCAGCCTCAGAAGGAGCCTGCCTGCCGTCGTTTTCCCGCATCCCGATTCCCCCACAAGGCCGAGCGTCTCTCCCCGGACGACCCTCAGGCTTATATCGTCACAGGCCTTGACGATCCTGTCCTGCCGCTTGATGTAGAAGTACTTGACAAGCCTTCTTCCCTCCAGCCGCGCTTCCAACCGGATCCACCTCACTTTTCGAAAAGATAGCACCTGACCTCGTGATTTTCGCTTACCGCGAAAAAGGGGGGGCGAACGCTCCTGCACTTGCGCCTGATTCTTCCCCGCGCATAGGGACACCGGTCCAGAAAAGGGCATCCCTGTACGATGAGCTTATTGTCGGGTACGGCGCCGGAAATCACCCGAGGCCGTTTGCCCTTTCTGATTTCGGTATCGTCGGGCAGGGACGAGAGCAGCGCCTCGGTATAGGGATGGACATTTTTCCTCCTGCCGATGATTTCATTCCTCGGGCCGCGTTCCACGACAATTCCCGCATACATGACCATTATATGCGATGCGATCATCTCCACGATCCTGATGTTGTGCGAAATGAGCAGAAGCGTGGTGTCCTTCCCTGCCGCCACCGATTCAAGAAGCTCGATAATCCGGTACTTGTTCGCCGTATCGAGTCCCGACGTGGGCTCGTCCGCGATAACGAGACGAGGATTCGACGCGAGCGCGATTGCGATAACGATTCGCTGTGCCATGCCGAGTGAGAGGGAACCGGGATACTGGGAAAAAACCGTTTCCGGTTCCCTCAACTGTACGGACCTCATCAGGTTCGCGGCCTTTTCACGGACACCCGCTTCGTCCGTTCCGCAATTGAACCGTTTGACGGTTTTTTCGAGCTGTATACCGACCGGCAGAAAGGGATGCAGGCTCTGAATCGGGCTCTGAAAAATCATGGATATGTTTTTACCACGCACATGTTCCATCACCCTGTTGTACCGCCTCAGCCACTTTTCCGAATCCTTGATTATGGTCAGGGGATTTTCCCTGAATGAGACGAACCTGTCGAGGCCGAAAAAAAGATTGAGGAGCTGTCCCTGGCGGTAGGGCGTAGCCCTGGTGCAGCCGCGCAGCAGGGGACCGATTATGTTTTTCCGGTCATCCCGTTTGGGATGAAAGAAAAACTCCCCCCCGATAAGACCCGGTTCCGAAACGAGCAGGCCCATCATGGAGAGAGCGGTCACGGATTTTCCGCAGCCCGATTCTCCGACCATGCCGAGAATTGATCCTTCCTTCATGGTAAAACCGACATCCTCGACCGCGCGGATGAACCGCTTGTCCTTCTGGTCATAAAAATAAACCTTGAGGTTCCTTAAATCGACGATGTCCATTACCGTGAAACCTTTTCGTTGTATATCGAATTCAGACCGTCTCCAAGGAGATAGAGGCCCATTATGGTTGTAAGAATCACAACGGCCGGCAGGGTCGCCAGCCACATTTCACCCTGAAAGAAGAAATCCCGCCCCATTGCCACCATGTTTCCCCAGGAGGGCACCGGTTCCTGGACCCCTATACCAAGATAGGAGAGAGACGTTTCGATGAGAATGGTCTCCCCCATGCCGAGCGTGGCGTGAATGATGAGAATCGATTTGGTGGAGAGCCACACGACATGCTTGAATATTATGACGAACTGCGGCAGGCCGAGCGCCTTGCCCGCTTCTATAAAACGCTGCCTGTTCAGTACCTCCACCCTGGCCCTGATATACGATGCTATCTTCGGTATGCTCGTTATCCCGACAAAGACCATGACGATATATATGGAGGGATTGAAGAGCACGACAATGATGAGTATGAGTATGAAACGGGGGATGGAATCGATGATATTGAGAACATAAAAGATGATCCCTGAAAGGACTTTCGGGAAAAAGGCGGAGAGCACACCCAGAAGAAGCCCCAGGCAGGTCGATACCGTAATGGAGAGGAGACCGGGCAGGAAAAACGCCTCCGTGCCTTTTACGACCCTTGAAAAAATATCCCTGCCGAGAAAATCCGTTCCGAAAATATGCTCGAGCGAGGGCCTGAGGAACATCTGGCCCATATGGACCTGCATGGGGTCCTTAATGAAGCTGTTCGTAATGGAAATAACGAAGAATACGAAGAGGTATGAAACCACAAAGAGCCCGAAACCGATCGATATGACGTCCCGCGCCCCGGCTCTCCTGTAGATGGGGACGTAAAACTCATCGGCGTTCAGTTTCTCCTCTTCGAAGTAGAAACGCTTCATTTCCTTACTTTTCCCCGGGATTGAGCTGAAACAGAATAACGGATTTCAAGATATGCCCGGCGCGAACAAAAAGCACCGCCAGGAAGGCAATCGCCACGAGAAGGGGCATGTCGCGGTCCAGCGTGGCCTGAAAAGCGAGCCTCCCCATGCCCGGCCAGTTGAATACATGCTCCACGATGACCGCCCCTCCTATCAGCAGGGGTATTTTTGAGAATATGATGGAGACGTATGGAATGATAATCCCCTCGTTAACCGAGCTTCCGAGTACGGTCTCCCCCCGCGCCCTTGACGCGACCACGTAATCGGTGGCCATGACGCGGCCGAGCTCGTTTGTAATGAGGCGGACGATCTCGCTGATCGAATCGTTGCCGAGACCGAGTACGAGAATGGGCAGTATGTAGGAGAGCAACCTGTTTTCACCGGCCCGCGGACGGGGATAGAAAATCGGAAGATAACCCGTGTACCTCGACACGAGATAAAGAACGAGATATCCGAAATAGAATACCGGAATCGAGGAGATGATGTATGAAAATATTGAGAGCGGCCACGAATACCCCGTAAAGCTCTTGAAGGCGGAAAAAATACCGATCGGTATGGCTATACACGTGGAAATAACCATGGAGCCGATCGTCAGCAGCAAAGTGTTCTTGAAAGCGGGAAAGACGATCCCATTTATGTCCAGCCCCGTAACCGCGGATGAGCCGAAATGAAAGGAAAAGAGGCCGCGCAGGAGATCGAGAAAACCCAGTACCCCGGTTCCCTTTCCGGGAAAAGCCCCGGGCATGATGTTAAGGCACACGTAGAGTATGGCGGTGACCCCGATAACCAGGGCAAGCGTATAAATAACCTCCCTGGCAACCAGGCGGATGAAGCGGACCATACACCTAGTCCTCTTGCTCGATATACCAATCCTTGACGTAGGTGAAGAATCGGGTGGGATGTATATCCACTTTCCTCAGCTTCCTGTTATAGGCCGCGTAATTTGTGAGGGTCCAGAGATAGGTATAGGGAACTTCGTCCGCAAGCAGGGCGTGCAGTTTCTTATAAATGGTTCGCTTCTTCTCGATATCGAGGGTGCTGCGCGCTCCATCGAGCAGCCCGTCTATCTCGGGATTGCGGTATGCGCCGAAATTATTCTTGCCGGGACCTATCTCCTTCGAATGGAAGAGGGAGGATATGTCGAAGGAATCGTCGAAGAGCCAATCGGCGTAGATTATGTCGAATTCGTGGTCGATGAACACGGCCTCGGTCCACGACTTCCACTCGAGCCACTGTATATCGAGAGAAATACCGACCTCCCTGAGGTAGCTCTGAAAAGCCAGTATGACACGCTTCGTGGTTTCATTCTCCTTGCTGATGGGAACGAGCATCTGGAATTCCAGGGTATAGCTTCCCCTCTGCCTGATCCCCTTTTTCGTGCGTTCGGTGAAGCCCGCGGTATCGAGGAGCCTGTTCGCCTGCTCGGGCGAGTATGGGATGGGTTCGATATCGAGGTTATACGCCCAGCTTCCCGGCGCGAAGGGGCCTGAAACGAGCTGCCCCTTGCCTTCAAAGAAGGAATCGAGCATCTCCTGGCGGTTTATGGCATGCGATATGGCCTGGCGGACCTCCTTGATCGCAAGTACGGGGTTTCTGAGATTGTATCCGAAAAAGGAATAGGAAAGCGTACTGTACGGGTTCAACTCGAACCCCTTGTCGCCCTGGATTTCACCTATATCCCGGGGCGGGACCCTGACCTCGAGATCGATACCGCCGTAGAGAAGTGTCTGGGTAATGATATTCTGGTCCGCGAAGGGCCGCATGATGATCGTTTTTATCCCGGGCGTGCCGAGATGGTAGGATTCGTTCGCCCGGAGCACGATCTCGGACGAGGAACCCTCCTGTTTCACGAACGTGTAGGGACCCGTTCCGATTGGGTGCTTGTAGAGCGGAAGGTCCTCATCGCCCGTGAGGCTCTCGTATTCTTTCAGCATGAAGGCCGGAAGGATCTTGAAGGTAAATCGTCCGAGTACGCCGAGTGTGGGCTTTTTCAGCCTGAAGCGGATCGTGAAATCATCTATTTTTTTCGGGTAATCTATGAAACTGTAGCGGGACTGGAGAGAGGTTACGGTCGAAGGATGCATCATGATCTTGAAAGTCTTGATCACGTCATCGGCCGTGAAGAGCACCCTCTCCTCATCGCCGTACGGATGCCAGTACACGTCTTTTCTGAGATCAAAGGTGATCGTTTTATTGTCCTTCGACACCTTCCAGCTTTCCGCAAGATCTCCCTTGATCTCGCCGTCGGGAGAGTAATAAACGAGAGACCCGTATATGAGCTCTATGAGACGGATGGAAATGGCGTCGTTCGCGAGAATGGGAACGAGCCTGGTAGGGCTTCCGTACTCGCCGTATATGAGCGTCTCCCCCGGGCTGTCCGCGAAAAGAAAAGATGCGCCGACCAGCAGGAGAAGAACAATTGTCAGAATCTTACACAGTTTCATTTTACGTCCCCCACATCACTCCAGTATCGTTTCGCCGCTTCCGCGCTGCTTGTAGGAGTATACCGACTGCACGGCGTCCTGCAGCGGCCTGATACCTGAAAAGCTCTTCCCAAGTGAAAAGAGTATTTCGAGGCTCTCCGAAAAATACTCCCGCGTGTAGTAAATATATGAAAGCTTCAGGAGAAACGCCGGATCGTTCGTTTCGATCTTGTTCTTGTTCCCCTTGTCTCGCGCCCTTTCAAAATAGTAGAGAGCCCTGACATACCGTTCCGAGAAAAACGAAAGCTCGCCCAGGAGCGCAGTATCCCGCCTCGTCCTCTTCCATTCCATCTCGTAAATATATGATTCGATCTCGGCAAGTACATCCCTCACGAGCTCGTATCGAACACCCGAGGTCGTTATTACACGAATCATTTCAAGGAGGGTGGAAGGCTTTCCACGTATGCGGGAAATTTCCTTCTGTATGATCCTGTACCCCTTTTTCTCCTTGCCCAGAAGTATATGGGTGCAGGCCTCGCATGCAACGGCCCTTATCATGGTCAGTGAGCTCGATACGGAGAGTTTCTGTGCCCTGGCTGTAAATTGAAGGCACTCCTCATAATCGCCGAGATAGAGATACATCTGCGCAACGTAGTACGCGGCAAAGCTCGCGAGCTCCCCTGAAGAGGCTGAAACGATCGGTTCCAGGTTCTTGATCGACTCTCCGAATAATATCCTGCTGTAGCACATGAGGACCGCGGGATCGTAAAACCGCATCTCCGTTGTCCCTGCCCCGTATACGAAGAGGGGGTCGTCAAGCTCGATTCCGGCGGCCTCGGTGTACGCCTCGCTGAAACTCCCGGCCTTGAGAAGGGCGTAGGCGTGATAGATCTTCAGTGAATTGTAATTACCGTCGAAACGGCCGGTTTTTTTAAGCGCCGTCCTGATATGGCTCTCACCCTCCGAAGGGTTGATCTCCAGATAGGAATAGACAAACCCGAGCGACCCGTAGGCGTAGGGAGTGTCCTCATCTATGTTCTTCCAGAGGTTCTGCGCCCTCTGTTTTTCATCCGACAGGTAGTAGGCCGCTCCGAGATAGACGAGGGCGAGCTCTTTCAGCTCTCCTTCCATCGGTTTTTCCGACACCCCGCTCAGAACCGCCGCCGATTCGAGATATTCTCCGTGAAAGAAATGGCCGATCCCCTGGAAAACCCCGAGCTCAGGCGGAAGAGGAGCTCCCCTCCCCTCGATCTGCGCGAGGTAGTCGATCTGTCCCCGTATGCTGATATCGGCCATCTCCCTGTAAAGCTCACCCTTGCGAAACAGAATCCTGCCGATCGTATATGCCGATGTAATATCCGGTTTTATCTTCTCGGTCGCGAGGGCGTGCTCAACAAGCTGCAGCGCTTCATCGAAATGGTTGATGCGGTTCAGCTTGAGCGCTTTTTCAATTTCCTGCGGTATTGAAAACGCCAGTACGGGAATGAAAAATATAAAGAGTATGATTGCTGTTCGCTTCATCATTTATTGTCCGTACTGATGTCTGACATATTCCTGAAAAAAGGAAGACGAAGCAACGAAAACTCTGTCCCAACCAAGGAGCTGTGCCCGGAATGAAACGAGACCGTGGGGGGAAACCGTTATATCGTGATTAATATTCGTTCCTGTTTCTACGAGGGATTCCTCTCCTTTTTCTCTGTCATAAATATAAACGGGATTATACGCACTATCAATGTTTTTGGCATAAATGATGTGCCTCGAGTTCGGGAACCAGGCCGCGCCCTGTGTGTTGTCCTTGACCACATCGGCTATTTGGAAATAGTCGATAAGCTCTTTCCCCGCCGAAGGGGCGGAGCCGTCCGAGGGTATGATCATCAGTCCCCATCGTTTTGTATTGAAAGGATCGCGCTCGACGTTGTACGTGGAATAAAAGGCGATCCACTTCCCATCCGGTGAAAAATTCGGGAGTACGTCATCGAAGAACCAGCGCACGAGCACCTCATCCTTCTCTTTATCCTCTCCAACATTCCTTATTATATGTATGTCATGGGCCTGCTCGCCTCCCGTTGTATACACGATCTGCGTACCGTCGGGCGACCACTGGGGAAAGAAATCCGTATCGTCGCTGAAGGTCAACCTCTTCAGTTTTCCGGAATCGACCTGCAGCAGATAGAGATCGCCGTTTCCCGTCCTTCCGGAAGTGAAGACGATTTTATCGCCTTTCGGGGACACCTTTGCCTGCCCGTCCTTCTGTATCTCCTCGGTCATCATGAAGTAATCACCGTGGGACTCGGGATTAAGCTTTTCACGGATCTCGTAAAAAACCCGGTCATTATTGTCCACGGACCCGACGAAAAGGTTGTAGTCACCGAGGCCCGCATTGGAGGTAAATACAAAGGCGCTGCTCCGGTGGAACCACGAGAACTCGTAGTTGAAGCTCTCCATATAGGAGCTCTCAAAGAGTGAGTCGGTGAGCTGGTCCCCGGATTCCTCCTCGAGCGAGACCTCCCTTACCCGAGAAAAAGAGGGAGACCTGTTCACCGAGAAATCCCCCTTGACCTTATAGATGTAGATCTTCTTCAGATTACCCAGGTTTACCTCAAAGGCGAGATACCTTTCATCGGATGAGAATTGAGGATTATATGAGTTATAGAGACCCGGCTTTTCCTCGACCTCCACTATTTCAAGAAGACCCGGCTCGATACCGCTGTAATCAACGACAATTTCGGGAGGAAGCGGTTCGGGAACGGGCTGCGGCTTCTCTTCGGGTTCGCTCTCCTCCTTTTTCCCCGCTGACGGTTTCTCCTGCGGGGAAGTCGGCTGGGTTACGATGTTTTTTGCACAACTCGCAAGAATGATGCAGAGCCCCAGTAAAACCGCGAATTTAATCCTCACTTTGCAACCTCTCAGCCTCTTCTCGATAGGTGGACGCAACCTCATACTGCTTCTGAAAATAAGCGTCCTCAAAAAGATTGTTATCGAAAAAATCGAAATAGTCAACCCATGAATACCGCGCCTGCACAATGTATTCCTTCTTTCCGGTAAGGTAATAGAGTTTCTGGAGCGAAACGGCATGATAAAAGAGCGTATTCTGGTATATTGTCTTCCTGTTCTGCTGAGGAAGCCTGCTCTTCCATTCCAGTACGAAATCAAAGGATTTAACGGCGGTAATATAGAAATCCTCCGCCTCTTCACTTTCAACGAAGTAGAGAGACTCCGCCTCGTTGAATGCCGCCTGCCCCATGTTGTAATACGAGACGAGAGCGGACTTTTCATCATCCCGGTTTTCGATGGACATCGCGTAGTATTCCAGCGCGAGCCGGAAATTCCTGATATCGTTGAGGTTTATGTAACCCATGAATTCGGTACTCCTGGTATAATCAGGATGCCCCGGTTCAACCAGGCTCAATACCGAAAGTGCGCCGCTCACATCCCCCCTGTCGTATCTTTTTTCCGCCTCTCCGTAATAGTCTCGGTAAAGGAGAACTGCGTCGTCCCCGGTAAGATTCACCTTTCGCTCGTCGAGCTTCATGTATTCCCGGTAATCCCTGTATCCGCTGAGCTTGAGCTCGACCAGGTGAAATCCGAAGGGAAGCTCGATCGGCTTGTCCATGAGCGGGGTCGTCCCCCTGTACTCACCGTTAATGAAGAGGAGGGCTCCGGAAGGCCTAGAGTCGATGGTGAAGTTCGTTTTCCCCCTCTTTAAATCAACGGAGATGACTCCGGTATCCTTCTTAACCGTGATGCCGATTTTCTGAGGTATATACCCTTCCTTGTATACGAGGAGGTCGAAGAACGTGTTCTCCTGCATGAAAAAACGAATGACACCTTCCTCATCGGTCTGGCCTCCCCAGAGGTCATCAAGGTAAATATTCACGTCGGGGAGCGGCTTATTACCGGAAGCCACCTCTACGGTCACGGCCATTTCCAGGAGCTCGTCAACGGTTTCCTTGTACTTTTTTACCCGCCCTCCCGCTTCGAGAAGAAATCCTTCCGCGATGCTTTCGATCTCGCATTCGGATGAGAACGTGTCGGCCTCCACAATAGTGAGCCGCGCGATCCTCTTCCGCGCGAAATCGTTCTTTATCTCGTCGAAGTAGTCGATGTAGCTGTAAAGCTTGCTCTCCTTCTTCAATCCGTGGCGCCATCCGAGGTTTACGACCATTCTCCTGTCTATCCCGGTTATGGTCCCTTCAAAGGGGAAATTGTACCTGAACCGGCGCGCGAACTCCTCGGGAAGGAACTGGAACTGTCTGAGCAGGTAGGTCCCTTCGATTTCGCCTATCAGGCCGCCGCTGTAGTCTACCCCGTACAGCCGCACCTTGATTCCGTAACCGAGGTTCTGAAGCTCTCCAAAGATAATCCCGTCAACCTCGCGCTTCAGAACGGGTATATGCTCCCAGCTCGTCTTCCCCTTTTCAAGACTTACGCCGAACCGGTGCATGAGCCTGTTTACCGGAACACCGGGCACTACCGCGAACACGTCACCCTGCGCGAGATAATCCTCTATTCTTGTTTTCAAGTCCTTTGCCCATTTATGCAGGAGCGGATCGTCATTGTCTTTTCTCTCGAAGGGTATGACCGCGATCCTCGGCGGCTGTGCCCTCGACGGAAAGGCGAAGAAGGGCACCACGAGCTTGGGGAGATCGGGCGTAATCTGATGCGTGGCCGTCTGCACGGGCGGATAGTATCCTTCAGGAAACTCGATACGCAGATCGATATAACCGTCGACCCCCTGTTCGTTAATATAAGCGAATGAGACCGATCCCTCTTCGTCCGTCTCTCCCATATAGCGCGTATTCAGATATACTTTTGACCCCGGGATCCCTCCGATGACCTCGTAAGCCTCCCTATAGGTATTTAATTCGATATGGAGCATCTTGTTCAGCTCGATGTCGATGACGGCGTTCGGGCTGATTTCAACGGTGCTCATCCAGATATGCTCGCCTGTTCTATAAACCTCGACTTCCGCGGTGCGGGTATCATCTCCCGTATAGTGGAACTTGAAGAGACCGCCCCTGTCAGTTTTACCCTCGTTCCTGCTGTTCACGATTATATCGGCATCTTCCACGGGAGAGCTCCCACTTCCCGTCACATTCAGGGTACAATACATAGAGCCTTCCAGA
>Ga0180431_10003153_pt1 | contig 21427 bp, 31 predicted proteins | sample SS_ome_11_FD_132459 | JGI IMG/M metagenome (GOLD analysis project Ga0180431, IMG submission 132459) | Hypersaline lake sediment archaeal communities from the Salton Sea, California, USA - SS_1_MS_1 metaG | ecosystem: Environmental > Aquatic > Non-marine Saline and Alkaline > Hypersaline >...
TCAATCATCATTTTGACAATTAGTACAATCATCATTTTGACAATTAGTACAATCATCATTTTGACAATTAGGGTACCCTAGTTCTCAATATGATGATTAGGCTCATTTGATACAGCTGCTGCCAGGCAGATCCCAATCATAATGATCAATGTTCTCATGATGTATGGCTCATGCCAGGGCAGATCCCAAATGCCATGCAGCAGGGTTGAGGCCAGCACAGCTGAGCCCATTGCTGCCAGCATAGGATCATCAACCAGCAGCAGCACAGTTGCTGTTATTATCAGCAATAAGATCCCAGCTGCAATCAATCCAACCAGGCCCCTCTCAATCAGGATCTGGATCCCCAGGTTGTGTGCATGGATCCAGATTGGGAAGCTATCGGGCTTAAGCTCCCACAGGTAATGAGTGAAAGTATTAGGCCCCAACCCAAATGGCCTGGAGAGATCCAGGATCTTATCAAAGCTAAGCATCCAGATCTGTACCCTGTCTGATATAGAATTGGAGGCAGTCTGAACAACCAGGCTGGCCTCTCTGGATCTTCTGGCAATTGAGGTGATCCCAAACAGGCCAGATCCTAAAACATCGGCAGCAGCCAGCAGGCCAGGCCTGGCAAATATCCCAGGATCTCTGAGCCAGCTGATCATCAGCACAACAGTAATGGCAACCAGGCCAGCAATGATCCCAGCCCTGGATCCTGTAAACCATAAAACAACCAGGCTGCTGATCAAGCCAACCCAGGCCCAGATCTTCTGATGTTTAGATTTGGTATGCAGCAGCACAGATAATGAGAGTATAATTATTAGGTTGTCAAGTGCAGCAACATTATTGAGAGCATATAATTCAGATCTGGATCCAACCAGGATCTGAGCAATCCCAATCACGCTGATCACATTATGAATCAATCCAGAGATGAGGATCCCCATCAAAGCAGCTGGCCTGAGATCTGGATCCAGGTTGATTGCTGCAAAGAATAAAGCCAGGCAGATCCCAAACAGAATTACCTCCAGCAATGTGCCAGGGATCCAGGTTGTGAATAATGCAGCCAGGATCCAGGATCCAATAAATAATAAATAAGCCCAGGCAAATCTGGGCATCCTGATTTGGGAGAGCCCATACAGGCTGGCAATAATCCAGCAGGCAACAGGGATCATTGCAAGTGCCAGATTGATTGGATGAAAAGCAAATATTAAATAGCGATACCCTGAGACAGTTAATAAATAAACCAGCAGCAGGATGATCAGGATATTATTTATTTTCTTCTGTAACATAAGGATCAACCCAGGCCATTGGCTCATTTATTTTGTGCAGCTTCTGATGTTCGGGAGTTAAGGGATCATCCATCCTGACCTTAAGAATGAGGCCATGATTTCTGGGGCCCAAATCTGTCATTACCCTGGCTATTTTTTTTCTAACAAAATACATCCTAACAAATTGATTGGCCAGGCCCCTATCAACAGATGAGGGGGAGCAACCAGCCAGGCCAGCAATCTCATCCCTATCTGTTGTGATCGTGTTCCTGAGCTCCCCTGTTTTGATGTTCCAATAACAGAGAGATCTGCAAGCAATCACAACATCAGAGGCTGTGCCCTTGCCCAGCAATGGCCTCCAGTGTCTCCAAAAATAATTGGTTATGTACAGAGCTTTTTGAGGTTGCACTACACTGGCCCTGGTCTCCCCATATGCCTGGGAGAGTTGGGCCTTTCTGCCTGTCTTAAGATTGAGATCTGGCCCAGGATCTCCATTGGCTGAGAAGAGGATCTCCATTGGTTGGCCCAAGATCCCAGAGATGTGATTGCCCAAGATTTTGCTCATCCTGGCATTAAGCCAATCAGCCTCATATTGCCCTGGGGCATGAAGGCTGATTGACTGATCTGTGTGGCTGCTGACTGTAAGATCGGCAACGTATTTAATATAGTTGGATTGGCCCATCTCATCCTTAAGGATTGCCTGGGATCTCTCCAGGGCCTGGCTGATTTGTTTTATTTTCATTGCTGCATCTCCCTGGCCAGATCTTCCTGGTATGCTGCCAGGCCTCTGATCATGAGCTCCCTGATAACATAGGCTTTGGATGGGGCAGCCTCCAGGGCCTGGATGAGCTCAGCATGGTGGATGTGGCTTAATGTGATCGTAGTTCTTAAAACAAAACTCTCAGGCTGCTGATGTTTATCAGGAAACTTAAAATAGTTTGGTTTGGATTTCTTTCTCATTATCTCCCTCATTGGTAGGATCTCCACAGTTTAACATGATGTGATTATAGTTGTATGCTGTTGAGATATATTGGATGCTGATCTCCAGATCCTCAGCCATGAGAGCCAGCTGCCCTGATTGCTGGCTCTCATGGATCTGTGCCCTGGTGGGGTCAATGCCAAATTTGACAGCATAATATTTGGCAGCATCAGCCAGGGCCTGGCTGAATTGATCAGGTGTTAATTTTCTCTTGCCAGGATTGAGCACAGCCCAATCCATCCAGTAGTGTTTGAGGTTGTCAATCATGAGCCCCTTCTTTGATGCCATAATGATTGGCCAGGCGTTTCTTATTTTCCTTCTGACATTGCATACAGAGGGATCTGGAGATTGATGGGGGATCTTCCTGGGGGATCCCATGCGTGTATGTTCTCTCAGGTAGTGTGGATTTATCAACCTGACAATATGTTAAGGTTTCCCCTGTTTCAATAACATGGCCAACCATCAGCCAGCGGTTCTCATCATCAGGTACAGGATATTTGGCCCAAACGAATTTATTATTCATTATGCAATCTCCAGGAGCTCAACATTGACAGATCCCTTTAACATTGTTTCGGACCCATCAGTAAAAATAATAAACCATGAATATGCTGCAATGCTTTGGATGTCTGCAATGGTCTTGGCCTCCCCTTTGTTCATGATCCTGTCTCCAACCCTGAGATCATATACTCTGGCTGTGATCGTGTATTCTCTAGTCATTATAAATCTCCCTGGTAAGTAAATAATATTATTAGGATCTTATCATCTTACAACATAAAATGCAACAACCAATGTTGTAAGGATGGATAGCATTGCTTATAGGTGTCTTGTAAAATATCTCACAATGATGGAGCCATTAATCCAACCAGTAGTTAACTTGATGGGCCTGGCAGCAATAACATTGGTGCTCAGCCTGGTGCCAGTTATGGCATCAGCTTTGGTTATTAAATCATTCTGGTGGTTTGGTCTGGGAGATGCTGAATGACAGCTCAGCAATTTGCAGACCTCCAGGAGGCCCTGGTTTATACGTTGGGCAGCCTGGCCAGCTGGTGGCTGGTTATGGTGTTTGTCTCATCAGTGATCATGGCCCTGGTTATGATCGGCCTGGCAACAGCCAGGTTTATATTAGGCAAAAGGGTGGGGATCCCTCAGAGTTACCATCCAATCAAATGATCAGGGTCTGGGCCCTGGTCATGTCAATCTGAGATCTTATTAATCATTGTATATAAAGGAGCCAAATCATGTTAAGTTTTTCTCTTGATTTCTCTGGGGTCTTTACAATGGCCAATACCATTATAAATGGATTGTTCCCCATTTATTTGGTGCCCCTGGGCATTGCCCTGGGCATCGGTATTCTTGGTGTCATTGTTAAAGCCTTCACCCGCATTGTGCGGTAAAATTTGTTTGTCCATTTCTCTCATGAGCTCCCCTGTTGTCGGCTGCCCTGGTCTGACAACAGTAGGGAGCTCATGGCCATCAACCAGGGAGCTCTATCATGAATAAATTATATAAGGTTGCCTCAATTATCCTGGCCAGTATAGTGGCAGGATTTATTTTGTTTCTGGCCCAGGAGGTTGCTACAACTTCGGCCTCTCCCCATTACAATCCAGCAACAACAACCCCAGAGCCAACAGAGATCCCAGAGGATGTGTATTGGATGGGATCTGCCCAATCATTTAGCTTTGATATGTCTGAGGGTCTTGATCAGGGTTTTGATGAGGGATGGTATTTGGAAAACATCACAGGTGATACCTCCCCTGAGTTCTTGGCCCCAGCGGATAATTTCCCTGGGGCAATGCTTGTGACTCTATACCAGGTCACATATACGGGAGATGTAATTCTGCAATCGGGATCCAATACCAACTGGTTTCAACCATTTAACGATTACTGGACATCAGGAGCTAATGAGATGACTCCAGGGGTTACAACTTGCAATGGTACCTCTGCCGCATGTACTTATGCTGGATATAGTCCAGATGCCAATCATGATTGGGAGGGATATTTAACTTTGGGAGAAGTAAACTACTTGCCAAATCCCCATGTATATGCTCAGCTGGGAGGCACAACAGGAACAGTATCATTTAGATTGCAGCCTGTGTTTTATGGAATTGAGGAAGAGCATTGTTATGATGATCTCGATATACCTGACAGCCCTTTTACTGAGGGGGAGATTGATGCAACCCTGGAGGATGGCATAACAGAAGGATTGGCAGAGGGGGCCAATTATGCGGTTGAGATTTCTGGGGGGCCCTGGGATGATGGCGCATCAGATCAGAGGATGGATGTTGCATATTCTTGGGATGGGGAGGATTGGGAGCCCCTGGATGGTTCAACTGAGGATGCCTCATGTGTTGAATATAATCCAGATGGATCAACGATTTATTATGTTGAGGCACAATCAGGCAGCCTGTATTTAAGGGTCAATGATGAGGCTGATGCTTTTGATGATAATGATGAATCAATGGACTATGGCATTTATAGTGTGGTTGGATCTGGAGAGACTGGCTGCGGTTCTTATTACACGCTAGGCACAAAGGTATTTGATGAGAGTTGGGATGCGACATTTAATGATTGGCAATATCCAACCAGTAAATCATGGCCTGCCCTGGTTGATGATGATTGCTGTTATTTTGAGAATTATGATATATACAGGATCTTGATCCCTCACACATATGGAGATGGATCATTATATAATGCTGAGGCTCAGATCAGGCCCCAGCTGGGAGGCAATTGGCAAGACCTGGCAACTCATCCCCAGACAGTATGCGTTGAGGATCATGATACAGATACAGCAACCCAGGAGGGTTGGGTTGCTTATTACTTTGAGAGCCCAGAGGATTTTACATCCTATCAAATCAGGGCAGCAGACCTGGATGGGGATAGTGATGCAGCTTATGATAATAACTCAGGAGGGTTTGAGGTTGAGGTTTACACTGCAACGTATAACCCCCCTGTGGCTGGCTGTGCCAGCACTTTCTCCCAGGGCCCATTAATCCAAACAATACTGGTTGATAGTTTTGCACAAAATGGGATCAGGATCCCTGATCCTCTTTATGCATACATGCGGGATGATGAGGGAGGGCTGCTGGCAGGCACAACATACATGATTGAGGAGCCATCAACCTGGGCAGGTTTCACATCCATTGATGGGGATAGCAATCTGTTTGATTGGCAGATCTCAGCTGACAGATCAACTTGGTGGGATATTGAGGATTTTGCTGGCTGCATCCAGCCAATAGATAATCATCATAACAAATACTATTTTGATGCTGATGTGGATGAGTATTATATCAGGGCAAAAGATTATGACGGGGATGGTACTTGGACAGATCAGCCAGGCTGGATATCTCTGGCCCTTTATTATGCTGATGATTTAAGAACAGATCCAGACAGTAATGGATCATGCCCCAATCTGGAGCTCGGTGACAGCTTATACTCAGGATCTATTGCATCCACAGAATTAAATGGAGGTTTCCTGCCAGATATACTTGATGCTGGCATCCTGTATGCTATTCAATTAACAACCCCTCCCTGGACAGATGACAGTATAGATCAAAAGGCTGCCCAGATAAAATTAGGATCTGGGGCCTGGGAGGATTTTGAGGATTGGGAGGGGGCTTTTTGTTCAGAGACTGATGGCAATGATTGGCCTCTCAATTGGATCCAAGCTGCTGATGCTCGTTACATGCTCAGGGCTGATGATAGTATTGCTGATAATTCAGGATTTGTTAATTATACGATCTATGAGGCTGATTGGATTGAAGAGCCAATCTATCCCAGCTGTGAGGGAGATTATAACCCAACAACTTTTGCAGAGTTTCCCATACTTGACAGAGAGATCCCAGCACAGTGGCAAAATGGGCAGCTGGTTCAAGATTTTGTATTAAGACAAGGAACATATAAATTAACAACATCTGGGGGGCCCTGGAGTGATGTGGGTTTTGAAGGTTATGTTAGCTCATATGATCTTGAGATCTCTTTATACAATGGAGCTGAGAATACCTGGCAAAATTTAGAAGATAATGCAGCCTGTATTGTGCCCCTGGATGATGAGGGCAATCATGTGAGGGCTTATATTGAGATCCCTGAGGGATATGAGGGGATGATCAGATTGAGGGCAGACAATCAGGATGGGCTCTGGTTTGATAATACAGGTAGCATGTTTATGGATTGGCAATACTCAGCTGTTGGGATTGATCCTGATGATCCCTGGGATCCATACTCTGATGAGGATGGATTATTTCAGTCCGGGGGTTGTGATCTTATCTGTGTGAGGCCAGGATCTCCATTGGACATTGCTGGTTATCTGGAGTATTTCAGATGTAGGCTAGTGATTAGGCTCTCATTCTGCCCCTATCATGTTGAGGTGCTTGAGGCCATGAGAGAGTTATTTTATGACAGGGAGCCATTTGGTTCCTTGCAAGAGCTTGGCCAATCATTTGGATTAGTTAAGGAGCGTGTTGATTCTTATCAGTGGAGTGCTGATCAGGGAGGGGATCCCCCTGATGTGGGTTATCCAGATAACTTTATTTTCGCCAGTCCAGATGGGGGCGGTGCAAATATTCCCCTGGTTGGGGATGATACCCCCTGGGGCTCTGGAGATATTGACATCTTAGGATCTGGAGAAACGTTTTCGCTTACTTGTAATAATAACTTGGCAGACAGCCTGGGGGATCGGCTCAGCCAGCCCCTATGTTTTACTTTTAATGTAATTGACAGCCTGGGCTTAAGTTCGTGGTTCCAGTTCTTCTGGGATCTCTCCATGCTGATTGCCTTGTCAATGTATTTTCAGAATAGGTGGCTTAAACCGATGAGTAGTTAAGGATATCTGATGCCAAAACAAAACAACAAAAACAATATTATATTGGCATTTATCATCCTGGCAGCCATGATGCTTGGATTGCTTCTGCCAGCAGCAATCCCTGTGGCTGCATCGGGCAGCTATAATTATTCTGCCTCTATTACTATTGATCACACAAAAGTGTTTGCAGACCATCCCAATTTTCCCTTGTTGTTTCAGGGTGTATATGATGGCACAGCTGGAGAGCCAGATTTAAGAACAGTCACTAATGGGGGAGATATTGAAAACACAGACAGCGGAGGTGGGATCACTGGATCTCTTACTACTCCAGCAGATCTTGTTTTTTCATCGGACAATCTGGGATCTACCCCATATGATTTTGAGGTTGAGAGTTATGATCCAGCGACCGGCAGCATTACAGCATGGGTTGCAATCCCTACAATGGATGCCTCTGATGATTTGGTATTTTATCTTGTTTATGGAAACAGCTCTATTACAACAACCCAAGAGGACATAGCAAATGTTTGGGATGCCTCATATTCTGCTGTTTATCATATGGCTGACGGATCAGCAACAACTGTGCTGGATAGCACATCCAACAATAATACACAAACAAAGAAAGGGAGCGGAGAGCCATCATCAATGTCTGGACAGATAGGATATGGCCAGGCATTTGATGGGGTTGATGATTACATGGTAAGTGCAGGATCTTTGCTGGCAGATTGGGGATCAAGCTGGACTATTGAATCATATGTTAACCCAACAACAGGATCAACGGGGGCTGTGTTCAGTTATGGTCACAGTAATGATGATCCTTATTATTATATGAGATTGTTATGGAATGATGTCGACACAACCTTCAAGCTCCAGGGCCATGATGGCACAAATTCAACAGGCATCTCAACAGCCAGCAGTTATACAGCAGGATCAGATTATTTTGCTATCGCACGTAACAATGCTGGGGCTGGTGCCATTCTTGTCAATGGCAGCAGCGTTGCAACAGACTCAATGTATTCTGATAGCAGGGTTGATGAGTACGATGTAACATCAATAGGATCTGAAAGGGCAGGGCTGACAAAGTATTTCAAGGGCAGTATTGATGAGTTAAGAGTTTCATCTGTTGCTAGGGCAGATACATATTTACAAACAGTTAACGCTTCTTTTAGTCCAGCAACATTTTATACGGTGGGATCTGCTCAGGCTGCCCCAACCCCAACTCCCACAGCCACAGCCACAGATACCCCAACCCCCACAGCCACAGCCACAGCCACAGCAACCTTAACCCCAACCCCCACAGCAACCCCTGTGCCAGTTAATATGGCTGATCCATCTGTTGTTATATCACAGGATCTGATTGATGAGATTGAGGATGCTATTGCTGCTGATGAGCCTAATTCTGATGGCAACATGTGGGCGATAACTGATATATACACAATAGGTAATTATTCAATGATCAGCCTGGCAGCTCTTGATGTTGATGATCCAAATGACACAGCCAATTGGTATTATTACAATGCTATATGGACAGGCACAGCTATTGTGAGAGATAACGGAGATACAACATATACAACTGGCCTGGATGGGGATGCGACATATTTAACATTGTTGGGGGAGAGTTCCTTTTCAAATCCTAATGATGGGGCTGATCAGGGCGGTGGTGGTGGTGGTTGGATTTGGTTTCCTTTCCAGGCTGGTACAAAGGCATATTATGGACAAAGAGCGGTACATGCTGCCAGCAATGCCCTGCCTGGTTGGAAGGCAGTGGATTTTGTGGGAGGCTCAACCTATCCAGCAGGCACAATGCCTAATGCAGTCTATGGATCTTATACGGAGCCAATTAAATCAGTTTGCAGAGATGGCACAGCAGTTGGTTTAACTACGGAAAATTTTTATTATCTACATTTGGAGGATAGCTCATCTTTTCAGCCAGGTGCTATGATTAGGCAGGGGCAACCTATTGGCTCTTTGGTCATGGGCCCATTTAATGATCGTTGCGGTTGGGCATCTCAGGCCTCAACCTCTTATCATTTACACTGGGGGTTTCGTGGCACAGGTGATTATATGGAGGTTGAGACATGGGTATTAAATCTTACAGATAGCATTTGGAGGCGGGGCTCCGAGACAGTTAACATTGGAGGATATTTGTTGGCAGAGTGGCCAGATCATACGGGGCCTATCCCAACCCTGGGGCCAACAATAACCCCTGGAGGCCCAACCCCAACCCCAGGCCCATATATTCCAGATCCCAGAACGTATGGAGGCAACAGCCTCTGGGATCCATTTATATATGGATTGTTTGGGATGGCTAAAGCCACAGCTGCCAGGTTCCCTGAGCATACAGCATCTGGGATCGGGAGCCAGATCACATCAGGAGCTGAGATTGCCATAAGGGTTGCCTTTACAATGCTAACATCCAATTTTGATCTAACCATTAGTCTGATTATATTTGGGATGATTGCAGCTGCTGAGGTTGTGAGATTAATTTATGCTTTGTATTTGGGAGTAAAGAAACTCATACCATTATTAGGCTGATAATCACTGGAGAGATATGGGCATCAGGGATCTGTTCGACAAATCAAAATATCATCTGCCAAAAGCTGGGGAGGATCCAACCCATATGGTGCTGGAGGAAGAAAAATCCAACCCCTGGAGATGGATCTATATTATATTTGGGATCACGTTATTGATCACAGTTGGCATTGCAGTTAAGGGAGTTATGGCTGCCAATGCTGAGCCAACCCCAACCCCAACCCTGGCTGTTACCTACACAGCAACCAGCACAGCCACAGCAACCAGCACAGCCACAGCAACCAGCACAGCCACTGCAACCCAGGCCGAGACTAATACCCCAACCCCAACAGCAACAGCTAGGGTTATCATCCATACAGTTGAGGCAACCAGGGTTGTTTATTTGGTACATACAGTGATGGTGCCAGATCCAATCCTGATCACTGTGGTTGTGACAGCAACCCCAACCCCAACCCCAACAGCAACCCAGGCTGAGACTAATACCCCAACCCCAACAGCAACCCAGGCTGAGACTAATACCCCAACCCCAACAGCAACGGAGAATGAATAATGATTAACAGGCTGATTGATAAAACAAGATCAAGAAAAAAATACCAGGGGATTAATTTGCCAATCAATAGACACAATGAATTATTACAGAACGACCTGGAATATATTAAATCCGCAGATGATCAATTGAAAAAAATAAATCATTATAAAAGGGTTGATCGTAGCAACATATTGGATTATGGTTGTGGCCCAGGAAGATTGGCCTGCTGCTTGCAATTACACTACAACCCTAACTATTATTTGGGCATAGATGTGGATAAAAATTCAATCAATTGGTGCAATAAATGGATCAACAACATGGCATATGAGTTTATACACATTGATGCCCACAATGAGAGATTTAACCCATCTGGTAAGATCAGGCCTAATATACCAGTAACAAGCAATTTATTTGATATTGTGTTTATAAATTCTGTGTTTTCTCACATGATGCCAGATGACATCAAATATTATCTGAGCCAGATGGTCAGATTACTTAAGCCAGATGGGATCCTGTATTTAACAGCATTTATTGAGCCAGAAGTGCCAGACATTTCTCTTAACCCTCCAGGGTATCTTGGAAGGGAGAGCACAGGCCCTCTCCACAGAGTAAGATATTCCATATCATATTTTACTGGAATGTTAGAGCATCATTTTAATATAATCAGTATAGAGCATAGAGGGATTAAGAGAACACAACAAACAGAGGTAATATGTACACCAAATTAAGTACGGTTGATCTCTCAATTATTATTCCAGCCCACAATGAGGCCAATAGAATTATTAAATGTTTGCATGATGCTAATTGTTTTCTACAATATCGGCCATACAGATCTGAGATCATTGTTGTTGAGAATGGATCCTCAGATCATACAGCTGATCTCGTTAAGGACTATCAGGAGGCATTGGAGGTTGATCCTAATCCCCAGATCAAATTGATCAGCCAGGCTGTGGGAGACAAGGGCCAGGCTGTGGCAGCAGGGATGCTGGCTGCCCAGGGCTGGCTGAGATATATGGCTGATGCAGATTTCTCAACCCCCATCTGGATTGTTGAGGATTTTATATATTCAATTAAGAATACCAGGGCAGATGTAGTGATTGGCTACCGGCATGATTGCCAGGGCCAAACATTGATCAGGCAGATCATGAGCTCAACATTTGCAGCAGCAACCAGGATGGTCCTGGGGCCAGGGATCAAAGATACCCAGGCAGGATTTAAGATGTTTACTGCCAGGGCAGCTGAGATGATATTCCCATTGCTGCAAATATATGGCTGGGCTTTTGATGTTGAGGCCTTATACCTGGCCAGGCAGATGAGCCTGGAGATCCAGCAGCTGCCAATCCCCTGGGAGAGACAACCTGACAGCAAGGTTAAGATTATGGATCCTCTCAGGATGCTGATGGATCTGGCCAGGATAAAAAATGCACAATACCAGGCTGAGGCCTAGATATTTATTTATACTACTGCTGCTGCTAATTCCAACCACAACAGCCAGGGCAGATGCTGGCCCTGGGGAGGATCTTGGCAGATATGAGATTGTTGATGAGGATTGCATTATTTATATCTGGCAGCTTATGGCCTGGGCAGATCTCCAGCCTGTTTGCAGCTTCTGGCTTTACAATGAGGGCCCCCCAACAGCCTCTGAGGTTCGGGCATTTTGTGGGGCTGAGTTATCGGCAGCCTGGTATCAGAGCCCCCAGATCTCCCCCTCTGGAGATCTCCCAGATCGCGGCTATTATGTCTTATTGGAAAAATTGGCCAATACAACCTGCAAAACTCGCCACAGTTTGCCCCCTGTTAAATTTAACTATGAGATTTCTGGCAGCAATCTGGAGATCTGGGCAGCAGAGCCCATCCCAGATGAGAATATAATCAAGATCTCAGGGATGATGGGGGCTTATCCATTTGAGTGCCTGGGAGATCATTGCAGCTTGATCATCCCCCCAACAGGATCCAGGGGGATTGAGATCTCAATCCAGGCAACATCAACTCAATCAGCAACCCCAACCAAATCAATATATTTATATATCAGGCATGATCAGGGATCCCCTGAGATTGTTGATGATCATAATGGCTCAGCAGCCCAGAGATCTTGGGGATCCTTCCTAGATCCAGATCCCCCTGATTGGCTAGCCCAGGATCCTCAGCCCTCATCTGTGGGTTATGTTTACTTGGCAGGCAGGCTGATCTCAACAGGCCTGGTTGATGCCAGCAGCTGCCACAATGGAGGGCTGTTGTATATTGGCTATTCTTCAATCTGTGGATTGGATCAGGCCTGGCCCCTGGTTGTTGAGTTTCAAAATAAACTGGATCCAGAGATCTCCCAGGCTGCTGATGCAGCAGGGATCCCTGGCCAGTTATTAAAGAGAGTGATTGCAATAGAGAGCCAATTCTGGCCAGATCAGCACATCAATTGGGGGGCAGCTGGAGAGGCAGGCCTGGGGCAGTTAACACATAATGGGGCAGATACCCTGCTGCTGTGGGATTGGGATGCTTACCAGGCAGCCTGCCTTCCCCTGTTTGGCCCTGAGTGTGGTTTCAGATATTCCAGGCTGGATGATTGGCAGAGATCAGCAATCCAGAATGAGATAATGAAAGATCCCAGCCTGGAGATCCTGGCCAGGGCCCTGGCTGCCAATGCTGCCCAGGCTGGCCAGATCATCAGGGATCTGACAGATAACAGGCCAGGGGCTTTCATGGATCATCAGGATCTGTGGAGGGCAACCCTGGTTAATTACAACGCAGGCCCAGGCTGTCTCAGGGCATCTCTAAGAGATATGATCCAGGCAGGCTATGTACCAGCATGGAGCTCCCTGGCAACCTCCCTGGGGGCCCTGTGCCCTGCTGCTGTGGGATATGTTGAAAGGGTTGCAACAACCCCCCTGCCCTGGATCCCCCAGGCAGAGTGGTATTAATATCATTGCGTATAGGCAATACCCTATTTAATTAAAAAGAGACTAAAGAGGAGACCTTAAAAGAGCCCCCATCTGTGGGGGTTGGGCAGCTGCCGGTTTTCCACAGGTGGGGGTTTATTGTATTTAATCCAGGGCTGCAATAAACTCCCACCTGTGCCATTTATACCCTGTTGGCTATACGCAATGTAGTACATTAGAGGGGATCCAGGGAGAGGGTAGGGGGGTCATCTCAAATAGTGTGAGACAAGATTAAATAAACCGATTACAAACAGCAGTAGAGCACAGATCCCCAAGCCAACAATGATCCCAATCTGGCCATAATCAATGGATCTGGAGATCTCCATCTCGTTGCCTGTACTGAGCTCAACATTATAATCAATGTCTGCTGTGGGCTCTGGGGTTGCTGTGGCCTGGGCATATGCTGTGCCAACCTGGGCCAACATTGCTGCCATCAATAGCATGATCAGAATAAACCAGGCTGCAAATAATATCCTGCCTCTCTTATCGGTTCTGTGCATTTTATCCATCCTTTTTAATTGTTGCTTGTTGCTTGATGCTTGATCAATTTTATTTCTGGGTCATATAAGATCAAACAATTTTTAGCTGTCTTGGTTTTGTTCCAGCTGGAGGATCTATTAAATAACTGTTACCCCTGGCCTCATATGTCTGCCCATCCATCTCTGATAGCATTTCCTCCATTCCTCTCTGTGTAATTCGGCCCCTAAAATGATTATACATTTCTTTAATTTTCAGGTCCCCATCATAATGATCAACAGATGCAATGATGATCTCTGTGGCTCCAATGTCGTGGCCTCTTAATAATATTTGCTTGTCTCCAGTTCTCACAGATCCAATGATCCTCTTAAGGTGCTGAGGGCTGATAAATGGGGCCTGGATCTCCAGCTGCTCTGTGCCCTTCTGATATATATACCTCCCCCTGGGCTGCAATCCCCTGGCTGCCCCTGAATCAATAATCAGGATGCTGGCTGTATTGGTTGGGCAGGCAAACGCCATCTTGCCAGGTAGGTTGGTTTTGATCAGGGTTGAGATTACCTGGGCTTTGGGGCTCTGGGTTGCCAGCACAACATGGATCCCAACAGCCCTCATCCTGCTGACAATGTTGCTCAGCTTATCCTCAGCCTTTGAGCCCAGGCCTGGGGCCAGCCTTATATCTGCCCACTCATCAATAACCAGGATGATCCTGGGCATCCGCTTTGATTTCCTTTTCTTGTTATATGTCTCAATGTTCTGATCACCCCTGGCCCTGAGTTCCTTCATTCTTTTTTCTCCCTCAGTAATCAAATAATCCAGGGCATCAGGCACAGCATCCCTATCATATATGATGCCTGTATCTGTGATTGGGCCTGTGGCTCCCTTCCAGGTTCTATCATCCATGATTGGCAACAGATGAGGGATGCCCTCATATACTGCACATTCAATGCCTCCCTTAAGATCAACCATGATCATCCTGAGATCTCTGGGGGTTGTTCTCATGATCATGCTAGTGATCAGGATGTGCATCATGTTTGATTTCCCAGCATCGGTTGAGCCAGCTATTAACAGATGGGGCATTGCTGCAAGATCTCTGAATATATATTTATTATTCTCTGTTACTCCAGCAGGAAAGGCAAATTTCCCAGCGGTGCCAGGATAGGCATCCAGGCAATCCTGGTATCTTACATGCTTTGGGATCCCCCTCACCCCTGATGATCTCTCAACAACATACCAGAGGCCCTTTTTTTCTGTGTACTCAGCAGTTACCCTGTGCTGGCAGGCAATGGAGAGATCTGTTAAGATGCTCTCATCAACCAGCTGCAAGATCCCAACCCCCCTGGGCAGGTGCATGGTATCAACCTTAAAGTATATGGCATCAGGCTGGAGCACTACATCTGAGAATGATACAGAGCTGATCTTAACCCCCAGGAGTGCATCAAAAAAATCTCTCTCATATTGCCTGGGCCTGTAACAGAGCTCCCTGCCATTGAGCCTGTTGATGATCCTCTGCCTGAATAATCGGGCCTCATCTTTTAACAGGGCCTCCATTTCCTGCCTGAGTTTATAATCATCCTTGATCTTTTTTTCTTCTGGGCTCAGTTCTCTCCAGGGCCTTTGATACCAGATATACTCCAGGATCTCCAGGATCCTGGCCCAGATCTGTTTGAGCTTTTTAATCTGCCTCTTGTATTTGTTGGGCATCCTCCAGATCCTACGCTGCCCAGGCTTAAGGTTGGTCTCTGGCTGGGCCCCTCTCAGCTTCTCAATGATCGGCCTGGAGTTTCCTGTTGTTGATGCAGCAATGCCCTCAGCAGATCCCCTGGCTGATCCCAGGGTTGGATCATGTTTGCCCTCATCCATTGGCTCCCTGGAGATCTCCCTGGTTGCCCTTCTTCTCATCCATTCTAGATGTTTACTCATCATCCTCCCAGGGATAGCCATTGGCCTGGTATTCATGATCACGTTCACAGTCATCAACATCAGCCAATGATAAATATTCCTCTCCACAATAACTACAATAATACATGTGCTCATTGGTTGTTACTTCCTCATCCTCTATGATCTCAGGCCCCCAGATCATCAGGGGCAGATATATAAGCAGGGGCAATCCCAGGATCAGATACGTGAGCTCAATCCATGTATCTATCTTGCCCTGATGAATCCCTGACAGATAATACCCCAGCCCAACAACAACAATGAGATACCACCAAAAATATCTGGTCTTGATTGATCCCTGGGCCCACTTTATTATTTTATCCATCTTATCCCTCCATTTGCCATCGACCATTGCCAAATAATTTAATAGTGTACTTTGGTTTCTCATCTCTCCAATCAACAGCTGGATCTCTCTCTGTTATTGTGTTGTCTCTGAGCCAGCCATTAAATTCTGTTAGGCCTTGCCAATCATGATTGAGTTTTTTATGTATGGCTGCTGCCTGCTTATTGGTGAATTGCTTAAACATTATTGATCCTCCCTATGCAGATATACTCCAGCCTCAACAAATTCTGAGACATAAATATCAAATATCTCCAGATCCTCAGCTGCTGCCTGCTGCCCCCTCTCCACTTCACACATTGGAGATACTGGAGACAGGGAGAGGATTGTAAAATATCTATCAGGCAGCTGATCAGCAGGGAGCTCTCTGATCCCCAGGGCCTCCCTGGTCTGTGGGGTCAATGCTCCCAGGCTGGCCTGGTCTGGGCAATCAGGCATCTTATACATCTCCAGATCTGGGGCCCCATGCAGCATGGCCAGGGCTGAGCTATCGTTAAGAGCATATGCCACAGTACCAGGCTCCCAATATTCTCTCATGGCCTTGATCCAATCTGTGCTATCCCCTTTATTAACCAGGTTGTGTTTATGATAACCAAATGCCAGGCTGATCATCAGAGGGATCAGGATTGCAGCTGCCAGGATCTTCCCTGTTTTATCCTGGGCAACAACAACCAGGGCAACCAGGATCAGGATCATTGGCAGGGATCCAATCAATGGCCTGAATAATAAGACAGGCCTATACAACCAAGATGCCAGCACAGCCAACAGCAATGGGCCCCCTCCCATTATAATCAGGGAGATCCAGGCTGATCTCTTATCCCAAGTTCTGACCAGGGTTGCAACCAGGATGGCCAGGCCAACCCCCAGCATGATCATGGTTGCCAGGGCCATCTCATTTGGCAGGGCAAACGAAAATAACATCTTTTGCAATGCTCTCAGGATCCTGCCAAATGACACAGGCTGGATCCAATACCCAGACGATTGCAATGTTCTCATCTGAGTTAGCATCACAGATCCCCAGGGCAGCCAGATCAATCCTGACAGGCCCAGGGCTGGGATCCACTTCCTCCATTGATCCCCAGCAATTACCAGGCAGGCCACAGCAAGGCAGGCAGCATAAAATAGGCCATATGTATGGGATAACATGGCCAGGCCTGCTGCAATCGTTAGAAGGGCCCAGGATCGTTTATATATCGCAACCAAGCCAACCAGGATCAGCAGCTGCAACAGGGCATACATCCTGGCCTCTTGTGAGTAGTGGAGGTTCATTGGGGCAAATGCCATCAGCCCAATTGTGATGGTCTCAACCCAGGGATCCTTGCTGATCAGCCTAGCCAAATATCCAGCCAGGATCACAGATCCAATGGATGCCAGGGCTGATAGGATCCTTAATCCCCAGGGAGATCCCAGGCCAATCCTCTGGGCAATCCACAGCAACCAGTAATGCAGGGGGGGATGGACATCTCCAGCCAGGGCCTGCATCATCTCTCTCATTGGCAGCCTGCTGGCCAGATCTGAAAATGCCTCATCATACCAGAGAGGGGCAGCCCCCAGATTAAACAATCTCAGGCCAATGGCCAGGCCCAGCAATCCCCAGTTAATTATCTTCTGTTGCTTCTGTGTGATCTGCATTGATCAGCCCCTCCAAATTTGATTTGATCCTGCCAACCATGTGCCCAGCAATCCAGGGCAGGATTACCATAAGTATTGTTATCCAAACATATTCCCAATCAATAATGCTTGGGGTAGTTAGCTGGCCCCATATGTCTGCTAGGTGTTTAATAAATGAGGCAGCAATTATGATGAGCCCTGCTGTGGGGATCCATGACAGGAGTATGATTAATACTTTCCTTGTTCTGTTATTCAGTCTCATCTGTCTCATCCTCTTTTAGTTTTGCCTTATTCTCTCCAGCCCAAGTGCCCAGCGACCAATTCAACCAGGGCAGGGCAAACAGCAGCAGCAGGGCTCCCTCTGTTGTCTCCAGTTCCAGGTCCTTGATTTCTTTCAGAGCTGCTGCAAATACAATGACAGCTAGGGCCATCACAACCAGGCCAATCAGCTGGGGAGTGTAATGCTCCAACAGTTCTCCAGTTGTCTTAATAATCTCTGTGGATTTCTTCATTATAGTTATCCTTCCCTGTCAATAAAAACAGGATAGCAACCAGGACTGAGATCCCAATCAGATCCAGCCTGATTGTTTGATATTCTGATTCAATAAACTGCCTAACAGCCAGCTTCATTGGCAATGCCCAGGCTGCCCCCAACACAAATGCCCTGGCATCCTTCAATGTTCTTTGTCTCTTGGTTTCCATGCTGTGCCTCCCTTCTATTTTTTATTCGGTACACTGTGGATGGATTAACATCATACTCCCTGGCAATCATCGTTGGTGGTTTCCCTTCCTGGATCTCTTGCCAGATCATCTCATCCTGGATCTCTTTACATCCCCCAATCATCTGATCAGCCTGGGCATTGGCATAACTATTATTCCCAGGATCCCAATCCCCAGGGAGATTGCCAGGGGGATGATGCACAGATCTCCCAATAAGATCCAGGTTGTGCCAAATACCAGCAATCCGATAAACCAGGCTGCTGCCCAAATCAGCAGCTTTTTTGTTTTAGTCATTTATTTATTTCCTTCTGTGGCTGTGCATTGTTCTCTGTTTGATTTGAGATCTGGTTCCCTTCTCAATATATGGCTGGGGGATGATGCCTCCCTTTCTGTATTCTTTTTTCTTTTGCTGTTCTATTTGTTTCTCTCTTATTGATTTAGTTTTAAATATATTTCCTAACCATCCCCAGCCTCCCCATCCAAATGATCCTCTCATTGCCCTGCCTCCCTGTGCCAAATCTCTGTGTCTCCAATCTGCCAATACTCAACAACCCCAACCAGATCCATCTCAGCTGTAAGGATCTCCAGATCCTCAACCAGTTCTGGGGATAGCAATTCATTCTGTGGCCAGATGATCCAATCAGCCCAGGCCCCTGGATCTCTTTGCTTATATCCAAACAATGCCAGGAGCTCATCAGATCCCAGGCTGTTATCTTCCTGGTATGCAGCAATCCATCCAGGCTGATCAACATATAAATCAAATGGCAGGGCCACAGATCCTGTTGCATACATCACAGGCCCAGGATCCTGATTGATCAGATCAGCATAATGATCCAGGTTGGATCCTTTTGCTCTGGGGCTCCATGAGATCTGAGCCAGGATGATTGCAGCTGCCAGGGCAATGGGTAGGATCAGCTTCTGCGGTTTATATTCCTGCATTGCTGTGGCAGATCCAATCCACAGAATAAATGGCAGCAGTAGGATCTGGAGAGGCCTATAAAATAAGATCGGTTTAACTGTGGCTGATATGATGATCATCAGAATGATTGGCACAACAACCAGCAGGCCATTGGTGATTACAATATCATCCTCAATAATATATTTGCTCTCTTTGTCTTTTAAGATGATCCCCCAATGGTACAGGGCGGTTAATGTGATCAGCCCAGCCAGGGCAATATAAATTAATATCAGGATCCCTGCTGTAATATTGATCCAACCAGCTGGCAGGATCTCCACAAATATTGCAGCGTGTATGCTGTCCAAGATCTGGGCCAGATTGATTGGGTTGAGTTTATATTCTGTGACAACAGGGCTCATGAGAATTGGCAGCATTGCTGGGATCCCAATCCCAATGGCTGCCAGGCCTGAGCCAATTGTTTTCCTGGCTGTTGATTTGAAGATGATCCTTATATCCAACATCCCCTGGAGCATCCAATCCCTGATCAGGTTCACAACAACCAGAGATACAACCAGGATAAATCCAACCAGGTGCCCCCAGATCATCATGCCCATTATTACTGCTGCCCATTTATACTGGCCTCCCATCAGCAGCCAGAATGAGATCATATACAGCAGCCCAATCATTGCATATACTCTGGCATCTTGAGCCATCCAATAAAATCCTGGCAGCAGCGTGAGAGCTGAGATCCAGAGCCTTTGGTTATCTGTTACCTCCCAATCATCCATCATCTCCCAGATCACAGCCAGGCCCAGGATGCTGGCCAGCAGGCTGGGGATCCTGGCCATCCAGGGATTATTAAAATATATCCAGGGTTTGATGATCAAGTATTGCAAGGCTGGACTAAAATCCAACCAGGTTGCCTGGATCAATTGGATAAATGACAGCCTGGCCATCTGGATGGAAAATGCCTCATCATACCAGAGAGGGGCAGCTGCCAATCCTGATCCTCTCATCCAGATCCCAAATATAATCAGGATCTTTGATATTTCTTTTTTAGTTATTCGGCTTTTTATCTTTTGAATAACCTCTATCACTTTTATCATTTTTCTCATTCCTGTATTTCTCTATTTTCAAAAACAACCACAGCAACATCATTGATCCAGTGATGGGGGCCAGGGGCAGCAGATACTTAAGCCAGGCCAACATCAATCCATCACAATGATGCCATGATCAACCAGGCCTGGGGCTGCCAATGTCAATGCAATCACAGCAATGATCATGGCTGCCTGGAGGTTCTTGATCCAGCGGATCTGGTCTGGATCCCAGGGCAACAGATCTGCCCCATAATATCCAAACATCAGCAGCAGGCCAAATGCAAACATCATGGACATCAGCTGATCTGTTGCCTGGTATTGTTTGATCCATTCCCAATACAGCTGGCCCATCATTGCAGATCTGCCTCAACAATGGTCACTGTCTCCAGGATCTCATCAATCTCATCCTGGGCTGGCTCATCTTCTGGGAGCATCCTGTTGATGAGGATGTTGAGGCTCACAATGGCCAGCGGGGCAAACACAATCAAGATATAATCTGCAACCATGAGATCCAGGTTGAGAGTAGTTGGATCAATCCCATGATTGACAACTAATACCTTAACTCCCAAGCCAACCCCAAACAATACCAGCAGCAGCCTCTCCAGATATTCTCCCAAATATTTTTGTAAAAAACTTAATACTTTTTTCATCTTATTCTCTCCAGTTCTGATCCCTGTTTCTTCTCAGCCTGGGGGATCTGATGATCAACCAGGCCAATGCAAATCCTGAGCCAAACGGTACCAGGCACATCAGGGTTAATAAAGTAATTCCAAATTTGGTGCTGTCCATTATCTGCTGCCCTCCCTGTGGCCTCCACAGGCTTTGCATATACCCTGGCTTAGTGGCTGGCCACAATACTCACATATATTATTATTGATTGATTGATCCTCTAGATCCTCAACCTCTCTCAGCATCCCCATGATCAATCTAGCAATTACTGACATCATCCAGACAATTGCAATAATTATTGTTGGGGCTGGTAGATCATACAGATCTGTTATTGTTAGCATTTGAGTTCTCTCTTGTTGATATTATTTTGAGTGGAGATCCTGATCCTTGTCTCTGGATCTCAATGGATCCCTCTCTCTCCAGTCTGATCATATACCTATGCGCTGTCACATATGGGAGGCCAGCATTGATGGCCAATTGAAACAACGAGAGGCCTGGGCTTGATTCAATGGATCCCATCAGCTGAGCTTTCCTGGTCTTTATATGATCATCGTTATGCTGCATTTGAGAAAATCCCATACATCTATTTAAGTACTCTTATATATTTAATGACACTTTAATAATTGGTAGTTTAAGTAATGCTTTAAGTAGTTAAGTATCAATCA
>Ga0180431_10003154_pt1 | contig 21424 bp, 18 predicted proteins | sample SS_ome_11_FD_132459 | JGI IMG/M metagenome (GOLD analysis project Ga0180431, IMG submission 132459) | Hypersaline lake sediment archaeal communities from the Salton Sea, California, USA - SS_1_MS_1 metaG | ecosystem: Environmental > Aquatic > Non-marine Saline and Alkaline > Hypersaline >...
CCGCGTTCCCGCACAGGAAAGGTACGACGGGCCAATTCCTCAGCTGGGGCGGAAACGCGATACCGCGCCGGCACTACAAGGAGCTCGAGGACAATCGCGAGCCGAGCAAGAGCACACAGCATATTTTCTTCGAGTATCCGGGCGAGAACCCGCTGACACACAGGGTGGAACACAGATGATGAGTCTGCTGGCCGGCAAGACGAGTTCCGACGCACAGCAAGAATTACCGCAAAGGCTACAGCACGGCCATGAATGAGCCCACGAAGAAATTTCTCACCATCCTCCTGCCCATCGTCATCATCGTGTCAATCGTCGTGGCGATCAAGAAAGGGAGGCGGCCGAAGAACCCGACAACGCACTACTCATATACCGTGTACGCCGCCGACGAAGCCGAGGAAAGCTTCTACGTCTTCAACTTCGACGGACCCGGACTCAAATGGCCGGTGACCTATGAAGGCAAGACGCTCTACCCCCTCTACGGCTGCTGGGACTGCAAGCGGGCCTTCGCGGGGGGCGCGTACGGCATCCCGGCCTGTCCATTCTGCGGCAGCGACATGGTCGGCGGATACGACCCCGAACGGCACGAGCCCGTGAACGCCGAAAAAATCAATACGGAAGACCTCATACTGCCCGCCGACGAGTAGGCCAAGCGCCGGTGGCGCCCCTTATCACCTTGCCGCTCATCGAACCTCTCGATGGCCTCCCCTTGACTGGGCGAGAGTGATATGATAGGTGACAGCCCGCCGCGGAGCTCGATCTCCGGGCCTATGGGGAGATTCCCGAGTGGCCAAAGGGGGCAGACTGTAAATCTGCTGGCGTAGTCCTTCGAAGGTTCGAATCCTTCTCTCCCCACCACCCCTTCCGCTTTTCCTCCGGGCACCAGAGCTTCCCATCAGCTCCGACCCTTGCCTGAAACCCTCAACGAGGATAAGGTGCGCCCGATAGCCACCGAACAGGAACACGCGAACTTCATTGCGATCCTCGGGATGCGCCGCCGGGAAAGGACGAAACCATGAAACACATGCGGTTCGTGTTGCTTGTCGCCCTCGTCATCGCTTTGGCAGGCTGCGCGCCCTCAACGCCCGCGGACAACGAACGTGCGGCCCCGGAAGATCCGTCGGCGGAGAGCGTGAACTGGCCGCACCCCAATCCGACCCGTCCTCCCACCGTCGCTTGTTTCCGGCATTTCACGCCAAGGGAACTTATGCCATACGTGCTCGGCGAAGAATCGGCTGGTCAGGACTTTCAATTCTCGCGCCACGATCGAATCCCACCCAGCGCGCATATTGAGGAGGGCGTTGCCTGTGCCTGGTTCATCTGGAAGACGCGCGATGAGCCTGAGCTCCGGGCGGCGTTGGCTGACAGGATCGTCGCCAAGCTGCATCAAGCGAGGTCGCTCCATGACTCCCACTGGATGGCAGAGTTCTTAGGCCCGCTTGGCGCCCGGGAGCAAACCCTCCAGCTCTTGCGAGAGGCCCCAGAACTTGACTGCTGCTACGGCCCGGCACTCGTTGAATCGCTCGTCATGTGCGGCACAATCGAGGACGTCCCCGCCTTGATTGAAGCGTTTGACAAAGAAACCGAGGGGTGCGCCGGTGTCGTGAACAAGGCGCTGGAAAAACTGACGGGCATCGAGATCCCGTATGACTCCGTCCATTGGCGCACGACCAAGGCGAAGTGGGAGCAGTGGTGGCAGAACAGGCCCCAACAAGAGGGGTAACGACTCTTCGCCCTGCGGCCCCATCTCGATCGTAAGGTCTTTCGAAATGAAGGAGGGAAACCATGAAGGCGCACGTGCCGGAGCTTGTGTCGCTTGTTGAGGGCCTGGTGCGGCAAAACGAGCGCATCAAGAAGCAGAACCATTGGCTGGGGTTATTGTCGGCTTTGGCGCTCGCGCTCGTCTGCGCGGCCATCGCCGTGGGCGCGGCCCAACCAAAACACAAAGCCGTTGAGGCGGAGAGATTCATTCTGCGCGACGCGCAGGGAACAATGCGCGCCGAGCTGGGCCTCTCCGACGACGGCAGGGCCGGCCTCAGGATTTTCGACAAGAAGGAAAAGCGCTGTGCCTGGCTGGCGACGTATGAGGACGGATCGCCGGGTCTCGTTCTGTACGACAAGAATGAGAAGTCCCGCGCGAGGCTGCTCTTGACGGAGGACGGCACGCCCGTCCTGCGCCTGAACAACGAGGAAGGAACGTGCCGCGCGGAGTTCGGCACGTCGGAGGACGGCTCGCCGATCTTAGCCCTGAATGACAGCAACGAGAAAAGCCGCGTGAAGCTCGCCGTCACAGATGAAGGCTCGCCACGCTTCTGGTGTCTTGACAAAGATGGGAGGCGGCGTATTCAGATGGGCCTCACCAAAGACGGCGCACCCATGCACACGCTCTACGACCACGAGGAGCAGCGCCGGGCCGGGATGTTCGTGCTGCCGGACGGATCGCCTGGAGTGTCACTTTTCGACGGGGAAAAGACGGAGCGCCTCTCGCTGGGTGTCCTGGACGATGGCACGCCGCGCATTGAGCTCCTCGGCCACGATGGGAAGTGCCACGCGGTGTTGACCGTAGCCAACGACAACAATCCCCTCTTCTGCCTCTATGACAAGGACTTCCAAAGGCTCGCGAGCCTGACTGTAGTCGGAGATCCAGATTCCATGTGTCTCGTTATCGGCGACAACCATGGAGAAAATGCGCTCGAGTTGATGATGTGCCCAGATAATTCACCAGGGGTTGTTCTTGTCAAAGGTGGACAAGACCGCGCCGCACTGCGCTTCTCAGAGGACGCCTCAGCAGCAGGCTTGTTCCTCTGGGACGAGGGCGGGCAAATCTGCGGTAGACTGCTTGCACAAGAGGATGGCTCATGCGCTCTAGCACTGGGTAACGAAGACGCCAAGGGAAATGTTGGACTCTGCGTAGACGAAAATGGGCTGCCCGCCTTGATCCTGCACGACGCCGACGAAAACGAGCGCGCCTCGCTTCGCATCACCGAGGAGGGTGCGCCGTTGCTGCTCTTGCGCGACGGGCAAGGCAAAGACCGAGCAGCGCTCGCCGTATCGCCGGATGGCGGGACAGGCTTGCTCCTGACTGGCAATGAGGACAAGGGTGGGCTCGGGCTGGGGGTGCAGCCGGACGGGAGCCCGTCGCTCATTCTGCGAGACAGGGAGAAGAGACCACGTGCAGGGCTGCTTCTCAGAAAGAACGGCTCGCCTCTCCTGCAACTGCTTGACGAAAAAGGGGAAAGCATCTTCGAAAAGCCCTAGGCCACAGCGCCAGAGGCGATCGGGAACGATAAACCTGCAAACTTCCTCGTCGTCGTAGAGACACCTCAAACAGGCAGCGCGCACAGCGCAGGGCCGCACGACAAAAAGGCCCGCGCGAACATGGCGTTCACGCGGGCATGTATCCACCTCGCCCCCGACGGAGCGAAACGCTCATTCCACGATAAGCCTCGTCCCGACGGCGCGGCCTTGCCGACGCTTGGCCGGAGGCCCGTCGAGACTCAGCTCGGCCTTACGAGTGTCACGCTTCAGGTTTCGGAGCGTCCGGGGGCGTCGGCTTGGGCTCGTCTTGAGCGCCGGCGGCCATCCTGTCGCGGATCGAGCTGATCCCGACGGCGATCGCCGCCAGGCCGCAAATGATCAGGATCGGCGGGATTGAGCCTCGGATCACGCCCCAGGTCAGCGCCCCCCAAGGCCATAGAAGCACGACACCACCCACAAGGAAAATCAGTCCGACGATGAATACGACCATCGCAAAGCCTCCTTTTTCATCACATCGCTTTTCGCGCCGAGTCTCGCGCATGCTAGGCAAGCGCTTCGGGGTGTGTCAAACATTTTTTCTGAGAAGAACCGCAAAAACGCCGCCGTGCGATCAGCGCGGCCCGCGCGGGCGGCGGGAAGTTTGTTGCGCGCGCCGGCGAATCGAAGCATAATCGCCGCCCGGAGGAGAGCGCGCACGATGGAACTCAGGATCAGCGACGCGGCCATCGAGCTCGTGCAGGGCGACCTCACCGAGCTCGCGACCGACGCGATCGTCAACGCCGCCAACGCGCAGCTCCAGCTCGGCGGCGGCGTCGCAGGCGCCATCCGGCGCAAGGGCGGCCCGGCCATCCAGGCCGAATGCGACCACCACGGGCCGATCCGCGTCGGCGAGGCGGCGATCACCACCGCGGGCGCGCTCAAGGCGCGCCACGTCATCCACGCCGTCGGCCCGCGCATGGGAGTAGACCGGCCCGAGGACGCGCTTCTGGCGGACGCCACGCGCAACTCGCTCAAGCTCGCCGACGAGCACGACCTGAAGACCATCGCCTTCCCCGCGATCAGCACCGGCGTCTTCGGCTACCCGATCGAGCGCTGCGCCACGGTCATGCTCGAGACGACGCTCCAGTACCTCCGGGGCCGCTCGGGGCTTGAGCGCGTCGTCTTCTGCCTCTTTACGCCCAGCGATTACGCCGTCTTCGAGGCCGAAATGAAAAAGCACGCGACCGGAGGTGCCACATGAGCCGGGAGCACATTGACCGCAGCCGCCTCCGCACCTACCCCATCCGCGAACGGAGGCACAAAGTCCGCCTCGAGCACCTCGGCGCGCTGCCCGAGAAGGACACCGTTGCCGCGCTCATCGAGTCCATGCCGCGCCTGCTTGGGGCCGAGGCGCTCCGCGGCTTCGTGGACGCGGTGGTCGCCGCGCACGCCAAGGCCAAGCCGGTGCTCGTCGCCCTCGGCGGCCACGTCATCAAGTGCGGCTGCACCCCGTACATCATCGAGCTCATGCGCCGCCGGGTCGTCACCGGCGTCGCGATGCACGGCGCGACCGCCATCCACGACTTCGAGCTCGCCATGATCGGCCAGACGAGCGAGGAGGTCGCCGCGAGCCTCGAGGACGGCACCTTCGGCATGGTCGAGGAGACGGGCCGGCTCATGAACGAGGCGATCGCGGGCGGCGCCGCCCAGGGCCTCGGGGCGGGTCGCGCCCTCGGCGAGGCGATCATCAAGGCCGATTTCCCCCACCGCGACGTGAGCGTGCTCGCGGCCGGGATCGAGCTCGACGTGCCCGTGACCGTGCACATCGCCATCGGCACCGACACCATCCACCAGCACCCGAAGGCCGACGGCGCCGCCCTGGGCGAGACGAGCCTCAAGGACTTCGAGCTCCTGGCGAGCCTCGTGGCCGAGCTCGGCGACGGCGGCGTGTACATGAACGTCGGCAGCGCCGTCCTGCTGCCGGAGGTCTTCCTCAAGGCGCTCACCGTCGCGCGCAACCTCGGGCACACAGTCCGGGGCTTCACCACGGCCAACTTCGACATGCTCCGCCACTACCGGCCCGCCTCGAACGTCGTCGAGCGTCCCGTGCTCGCGGGGGGCACGGGCTACGACTTCGCCGGCCACCACGAAATCATGATCCCGCTGGTGACCGCAGCGATCCTCGCGCGTCTCACACCGTAGGGCCCAAAATTGAGCCCCTCTCTGTCAGTGCAGAGTCGGTTTCGCGCCTTGAGTGCCTCTTAATTGGTTCCGGCTATTGACAGGCGGCGCCCATGGCATTATATAAGGGGGTTTGACATCTTCAGCGCACCGCAGGTGCTGCTGCCGCTTCCCCGGCTTCCTGAGCAGAAGGTGATCCAGCATGAGCAACGGCAACTACGCAGTTGACGTCCTTCTCGATGAGAAGATCGTCACCGAGGAACAGGTGGAAAGGGCGCGGGAGTTCGCCGCCCAGCAGCGCATCCCGCTGGTCAAAGCGCTGCGCGAGCTCAAGCTCATCAACGGCGGCACGGTGGCCAAGGCGATCGCCAAGCACCTCGGCTACGAGTACGTGGACCTTTCGAGCGTCGAGATCCAGCGGAACGTGCTCAAGACCGTGCCCCACAGCGAGGCGCGCCGCTACAAGGCCATCCCGATCGCCATGCACGACAACACGGTCGTGGTCGCCGTGGCCGACCCGATGAACCTCAACACGCTCGACAACCTGCGCCACGTGCTCAAGACCGCCGTCGAGCCGGTCGTGGCCGACGAGGACGAAATCGCCCGCGCCATCGAACGCTACTACGGCGTCGAAGAGGAACAGGTCAACCGGATGCTCGAGGAGATCACCGCCGGCGACATCCGCTTCTATCAGGACGACGGCACCACGGTGAGCGCCGCCGAGCAAACCGCGGCCGAAACCGAAGAGGAAGCGGCCGAAGAAGCCCCCGTCATCAAGCTGGTGAGCCTCCTCATCCTCGAGGCGGTCCGCCACCGCGCTTCCGACATCCACCTCGAGCCGCTCGGGCGGCGGTTCCGCGTCCGGTTCCGCGTGGACGGCGTCTGCCACGAGATCCAGGGCCCGCCGCGCCGGCTGCAAGCCTCGGTGCTCTCGCGCATCAAGATCATGGCGAAGATGGACATCGCCGAAAAGCGCCTGCCCCAGGACGGGCGCATCATGATCAACGTGCTCGGGCGCGACCTCGACCTGCGCGTCTCGTCGCTGCCGGCCTGGCACGGCGAGTCCATCGTCATGCGCATTCTCGACAAGGAGAGCCTGCTGTTGGGGTTGCCCGAGCTCGGGTTCTCGAGCGAGGACCAGCGCGCCTACGAACGGCTCATCCAGCTCCCGAACGGCGTGCTGCTCATCACCGGCCCAACCGGCTCGGGCAAGACGACCACGCTCTATGCGTGCCTCAATTTCATCAACCGCCCCGACCGCAAGATCATCACCGTCGAGGACCCGATCGAGTACATGCTCAGCGGGATCAACCAGGTCCAGGTCAACGAGGACATTGAGCTGACCTTTGGCCGGGTGCTGCGCTCGATCCTGCGCCAGGCCCCCAACATCATCATGATCGGCGAGATCCGCGACCTCGAGACCGCCGAGATCGCCATCGAGGCCTCGCTCACGGGCCACCTCGTGTTCTCGACCCTGCACACGAACGACGCCCCGAGCGCGATCACGCGACTCATTGACATGGGCGTCAAGCCGTTCCTTGTCGCCTCGGCCCTGCAGTCGGTGATGGCCCAGCGCCTTGTGCGTTGCATCTGCCCCGAGTGCCGCGAGCCCTACACCCCGACAAGCTGGGAGCTCGAGACCTTCGGCCTGACCGAAGACAAGCTCAAGGGCGCCACGCTCTTCAAGGGCACCGGCTGTCGCGCCTGCAGCAACACGGGCTACCGCGGCCGGATTGCGATCTTCGAACTCATGACCGTTAGCGAGGACCTCCAGAAACTCATTTACCAGCGCGTGCCGAGCACCGAGATCCGCAAGGTCGCGCGCCAGATGGGGATGAAAACCCTGCGCGAGGACGGCATGCTCAAAGTGCTCAGCGGCGTCACCACCCTCGAGGAAATCATGCGGGTGACCGCCAAGGACGTGGACTAGCCTCGCGACCCCGGCGGCTCCAAACGAAGGGAACTTGACCGATGGAAATGAACGAACTGCTCCAAATCGTCGTGGATGAGAACGCCTCGGACCTCCACTTCTCCGTCGGCAAGCCCCCGTGCATCCGACTCGACGGACGGCTCATCTCGCTCGACGCCGACCCGCTCAGGCCGGAGGACACCGAGCGTTTCATGCGCAGCATCACGAGCGAGGAACAGATCCAGCGCGTGCGCGAGCACGGCGGCACCGACTTCGGGTTCGCCTTCGGCGACATGGCGCGCTTCCGCGTCAGCGTTTTTAAACAGAAAGGCTACTACGGCGTAGCGCTCCGGCTCATCCCCTCGAAGCTCCTGACCTGGGAGGAGATCGGCCTGCCGCCCGGCATCAAGGACCTCTTGTTCAAGCCACGCGGGCTCGTGCTGGTGACCGGCCCGACCGGCTCGGGCAAGACGACCACGCTCGCCACGATGATCAACATCATCAACGAGGAGCGGGACGTCCACATCATCACCATCGAGGACCCGATCGAGTACTACCACTCGCACAAGCGCGGCATCATCACCCAGCGCGAGCTCGGCGTGGACGTCCCCTCGTTTGCCGAGGCGCTCAAGCGCGGCCTGCGCCAGGACCCCGACGTGATGCTCGTGGGCGAGATGCGCGACCTCGAAACGATGGAGGCGGCGATCACCGCGGCCGAAACCGGCCACCTCGTCTTCGCCACCCTGCACACGACCGGCGCCGCCCGCACGGTGGACCGCATCATTGACGCCTTCCCGACCAACCAGCAGGAGCAGATCCGCACGCAGCTTGCGAGCTCGATCGTCGCGGTCATTTCGCAGATCCTACTCGTGCGGGCCTCGGGCAAGGGGCGCATCGCCGCCTTCGAGGTCATGGTGGCGACCCCGTCCATCCAGAACCTCATTCGCGAGAACAAGACGTTCCGGATTACTTCCGACATCCAGACCGGCGCCAAATTCGGCATGAAAACACTCGACTCACACCTGCTTGAGCTCTACCGCCACGGGCACATCTCCTACGGCGACCTCCTGACCAAGTCGCAGGACCCCGAGTCGGTCATCACCAAGCTCAAGCTGCAATCGGCCTGAGGCCACGCCGAGGGCCGCGAGACAGAGTAAGGAACAAGAACGATGACCGTGTACGACCAAGAGTTCCTCGGCTCGCTCCTCGTCGAGCTCGGCGTCGTCACGAGCGCGCAGCTCAACGACGCCATGGAGGAACGCGAACGCACCGGCAGACCGCTCGGACACATCCTCGTCGAGTTCGGGTTCGTCGGCGAAAAGGACCTCCTCAACGTGATCGCCGACCACCTCGGCATGGAGGTCGTCGCCCTCAAGGACAGGGACATCCCCAAGGACGTGCTCGCCACGATCGAGGCGCCGATCGCCCGGGCCTACGGCGTCATCCCCGTCGCCAAGGAGGACGGCACAGTCACCGTGGCGCTCTCGGACCCGCTCAACCCGACCATCCTCGACGACCTCCGTTTCATGCTCGACACCCACGTGCGCGGCGCCATCGCCGACAAGGAAGAGATCGAGGAGGCCATCGTCCGCCACTACGGCGACGTGGGCCAGAGCGTCGAGGAGCTCCTCAAGGAGATCGAGTCGGGCATCCCGGTCGAGGAGCTCGAGGAGCGCATCGGCGACGACGTCATCAGCCTGCGCGAGCTCGCCACCGAGGCGCCGGTCGTCAAGCTCTTGAACCTCGTGCTTATCCAGGCGATCAAGGACCGCGCCAGCGACGTCCACTTCGAGCCCTTCGAGAACGAATTCAAGATCCGCTACCGCGTTGACGGCGCGCTGTACGAAATGATGCCGCCGCCCAAGCACCTGGCGCTCGCGCTCACCTGCCGCATCAAGGTGCTCGCGAGCCTCAACATCGCCGAGCGGCGCCTGCCGCAGGACGGGCGCATCCAGATCAACGTGCTCGGCCGCTCGGTGGACCTCCGAGTCTCGACGCTGCCGACCGCGTTTGGCGAGAGCGTCGTGCTGCGCGTGCTCGACCGCTCGAACGTCCAGCTCGACATCAGCCAAATCGGCATGCGCGAGGACACGCTCGAGCTGATGAAGGAGCTCATTTTCAAGCCGAACGGGATTCTCATCGCCACCGGACCCACCGGCTGCGGCAAGACGACCTCGCTCTACTCGTTCTTGCGCTACATCAACCGGATCGAGGACAAACTCATCACCACCGAGGACCCGGTCGAGTACGACCTCGAAGGCGTCATCCAGGTGGCGGTCAACCCCCGCATCGGGCTGAGCTTCGCCCGCTGCCTCCGCCACATTTTGCGTCAGGACCCGGACAAGATCATGGTCGGCGAGATCCGCGACATCGAGACCGCCGCGCTCGCCGTCCAGGCCTCGCTCACCGGCCACCTCGTGCTCTCGACGATCCACACGAACGACGCGCCCGGCGGGATCACCCGGCTCATTGACATGGGGGTCGAGCCCTTCCTCATCACCTCCACCCTCGAAGGGATCCTCGCCCAGCGCCTCATCCGCACGATCTGTCCGCGGTGCAAAACCCCGTTCAAGCCGACCGAGTTCGCGCTCAACCAGATCGGCCTCACCCTCGAGGACATCGAGGGCAAAGAGCTCTTCTACGGCCGCGGCTGTCCCGACTGCAACGACTCCGGGTATCGCGGACGCACCGGCATCTTCGAGCTGCTCGGCATAACCGACTCAATCCGAGAACTCATTATCAAGAACGCGCCCACGGTGGTGATCCGCGAAAAGGCCAGAGAGGAAGGCATGCGCACGCTGCGCGAGGAAGGCATATTAAAGATCTTTGACGGCACGACCACCATTGAGGAGGTCGCCAGGGAAACATAAACGCGTTTACCACCGGAGGCGGCGTCTTTTTCCCTTGACGGCCCCGCTCAAGAGTGGTAAATAAAAAGTGAAGTTGTGGCGACCCACCTGTTTGGGTGCCATCGCAAGCCGGCTATTTCCAACGGCTTAGTACATTATCAGTTCCAGGAGCTGGGCTGCGAATGGCGCCAACTTGCAAAGTTCGGTCCGTGCACGCCGAATTTTCTGTGCCCATCCCGGCCCGAGATATGCTATGAATTCGCACTTGCCGGGGCGGCCCATGCGTGGTGAGTGCTTCCCACGACCCGGGCGCCTCGGCAGAAACGCCGCACCCCAAGGGGCAGGGCGTACGCCGGAGGTCTGAAGGAGGAGACGATGGCCCGCTTCAAGTACGTGGCGATGACCGATAAGGGCGTCGAGGTCAACGGCGCCGTCAGCGCCGAAAACCAGGTCGCCGCCATTCAGCAGATCCGCGACCTCGGCTACTTCCCCACGCAGGTGATCGAGGAAACCCTGCGGGGCGGTGCCGCCGCCCGCGCCGGCGTCGCCAAGGCCGAGAAGGGCACCGGCCTCAACATCGAAATCTCCATCCTCACGCCAAGAACGATCAGCGGCCGGGTGTTGGCGATCTTCACCCGCCAGCTCGCCGTGCTCATTGACGCCGGGCTCCCGCTGCTCAAGTCCCTCCGAGTCCTCGAGGAACAGCAGAAGCCCGGGCCGCTCAAGAACGCGCTCGCCGGCATGGGCCAGGCGGTCGAGAGCGGCAGCACCTTCTCCGAGGCGCTCGCCGCCTATCCGCGCTTGTTCAACAAGCTCTTTGTCAACATGGTCAAGGCGGGCGAGGCTGGCGGCGTGCTCGAGGTCGTGCTCAACCGGCTCGCCGAATTCGTCGAGAAGAGCGAAAAACTCAAGAGCAAGGTCAAGTCGGCGATGATCTACCCGATCGCGGTCATCAGCTTCGCGATCGCGGTGCTTGTCCTGCTCATGACGTTCATCGTGCCGAAGTTTCGGGCGATCTTCGAGAACGTCGATCTCAAGCTCCCGGCGATGACCCAGCTCCTCATTAACATCAGCAGCTTTTTCCGATCGAACATCTACTACACCCATCCGCCCTTCATCGGGATTATCCCCCTGATCCCTCTTGGGATCTATCTTCTCTTCCGTTTCATCAAAAGCACCGAGCGGGGCAAGATGTTCTTCGACGCGGCCAAGCTCAACCTCCCGATCTTCGGGGTGTTGGTGCGCAAGAGCGCCGTGGCGCGCTTCAGCCGCACGCTTGGCACCTTGATCACCTCGGGCGTCCCGATCCTTCAGGCGCTCAACATCGTCCGCGAAACGAGCGGCAACGAGGTGATCAGTCAGGCCGTGGGCAACGTGCACGACTCGATCCGCGAAGGCGAGTCGATCGCGGGCCCGCTGCGCGACACCAAGGTGTTCATGCCCATGGTGATCTCGATGATCGAGGTCGGCGAGGAGACCGGCAAACTCCCCGACATGCTCATGAAGATCGCCGACGTCTACGACAACGACGTGGACAACGCGGTCGCGGGCATTACCTCGATCATCGAGCCGATCCTCATCGTGATGTTGGCCGTGATTGTGGGCTTCATCGTGATCGCCCTCTTTCTCCCGCTGATCGGCCTCATCCGCGGCATGAGCGGCGAAGGCGAGACCGCAGGACCCTAGCAAAAAGAACGGACGCCGCCCCGGGCAGAACCGGCAGCGGCCACAAAAGGACGGAAGAGATGAGACCGGTACCCTCAGCACACCGCCACAGCTCCGCCCCGCGCCGATGCAACGTGAGACGCGCCCGCCGAAGCCCGACTCGTGCTGCGCAGCGATTCATCCTTCGTAGTACCACGGAGAATGGAAGCGCTGCTTCGCACGGCAGCAAGCGCGAAGCAGGGCTTGCCCTGCGTAGCCCGAAGGGCGAAGCAGGGTTCACCCTCGCCGAACTCATCGCCGTGGTCACCATCATCGCCATTCTTGCGGCGGCGGTGGTCGGCGGCATCATCTTCGCCCAGAAGCGGGCCGCGATTGCCGCCACCAAGGGGCTTCTCGGAAGGCTTTCCGTGGCCATCAACGAATACCGCAACGACTACGGCGCCTACCCGCCCGACTGGAAGCCTGTGGGCGGCTGGGGCGGCTGGGACCCGAAACCTGACAACGAAATCAACACGCCGGCTGAGACGCTCTGGTATTTCTTGGCGGGGATGTACGAGGGCATTTCGGACACGGATCGCGAGAAGCTGGCGCACAAGACAGCCTATCTCAACTTTCAGGAAAGGGACCTCAAGCGCGTCGGCATCTTTTCCTGGAAGCCCGCCAAGGAAAATGAGACCTGGATCCTGGACCCCTCTGACGAGCCCGACGGCCTCTCCAGCAGCGATGAGTTCCCCGAGATCGTTGATGCTTGGGGCATGCCGATCTACTACGTTTACAAGGGCAGCTACAGAGATATTGAACCGCGGGTCAATCCGGATTCCTTTGATCTTATCTCGCGCGGGGCGGATCGGCTCATCGGCAACAAAGGGAGTTCGAGAGGCTATAACGATCGTGACGTACTAATCAACGGCCAGTATCCCAATCGCGACAACATCATACAGTAGTCAGCGCGACAGCAATCATCAGATAAAAGGAGAGGACTCATGAAACGCATAATGAAACGTCCGGCCGGCGGCTTCACGCTGACCGAGCTGCTCATCGTCGTGGCGATCATCGGCATCCTCGCCGGCATGACCTACGGCGCCATCACCATCGGGCTCAAGCGAGCGCGCATGAGCGCCACCCGCAGCCTGATCCACGCCATTGACGTCGGCATACAGAACTTCCAGGCCGACTTCGGCAGCATTAAGATGCTCAGGGGCTCCTCGGACGCCGCGACCCGCAAGAACGTCCGGCTCGGCCTCCTCGGCCTTAAGGACAACGGCGAACCCGACTCAAGCGTCCGGGACGACCCGCGCTGGCTTGGTGGCCCGTACCTCGACATCCAGGTCGAGAAGCACCTCAGCCAGGATGACAACTACATCTTCATTGACGACTGGAAAGAGCTGATCTACTTCGAGCTCGACCCGGACAAGGTCGTCTTCAACATTGACCGCTGGGACCTCTGGTCCCTCGGCCCAGACGGCGAGGGCAGCAAAAACTTGAACAGCTTCCAGAGCGGCACTTACGAAAAGCGGCGCGAGGACTACCACGAGCACAAGGAAAACGACAGGGAAGTCAACCGCGACAACATCGGTAACTGGTAGCAGCGAGGTGCTCCCATGAAAGCGCCAAAACAGAGGTCGCGCAAAGCAGGGCTTGCCCTGCGTAGCGCGAAGCGCGAAGCAGGACGTGTCCTGCGTAGCCGGACTCGTGCTACGCAGCGAAGCGCTGCTTCGCAGAGTAGCAACGGCGGAGCAGGATTCACCCTCATCGAGTTGCTCACGGTCATCGGCGTGGCGGGCATCCTGCTCGCCGTCGCCGTCGTCGGCTTCAACGCCTTCGGCCGAAGCGCGCGCCTGCGCACCGCCGGACGGCTCATCGGCCAGCAGCTCGACCTCGCCCGCCAGCGCGCGCTGACCTTGCGCGCCATGTATGGCGTGCAATTCCAAGCCCGGGGCGAGCCGGATCGCGGCAGGCTCCGCATTTACTACAAGGACCCCAACCTGACCGAGGACTACCCGACGGTCGGCAGGTGGACCGACTTGCCGCCCGGCATCGAGTTCGGCGCGGCCTCTCCCGTGGGGAGCAAGATGCCGCCCCTCGTGATTGAGTTCAAGCCGACGGGCCGGGCTGTGCTTACGGCCGTCACCACGTTCAAGGTCCACGACTTGGAAACCGGCAAGGAACGCGTGATCGAGGTCGTGCCGATTACCGGGCATACAAAGGTCTATACCGAATAGCGCGCACGGCACACGCACGAAGGACGAAAACAATGAAAACGATAGCACGCAAAAACCGGGGGCTCACGCTCATCGAGGTCGTCACCGCGCTCGGCGTCATCGCCGTCGGCCTGGTCGGCCTGCTGGCGATCTTTCCCGTCGGCATGCAGGCCAGCGCCCGCGCCGCCGACCGCACAGCCGCCGCCCTCCTCGGCGAGTACGTCATCGAGCAGGTCCGGCTCCAGCAGAGCGAGATCGAGACGGGTGACGAAACGCCCCAGGCGCTCGGCACGCTCGGCTGGGACGATTACACCTACGGTGGCGAGTCGTACACATTCAACCCCGAGAGCCCCGGGGGCAAGCGCTTCGGCAGCGGCGAGCAGATCGTCAAGCAATCGCCAACCCCAAACTCCGACCTGACCGACCAGGAGCTCTACTCCCGCTACGAGGTCACCCTCATGTTCGGCAAGGTCCTCGACAAGGATGGCAACGAGATCGAGAGCCTCAGCGGGTTGAAGCAGGTCACCGTCACCATCCGCTGGCCGCGGGCAACGAGCACCGCCGAGCGCAAGAGACAGGACACAATGACCTTCGTCACGTACATTCGGCCCACGATGACACCGTAGGGCCGCCGGACGAAGAGAAACGAGAGGCCATCATGAAACACACAAGACGAGATAAGAGCTACGCAGGACTTGCCCTGCGTAGCTCGAAGAGCGGAGCAGGGTTTACCTTGCTCGAGGTGCTCGTGGCGATGACGATCCTCGCCATCCTGGGCGCCGCGCTCTTCACCATGTTCACCCAGGCGAGCGGCACCTGGCAAATGGCCGACGCCCGCACCCAGCAGTTCGCCGCCGCCCGCGAGGCCCTCGGCCTGATCAGCATGGAGCTTCGCCAGGCCGTCGCCCCGCCCAGCGCCGCCGTTGGGGGCTTCTGGGGCTCGGAGGTCAAGAAAGACATTGATGAAGTCTACTTCGTTGCGCCCACGGAGACCCGCAGCCCGGAGGCCGGGCAAGACGTCTGCGTCATCGGTTACTGGGTGAACGACGACGGCGACCTCATGCGCTACTGCTTGTCGGATGACGCCGGCGTCGGCAACTGGAGGGACCTCTCCCCCAAGAGCAACATCCAAAACAAGAGCGAGCGCATCGGCGTCAACGTCAGGTCCCTGACCTTCGAGTACTGGGGGCCAACCGACACCAAATGGCCAGGCAGGAAAACGTGGCAGAGCCCCGACGAAGGCGACACGCTGCCGCAGGCGGTTCGGATCACGCTCGTCATCCAGGACCCCAACGACCCGACGGACGAGGATAAAGACAAGACGTTCATAACCATCGTGCGGCTCGACGCCGCCAAGAGGACCGAAGAATAACCGAGCCATCATACACGTTTCATTTTCCCATCATCCGGCTCACGCGCAACAAACGAATCATTCAACCGGATGAGAAAGGCAAACAGACCATGAAAACGCTCCTTCACATGCCGCGCAACGAGCAGGGCATCGCACTGCTCATCGCGCTCGCCGTGCTCGTGCTCATGGCGATCCTCGCCGTCGCGTTTTACACGAGCCAGGACATCGAGAGCATGGCGGCCCTGAACGCGCGGGCTGCGCGCTCGGCCGAGGCGATCGCCGAGGGCGGCCTCGAATGGGCCATCTCGCTGATCGAGAGCGACGAGACGCCCGGCTATGACACGAACTTCGACATCTGGGGCCCACGCGCCAAGGATGCCGGGCTCTGGTACTCCAGCGAGCACGACATGCTCTTCAACAACGGCAGCGACAACGAAGTGGACCTCTCCGACCTCGTGGAGGACAACGACGCGCGCTGGATCGAGGTCGGTTTCAAAAACGGCGACGTCACGCGCCCCGCTGGGCGCATTGCCGTCATCATCGAGTGCGAGAGCGGCAAGGCCAACCTCAACGTCGTCGGGAACGCCGCCGACGGGCAGGCCGAGGGCATCAACCCGGCCGAGGTGAGCCTCCACACAATCATTGGCGCCATCCCCGACACCGAGGCCGCGTGGCCCGGCAGCATCATTGATGCGCGCAACGGCGGCGACAGCACGATCGGCGGCGGCGGCGACGACGACGGCGATGGGCCCCTCGGCTGCATCCAGTGCGACGACGACCTCGACGGAACGGCCGATCCGGATGACACCAGTGACGCCACCAACGAGCCGGACGAACGAAATATGTACGCCATCGCCGGCAACGACATCGCTTTCCTTGACCTCTCGACGGTCCTCATGGACGCCAGCATGACCGGGGCCGACGAAGAGGAGAAAAACGCGAACCGGAGGAAAGCCCTCGAGACGATCCGCGACTACGTCACCGTCAACTCGCGGACGCAGAACGTCTACCCGCTCAACCCGGCCGACGCGGATCCCACGTGGCGCAACCGGCTCTGCGTCAACCTCGACGCCACCACCGCGCAACAGATCCGCGATGAACTCGGCGCGCTCGATGGAGCCGACCGCCTGCCGACTGGCGCGGACGTGGACCTCGACCAGATCGCCGCGAATATTCGCGACTTCACCGACGGGGAAGCGTCAAAGGAGCCAACCGAGCTCAACGGGAAGTATGGACTCGAGCAGACGCCGTACCTCAACGAGATCGAGACGAGCCCGAAGCCCTACCCAGCCACCTACGATGGGAGGGACGCTATGGTATATGACCACGGGGAGTTCATCGAGGTTGTCAACCCGTACGAGGATGAAGCGAAGGTGAAAGTCCAGGCACCTGGACTCACGAATACCGGGGGCAACAGAGATGTCTTTTCTGATCCTGTGGACGTTGAGGGCCGCAGCGGGGATGACGTCGGGGACGAAGGCTACGCTGTCATTGGCGACACGAGCGCGCGTATCTGGTTGCTCCCGATCCCACCGGAAACTCCGGGTGAGTGGCGCTATGTACCAAACTACGGCGATTACCCACTTGGGTGTGACAGCTACATGAACCTGGACCTGGAAAGTAACAGTAGGATCACCCTAAGCACGAATGACGACGACACCATCGAGATCGCCACCCAATATGGCAGTGATGACCAAGGTTCACAGACGGCTCAAAAAGACGACCCCAGGGCTCGCGTCGAAGAGAACTGGAAGCTGGCTACGGATACAATGGGAAAATTCAATTCCTCCACTTGCAAGCCAAGCGAGTCCGGCGACGAGGATGGTGACATCGGGCTCAGCAATCTGTACGTGATATACAACGGCCCGGTCGGCTCCATCGGCCACCTGGGCCGGGTGCACACAGGCCAACCGTGGCAAACGATTGATCTGACGGGCGAGGGCGTCACCTGGGACACTGTGCATACGACCCGAACCTGGCTCAATATCTACGACGCCTTCACCACCTGGACGGACACCGACCCGGAACACCACCCCTACGGCCTGATCAACATTAACACGGCACCTAGCGAAGTTTTGGCGGGTCTAAAAGGCGTGGACGCATCCGGGCTGTACAGCGCCACGCAGCCGGGCTCGGGCACAGGGCGCGTCATCGAGAGCATCGGCGAGCTCGGTGAGTACCTCGATATGTCGAGTGGGAGCACGACCTGGGACCGCGAAAAACATCTGGCGGACGTGGCCGGCCTGGTCACCGTGCGGTCGCACGTCTTCCGGGTGACCGTGCGCGCCCAGGCGCTCGATCGCCAGAGGCGGAAGATAGCCGAGCGCCGGCTCGAGGCGAGCGTTCTGCGCGAGGTCGAGCTCAACGACAGCGGCGAGCCGACCGGCGTCATCAAGGTGCGGGTGCTCTCGATGCGCTGGCTCTCTGAGGATTGAAAAAAAGAGGATTTATCCTGCGTAGCCTCCTGGCGAAAGGGAGGATTTATCCTGCGTAGCCTCCTGGCGAAGCAGGAAAAAATTCGATTTGACACGGCCCCCCACAGGTGCTACATAGTAGTGCCTGGCTCTAAGGAGGGGGCAGGCTGCCGCGGCGCCATGTCGCGGCAAACACAAAGAGGAGAGACACGGTTCCGGAGTCCTGAGACGCCTGCCACGTCTTTATACATAGCCGTCATACCAAATCATTGACCGAGACGGACAAGGCGAGGCACGGAACCATGAACCCCGAACGTCGGAGCGCGAGGCGCTCAACCCACCCCTCTTCATGGCCCGATACTACTCTGCGTAGTACGCTACGTAGCACGAGTCCCGTCGCCTTGGTGTGCCACTGTGCCGCGCTCGGAAACGAAGTTTTTTACGCCGAAGGGACTGAGCAGCCATGAGTAAATCGCATATCTGTTTCGACGTCGGGTCGGACACCCTCAAGATGGCCCACTTCACGGCCGAGGGCGACACCCTGCGCCTCGAGGACTACGCGGTGGTCAACCTGGGCATCGCGCCGGACACCCCCATCGAGGAGCACCACGCCGTGGTGGCCCAAACGATCCGGTTCACCCTCGATGAGCGCAAGCTCCGGCCCAAGAGCATCCTCATCTCGCTCTCGGGCCAGTCGGTCTTCGTCCGGTTCGTCCGGCTGCCGGCGGTCGAGGAGAGCAAGATCGCCCAGATCGTGCGCTACGAGGCGCAGCAGCAGGTGCCGTTCCCCATCGACGAGGTCGAGTGGGACCACCAGCTCATCGGCGACGCCTCGGGCGAGGAAATTGACATCGTGCTCGTGGCGATCAAGACCGAGATCGTCTCGGGCCTCGTCGGGGCGATCCGCAAGCAGGGCCTCGAGGTCGAGGCGGTGGACGTCTCGGCGCTCGCGCTCTACAACGCGCTGGTGTTCAACGAGGGGCCGTTCGAGACCTCGACCGCGCTCATTGACCTCGGGGCCAAGACGACCAACCTGATCATCGCCGAGGGGATCAACCTCTGGTCGCGGAGCATCCCGATCGGCGGCGACAACTTCACCAACGCCATCGCCAAAGAGCTGCACATCTCGATCGTCGAGGCGACCAAGCTTAAACGCCTCGTCACGATCGGCGGGGCGCCGACCGACGACGAAAACGTCCGGCGCGCCTCGGACGCCGCCACCGCGGTGCTGACCCGGCTGCTCGCCGAGATCCGGCGCTCCATCGGCTACTACCGATCGCAGTCGCAGGGGACGCCGGTGCGACGCGTTGTCATCTCCGGCGGCGGCTCGTCCATCAAGGGCATCACCGCGTTCCTCACCGAGAAGCTGCGCGTCGAGGTCACGCCGCTCTCGCCGACCGCGAAGCTCTGCGTCGCGCCCGGGGTGAACGCCGAGACGCTCAAGACCCAAGCCCATCTGCTCGGCGACGTGGTGGGGCTCGGGCTGCGCGCGGCCGAGCGCGGGCTCATGAGCGTCAACATCCTGCCGAAAGCCGTCGTCTACCAGCGCGAGCTCTCGAAGAAGAAGGTCTACATCGTCGGCGCCGCCGCGTGCCTGATCGGCGCGCTGCTCCTGCTCGGCCTCCACGCGCAGGCCAGCGCACGAGGTGCCAGGCAAAGGCTCGACGAGTTCGATATCAAGGAACGGCAGTGGACCGTTTGCGCGAATGCGATCAAGAAGGTCTCTCGCGAGCGCAGGGAAATCGAAGAGTTCGCCGAGGAAATCGAGAAGATGCAGTCGGCACGCCTCTACTGGGTGGACTTCCTCGAGACGATCAAGCGCGAAAAGCCCGAATACGCCTGGGTCACCCGCATCCACCTCGAAGGGATCGAGGACCCCGGCAAGATGCTCGGTCGCTCCGGGTTCGATCTGGGCCTGGAGTATCCAGAGGCCGGTATAAAGCCGCCCACACGCCGCGTGCGGCCGTCGTCGAGGGAGATAATAAGACCGCCCGAGCCAGGGCAAAGAACCGACGGGGAAAAACCCCGCGTGACGCTCGAGGGCTACCTGAAAATCACCAGGAGCGTCGAGAACCCGGAAGGGTCGCTCGCCCGCCAAGTGGAGAACCTGCGCGTCGCGCTCGAGGAGCGGAACAAGTACCTCGGCAACGTCGTCCTGGTCGCCATGGCCCCCGTCAGGGCCACCGGGCCACGCGGGGAGACGCTGGGCAAGTTTGTCTTCGAGGCCGAGCTCGACATCCCGATTGAATTCTGAACCGAAAGAGGCGCATCCATGCACCCGAAAAAGAACATCGCCTTCACCGCCATCGTGGCCATCTTGGTGGTCGTATTCCTCATCGTGGCCGTCTGGCTTCTGCACCAGGCTTCCGCCGTCAGCAAGCTCAAGAACAAGAACGAAGCCAAAGAGGCCAGCATTGATCGGCTCAAGACGCTCCGCCCAACCAAGCAGCGGCTCGAAGGACTCAGCACGTACAAGGATGACGATACGACCGCCTACGCCCAGCTCAAGGAACAACTCCTGACCTGGTGGGACAAGGACGTCTACGACCCCGAGAAGTCCCCGCGCAACCCAGGCCTCTTCCTGGGCAACCTCCAGACGCTCAGCAGGCAGATCCGCTACTTCGCCTACAAAAAAAAGGTCACGCTCGGCACGGACGTCCCCAACCTGAGCTTCCCCGAACTGCTCGGCGAGGACAGACCGCCGCGCGAGGTCACCTACGACATGCTCAAGCAAGCCTCGGCCGTCCGAGACATCCTGATGCTGCTCATCCACGAGGAGGTCGAGTCCATTGACTCGATCGCCTTCCTCAGCGGCAGCGGGCCGGAGCCCGGCGGGAAACTTTTTAAGAAATACCTTTTCAGCGTCTCCTTTAGCTGCCGGTACCCTTCACTCGCCAACTTCCAGGCGGACCTCGTCAACAGAACCAAGACGCCGGTGGACCCCTACGGCGAGTACCCCCGCAACTTCCTGGTCATCCAACGGCTCTCCTACGACGCCGCGGATCGCAAGGTGGCGAGCCTCGAGGCCGCTGCCGCCGCGGAAAGCGCCGCCGCGGAAGGGAGAACCACCCCGAGCACCGGGCCGGCGGTGTCCCCGTACGGTCGCGAGCTGGCGATTGACGAGTACGGGAGGGCGCGTGAATTCGCCCCTCGAGAGCGGGAGGAGACGAAACCCACCATCGGCCGCGAGCCGAACTACAACATCCTGAACGTGACCATGACCATCACGCTGTTTGACTTCACCGAGGAAATTACCGGGCCGATCCCCGGCACCGAGGAAAGAAACGCGAGAACCGCGGCGAATTCGCCGCGCATCGGCGAGTAGGCCGCCCGAGGCACAAGGAGCGCCCCGAGCCCCAAAAGGACAGTGACGAAACATGCGCCCCGGAAACACAACACGATGGCTCTGGCACGCCGATAAGCTCTTCTTCGGCACCGTGCTCCTCGTGTGTGCGCTCGCGGTCCTCTCCTTCTGGAGGGACGGCCCGCGACAGGCCGAGGTGCCGACACTGCCCTTGTACGCGCCGCTCGCGCTCGCGCCCATCGAGATGCCCTCGATCGAGCCACGCATGCCGGACATCGCCACGGGCCTCGCCACCGACCCCGACGAGTACCTCCCC
>Ga0180431_10003155_pt1 | contig 21421 bp, 22 predicted proteins | sample SS_ome_11_FD_132459 | JGI IMG/M metagenome (GOLD analysis project Ga0180431, IMG submission 132459) | Hypersaline lake sediment archaeal communities from the Salton Sea, California, USA - SS_1_MS_1 metaG | ecosystem: Environmental > Aquatic > Non-marine Saline and Alkaline > Hypersaline >...
CGTAAATACCGGTGACATCCGGATTCTGCAATGTTATTGGAAACTGCGTCTGTAGTACTTGTGACGTATTCTTGTCGTCACGCTCGTCGAGTACCAACACACCAGCGCGTTTTAGTTCAGCCGCCTGCTTCTCAGACAGACCATCCGGCCATGTACCGTCGTACACGTGGATTGTCAGCTGCGCATTTGGATCTGCGGCGGGTTTATCCTGCCATACGCTACCGGTAACTGTGCGTGCGCGTTTTTGCAGCTTTGGTACGACGGGCTGCGCCGATGTGAGCGTCTGCGCAACATCGATCGCTGTTTTGATTAAATCGGGGCCGTAGCATTGTGCAAATTTCTGCACAAATGCCGGACGTGCGTCGAGCAGTTTAATAAAACGCCACGCCATGGCGGCGCTGGTTTTAACCAACTCTGGCACCGCGGGCTCGACTGGAACATGCCGCCCTTTTGCATACATTAGACCAGGTAGTCCTTGCTGCAACCACGGGGGTTGCTGCGAAGCATATTTTGCTGGCGGCTGCTTGAATTGCATCATTGACGGCCGGTCGGCGCCATATTCCAGTACGTTCGTGTTGACTTCCTCGCCGAGTGTGAGCGGCTTGCGATTTAGGATATAATCGATCCAGCCCTCCTCCATTGGCACAAATGTATCCGAATCCTTGAGCCAAAGGAGTTCGTGGCCCTTCAACTGGCCATTGAGAAAGAACACCGGCGCATAGAGCATTTGCGGTCCAATCTGGAAGCCAAAAACGCCAACAGCACGATCATTGTCGTCGTTTTTCTCTAGCAGCTGGAATCCGAGTTCGTGCGGAAGCAGTTGCGGTGCACGACTGCGGAGGAATGTGTGCGCCAAGTTTGAAAAGGCCTGCTCAAAGGGAATATCGCTCCCGCCTTCGAGCGCATTGGCGGCCCGCTTGATAAAACTTGACCGTTTGCACGTGCGGACAAGTTTGGTCCAGTGCTCAATTTCGGGTGTGCGAAACCGCGATGCGGGTGCAATGCTCATTATTCACTTCCTTGTGTGCTCGGTAAGGGCATCATCCATAACATACCTGGCCCGCCAGCGTCTGATTTATTCTATAGTAACTCGCAAAACCCCGCAATCTCAGGGTTTCGGTGGTCTTAGTACGTTTTTGGGCCATGTTTTGCCAAATTCGACGCCTTGTGCCAACGCTGGAGCATAACTTGTCCCTGCTATATCCGACGTACCACCAGTATGTACTGCGCTTAACAGGCTTCGTTTTTGTCCGGAGCCGATTAAACGTGTCATCCAATCAGGATCATGGCTTGCAATTGCCATTGCACGCACCATTCGCGGCGTAAACGGTGGCGCATCGCGATGAACCGCCATGGATTTCACGCCAAAATCGTTAAAATCGGCCAACATTGACGGTTGAATGCGTGTTCCGATCGTATAATGGAGTATCGGTTGCTCCAAATACCGCCCTATTGCCTGTTTCGGCGTCACAACTTCGGTGCCGGGACGCTGTTTCCAGTCGTGCTCCAGCTGACTGTACGATACTAGGTCGCCCGGAAGATAATCGTCGAGCGGGTCGTCCATCTCTACGTGATCAATCAGACCGCGAGCGATCAATTCGACGTTCCGACGATTAACCCCCATGCCGGAATCCCGGTACGCCTTTACGTATTCGCGCGCAAAATACCGCCGTCCCTCGCCAATTCCCTTGTGTTTGACAATTTCAGCCGGATTCGGCAATCCGTCTGACAATAGGTCACCAGCTTCAATTTCGTCACCCTTTTTTACGGTGGGCGTGAACCCGGGTGACACAAAATGTCGCTGCTCGTTTATCCAGATATACGTCCCGCCCGCGGGCGCCTTGTCGATGCGATTAACGCGGCCGTCAGTTTGCGCATGCGCAGCGCCCGCTTTGAACGTTTTTGGCACCTGGATCAGCTGATTCAATCGTTGAAAACTCGATAATGATTGTCCGGCGCCGGCAACACCCCCGGAATGTTTTGCACTCAGTTGTCCTTGTGTGATTTTTTCGCCGAGCGCTTGCGCTGCTGTTGCTCCAACCATGTCTCCAAGCTGCGGCAAACGGTTTCGCTCGCGTATACCAACATCACGAGCAGACACACCACCGCTGGCAGGGCCACCGACAATTGGAGAACGTACAAGAATACTTTTGATGCCATGATTTTTCAAATCCGCTAGGATTTTTGGTGTCAACACGGTATTGCGGTCGTATTCACCAACCGGTGATGCGAGCAATGCGCCGGCGTTGTCCACATCCGTCACGTCGACTGGCATGCCGCGCAGGTTGTTACTCGGTTTATCGTCGTCAACCTGCGTTACCAACAAACGATGCGCAAGTTGGTTTAATTGCTTCGATAAGAATCCGGCATCCTGTACTGCAAATTTGGTCGCAATTAGGCCTTTACGTGCGCCAAACGTGCCCGCCCAATACTCTGCTGGACTCAGTCCTTCTGAATAACTCGTCGTTACGGGGAACGGAATGACGCGGTCACGGTGATCAAGATACAGCATATCACCGCCAATTAATCGTTTGAGGCCAGCCGGATTCCCGCGCGCACCGGCACGTATTTGTGCCGCCAGCGGGTTGTCCATCTGCGTCGCCTCATCCAGTATCGCTTTCTCTAACGTCTGATGTTCTTTCGCTGTAGCTTCAATGATCTTGGCTTCGCGTTTCGCGCCCGACCAATCTTTGTGCGCCATAATCTCACGCATTCGTCGCCGCAATCGCATTCGTGATTCGTGCACGGCAGGTACCGGCAATAAGTGCTCCAAGCCAAACGAATGGCCGCCGGTTTCATAAGCAACGGCGCGTCCGACGTTCGACAAGTGGTGTGCAATATCGCGATATTTGTCGGGATATCTGGCTGCAACCTCGTCGAGTAACGCATATACCTGCTTCTTGCCCATTGGACGGTTGTAGTCCCGCAGCTGCGGTGGGAGCTGCCGATTGATTAGAATTTGGCCAACCGTCGTCTTCAGCATCATCAACTACCTTTCGGTATCAGCAACTCACCGGGCGGGCTCGGAAATTCCGATACCGGATGCCGGTCAATAATTACCGTATCCTTAATTCCCAACGCTTTTAAGGCGTTTTCGAACCCCTGCTCGCCCGCATGCACAACAAAAATGTGCTCGGGCGAATGTTGCGCCGCCACAACAACCGGTGTATTGTTGTTATCGCGTATTACGAGACGCGTGCATTCAAATTGCTGCGGATTACCCAGCTTATTGTGTGTTTCAACGTGCATTCTTTTTATACAGACTCCGGGCAAGCGCACCAATCATATCGAGCCGTTCGCCCTGTTCACGGAATGTGGTTGATGTAATCGGGCCTTCGACGGACTTCGGGATATCCAACATATCCGCCGCCGTTTTCACCGGTTCAACCGGTGAAATAGGTGCTTGCCCGCCAATGCTCGGTAGACCGGGGCTGGCTTCGCCAGCCGATTGTTCAAGCGGCTGGCTTTGCGGTTGTTGCCCCGCCATCGTCTGCGCGACCGTCTGGTCATCCAGAATATCGGGCGGCATCGGCATGTTGGCTTGCTGATGCAAATTGGTCAGCAATTTACGTACACGGGACAACTCCATGTAGATAAACGCTGGATCGATCTTTTTGGCGCCGCCGGCGCCCGGGCCTGCGCCAGCACCGGCCCCCGCGCCGCCCTGGCCGCCCATAGCTGCCTGCACAGCCTGGTCTATCGCAGCCTGTATCTCGGGAGGGACCGCCCCTCCTCCACCGCCTGGAGGCATTCCGCCTGCCATTGGATCCATCGGCGGTACCGCTCCACCCGCTGCCATCGCCGGGTCACCAGGCGGCATTGCACCTGCTGCCATCGGGTCCATCGGCGGCGCTCCGCCTCCTGCTGCCATTGGATCCATCGGCGGCGCGCCGCCGCCTGCTGCCGGATCCCCCGCCGGCGGAACGAATGCTTCCTTTTGGCGCGTTTGATTTGCGGTGTTCTCACGCTTGACCCGCCATTCTGCCATTTTCAGCAATTGCGGATAAATCTGATGCTTTACCATAGTTCGATCCTTTGTTGGACACTGCGTGACCCTTATATGCTTATACTCGTTTTTTTACGGCTCAACAATCTCAACTTGCTGATCTGCGCCGATTTCACCACGATTATAGGCCGCTAAGACATCCTGCATATTGCGAAATACCTTAACGCCCTTTTTTGGGTTGCGTTTTGTTGAAGCGTTCCATAACCCGCCAATATACTCGTTTGTGGGTGTATGTATCGGCTTGAAATCGCCCGCAGCTAATAGATTTTGCGACGGAAGTAGCGAAGTTCGCGCTTCCTGGATTGCTTCATCTGTACCCGGAACATGAAATTGCATCGCATCGCCGTCGAAGTCCGCGTTGAACCCCTTTACGATCAGCGGCGGGAGCTCTAGTACAGTTGACGATGTGAGTTGTGGCTCTGCTGCAAGCACGCCGTATTTGTGCAACACTGGTGCACGTGTGATGATAACCGGTCGTTTATCCATCTCTGCCAGCAGCTCGCGGCGCGCATCCGATGTGCGATCCTCCGTTTGCTTCAATGCTTGCAATTTGGACATACCACGCCGAACCAATCGGCGTACCACAAACGGCCGATAAACCGTCCACGCTTGCTCTTCGGGCAAACCGACTTGATCCATATTCAGATTCGGGTTCGGCACGATTGTGGCACGGCCCACCAGATCAACACTTGAACCAAGGAGTTTGCGTTGAAATACGCCGTACTTCGGTGATGCGCCGAAAACCTGTTTCAAAATACCCTGCACACCCTGTTCGCGGTTTTTTGTCGCAAGCGGGTTGCCGAGGCCTGTTACGCTTCGAAACGCTTTATAAACATTTAAGCGCTCGTCAGTTGTATCGTCGACAACCTTTGATAATTCCTCGAATGCGTGGTTCGCGTCGAACAGTTCTTTGTATAGATAATTCGCGTCGGCGACGAGTGGTGTACCGGTTTGCTGCATCACACTTACCGGGCGGAATGCCGGCGGTAACACAGGCACGCGATCCAGGAACCAATCTTTCGGATGCTGCCCCAGTCGCTTTGCGTTTTTCAAATAACGCAGACGGCGGATTGCAGTATCGCGTTTTGTCGCGCGGCTTGATCGCGCAGCCGCTTCGGCTTGTTGAATCTCTTTATCGAGGTTCATGCGCTCGAGCGCTGTAAATAATGCTTGCGGACCGGTTGACGATTTATCATCAATAGCAGCCGGGTCGTTGCCGAAGTGTTCTTTGCCAGCCAGCACATTCTCGAATTGCTTCTTTGTGAGCCCAAGTATGTAACGCATCGGCTCTTCCATTGCCGGATTGGGCAACGGTTCGGACAAACGGTAATAGCTCCACTTCTTGCCGCCGTGACCACCCGTCAGTTGTTCATCAAATAATCCGCCGGGTGTCGGTGTCAATCGATCCAGTCGCCAATCAACGGTATCCGCGTTTTTCAATTCTCGATTGCCGGTTAACTGCTTCGCGGCGTCGCCAGTGAGCGCCATCACGTGAATTTTTGTACCGTTAGCAATGGGATTGATACCCGCGCCACGCAATGACTCGACAAACTTCTCGTATACAAATGGAATCTTTGGCGCCGGCGGACTATACCCGCTCATGATTTGACGCCAATATTCTTCATTTTGCTGGCCCCGAACTAAACTCGCATCACGTATGTTGTCATACGCCCCGTGTGACAGTAGTGCGCTGAGCTCGAGCATACCGACTTTTTTGGAGCCGCCCTTCCCACCTTTCGCGGGCAAGCCCTCGGCCGTATAAGCACCGGTTGCACGACCCTGAATTTTTGCCTCCGCTGTATGATGCAGTTTCAGCATAAAACGATTACCAGTATGGATATCGTCGATTTGGCGACCATTCTCGGGATCGACGACCGTTTCGAGCGACTTCAATCCGTGTTTCTTCAGCTCACCGAGCGCCCACTGCACAAGATTGTCTTCCGAATCAAAATCGGTAAGTCGGTACGGTTTGCCCGTTTTTTCAACGATTTTGCCCAACGCCGATTCGATGATCTGCGCGGGATTGCCGCGACTGATAACGCCGAGCGGGTTCAACAACACTTCGAATGGCTTACCGTCTTTAGCGCGCGGCATTTTTGCGTCCGGAATGATTGCAGCGCAAACGCCCTTGTCTCCGTAGCGGCCACTGAACTTGTCACCAACCTGTGTTGGTTGAATCGATTTGACGATTACGTTGATTGCTTTCTTACCTTTGAATACGTCGGTAACGGTGCCCTCGGTATGGTGGTCCCACATCACGGATGCATCTGCAAACGCGCGGGCGCGGCGGCCCAGCTTAGGGCCGGTGCGCCGATTGCGCACTGCGAGAATCAGTGGCTCCTCGCTTTTGACGGTCTCACCGACCTTGATAACACCATCGGCATCGTAGCGGGACAGTTGCTCTTTATTGTATTTGCCCGGAAAAATCGAAACATATGCATTCTTGCTGGATCGCGTATCAGCGTCGAGATCCAGGTCATTTTGATACATATGCTCTGAGCTAGCGCGCTTTGCGAACGATTCTGACACAACGATAGCATCTTCGAAATTGTAGCCCTTATATGGCAGATAGGCGACACGCGCATTTAGCCCAAGCGCTGTGGTTCCGTGCTTATCAGTGAAATTCGACCGCGCCAACAACTGCCCGGCTTTCACCCGATCACCTACTTGCACTGTCGGTGTATTATTCAGCACGGTTTTACGATTATACGGCTGGTTGTTGTACAGCTCGACATTGTGGATCCGCCGATCCGTCCCGCGAATTTTGATTTCAGTAGGTGTGATATCAATCACAGTGCCGTTTTGTTGGCTGCGGATTGCACCCATACGATCGCCATACAATTCCTCGAATGAGCGCTCTTCGCCCGGTATTCCCGATTGAACAAACGGAGCTTCTGCATTCACCAGCGGTAGCGCCTGCGTCAGCATTCGCGAGCCCATAGCAACGCGCTGGGGAAACGATGCGGATTTTAACGGGATCATACTTGCAAGCGGGCCAAAAGCTGACGTCATATGCGTTAGCTGATAATCGACCTCGTTTCGCGGCTTGTACTTGAGTTCGCCGCCAACAATTGTACGCAACTGATCCCGCTTGCTCTCTAACTCACCGGGAAACGCAATAACTGAATCTGCTACTTGCTGCGGCGCACGCCAGACCGGCTTACCGGACTTCGCATCAATGAATTTGGAATATAGCGATCCATCTTTACCGCGCTTTGTCTGTATGGCAATACGCGTATCGACGCCGAGACGATAGCCCTCTGGCGTCTGCACTGGATCAATGTAGCCCAGGTGACTGGATTGCACCTGGCGGCTATCATCGGGAATTGAATCAACAGATGCAATGCCACCTGTACCCATACGGGTGATGCGATGCTGCTGGTCAAACAACTCGGCCGGATTGATTTCTTCAATACTGTTTGCCAAACCCGAATTCAGCAGCGCGCCGTCGATACTTTTGGCAAAGGTTCCGGGCTGCGCACGTTGAAGTGACCCTGATACGGCGGCTTTCCATAACATGCGTCTGGCGGCGTCGTTCGCGGCGGCTACGCGCTCCGCAAAAATGTCCTCTGGACCGAACGTTCGTTGATACGATAACGCATCACGATCGTCGGGGGTATCCTCACCACGATATACTCGCATGAGCTTGCTGGTGGCAGCCAGCATCGTATTCAGGTCGACATTCTCGTACGCCTCACCGAGTGTGCGTTTGGTTACCTCCGGATCCAGCGTCATTTGCTTAAACGCGTTTCGAACCGCCTCCTCTTTGGTCATGCCGGGCGGCGGTGCTGTGCGGTAAAACTTACTGTATAGTTTCCGTATTGCAGCCGGATTGTCTTTACGCGCGTTTGCGACGTAAATGTCATTGCCCCAAGCATTACGCAGTTGACTGTCGGTAGCGCCCATTACCCGCAACGCGCTAATCAGCGGTAGTTTCGCCTGGCCAATCGACAGACTGAACACACCTGTCTCAGGGTTCAACAAATAATGATGACCTCGGCCCTTTGCAACATTAATGTGTGACTCAAGTTCTCCTGACTCTTTAGTGCGCGTAAAAATGCCGGGGCGCAACCGCATCTGATTCGCCATTCCGTAATCATTACCACGAAAAATGAACGTTCCGCGATCGGTCAAATACGGCACAGTTGCCAGGGTCATACGCCGCTCGTCGATCGGTTGTTGCGTCGCGGTATCGATAAGTTGCCACGTACCGCGTAATCGCCGCCCAAGCGACTGCCCGCCGAGTAAGGCGGCCTTTTCGTCCGCTTTTGAAAAACGGTCGGCGCCCTCGTATTGCGGGTCTTTGAGTGCCAGTGTGTATCGTTGACTGACAATCGGTTTGAATTGACGCGTAGCATCAAGTACGCGCGTAAAAATAGCATCCCGAGTTGCACCCGGGTTGCCGATCTCGCGTAGCTGTTGCGCATCCGCTAACGGAACATCAGGCATTTGCTGGCTCTACGTTTTCATCGGTGTGGGAACAGTATATAGCGGCAACTGTCCGCCTGCGCGTTGTTGCGCGCGACGTCGCAATGCCTCTTCGGTAACAGCCGCATTGTCACGCTTGCGGAAGAAATCGTAACTTGCTTTGCCAGCAGCGCCGCCAGTGAGTAACGCATACGCAAGCCATAATCCAGCTAACGTATTTGCACCACGCTCAAAGGGATCGGGCACCAATCCACCCGCGCCAGCCGTTTTCTCCAAAACCGCCAGTGACGTATCGGCAACATTATTCAACAATTCTTCGGTGCTATGCTTCGCAAAGCCGGCGCGAACCTCGCGCAAATAATTCTCACGAATTGCATCCAGTTCGTCTTTCTTCTCGGCGCGCCGCCGCGCATCGAGCAGTTTGTCCGTTGCACCGTATGCACCAAGAAAACCAAGACTGGCTGCGGGTAACCCGAGTGCCCACGCTAGCGGAATTTGCGATGAACGCTCAGCCACGCCGCCGCCCTGCCACCAGTGCTCACCCTGCAGTAACGGTGCAACTTTGCGCGCCAACCAGCCACTGAGCCCGGGGCGAATCGCTTCGTCGACTTCGCCAGCGGTTTTTGCCGTGTCGCTGTCATCGGCCGGAACGGCGATATCAACGGTCTGCGCATACGGTGCCGCACCAGTTGGTTGCTTTGGGTTAGCCAGTAAACGCGAAAGACCGAGACCGCCACGTGTTAAGACACCCGCGCTAATAGCTGCCAGCAACCAATCGGCCATTCGTTGTGCCGTTTCGTAGCTGAGCCGCTCGGATGAGGGTAGCAGTGCGGTCTTAGTCAATGGTGCGGAGTGTGAAATTGCCGGGGCTTCCATTCCCGTTGCTCCCAGGTTCGATGTTTTTGGGCTGCTGTACATACAGTTGCGACCACTCCAGGTAGATCCAGACGACATTATGCTCGTCGTGCCATCGGTCTACAAAATCACACGTAAACAATCCGTTGCGAATACGTTCGCGCACCCATCGATAATACTGCGCATCCTCATCAACGGACATGTTGAACAGTCTTTCAAACGAACTCGCAACCGTTGGAAGTTTATCCAACTCACGCTTCATCAAGCTTGGCGCGGCTTCCCCACGAAACGGTAATCCGTTGACACCGGGCCAATAGAGTGTACCTTCGTGACGGTCGTCTTGCTCGCCGTAATATTTTGCTGTCGGTGGTAACATATGTCGGGTCAGGTCCGCGAGTGTAGCAGTCGTGCACGGCGCAACTTATCAATCGCTCGTTGGTATTCTGCGATTTCCTCGTCCGTCCGTACTGACTCTTTGTCGTAATCCGGGGATGTCAATTTCGATGCGGCCCATCCGCCGCCGAGACCGAGGATGGGTGGTCCGGCTGCGCCCACCCAAAACGCTTTTCGACCTAGCGCTGTGCCTACATTTGATAGTGCCTTAATCATATCCGAAAACGTGCCGCTCATCTTCAACAACGCAGCCGCTTTAACGAGTCGCTCGTGTGTCTCGTTTTCATCGAGGCCCTCGTCAGCACATTGCATCAACATTCCAAATCGAAACGCTTCGTGGCTGGTCATTGCTGTCTCCGTATCGATATTACTGGGAACGCGGCGAACCCGGCATAATAGTTAAATCCGGCACAACCTGCACACCATCGAGTAACATCTTGCGTGGATTATCCATTTTGACCCTGAATTTTGATCCGCCGACGGGACCAAGAATGTTTTCGACCTCGTGCGGTAGAAGAATCGATCGCTTGGCTTTGTGTTTCCGAATATGCTCCAAGACGTTCGGATCACCCGGATCGCCTTGCGCTTTTGCAATTTTACATACTTTGACAGCATGTTCCAATAGCTGGCTTGCTTTTCGCGCCTCGTCGGGGTACTGGTCGCCGGTGGCTTGCCGCACGGCTATTGCCCGTTTTAGGAAATCACCGGGCCTGACGCGTTTTACCGCGGTGTGCGGGTCAGCCGGATTTGTTGCCGCCACCTCCTCATCAATAATCGTAATCATGCCGCGCTCGGCATAGAAATCGATGTGTTTCCACTTATAGTGGCGGCTTTCCTTCGGCGGCATCGTATTCTCCTTTAGCGTCTATGATACAAAAAACGGAGCACATTGTCAGGTCGAATCCGTGGAAAAACACCCCAGTAACAGCGCATTATTGCGACTCGTATTGCATTTCAGCTACAATCATGGTACTTTTTCAGATAGATGTATGCAAGTCCCCCTAAGGAAAACAACGATGCCTTCACCGACTGCAAATGAGTTTTTCTATGAAATCAGCACAGCCACCAGCACACGCAGCCGCTGGTGCAAACTGCGGCCGACTCTCAGAAACCGCGTTTGTAAGTGTGCGTTTGCCGTTTGGCCGCTCAGCGATGTGAATCGGCGTGATTGGAACGTTACTGCCGACGAACTCGTACAGCACACTGTCAATTATTACAAGCAAGTCTACGGCAATCCGCTCGTAGTTTGGATTCTACTCGCAATTGCTAAAATCGTTATTGAGACGCTGTTGGAGTGGTGGCTCAATCGATCAAACGTGCGAGCAGCTGTGGTTGAATGCTCGCACGTATGCCACACCGCGGGTATGCATCTCGATTCCTGCTTTTCGCTACATTAAGAGGAGCCAATCATGTACCGGCGTATTGTGTTACTGTCTGTTCTTCTGTTCGCAATCGGGTGTCCGCAGTCTGCCCCGATCCCGCGAGCAGAGCCTGTTGCAACAATTACAGGTGATAATTACTGCGCACTCGGTGATATTGCAGCCGTGTCGTTTGAAGGCTCAGATGGTGCGCGATTGCTTTGGCGTGTACTGCCAAACGATGAACAACGCAGATTTTTCGAACTGCGTGGTGGGGGATTGCTATACATTCCCAAGCAGCAAGGTGTTACCAATGTCATTCTTGTTGCTGTCCGCAATAACGATGTAGCAATGGCGACGCATGAGATCATTGTTAGTTCTGGTCCGCGACCCGATCCTAATCCTGATCCCAACCCCGACCCCGGGCCTGATCCAAACCCGCAACCAAATCCAACCACCGAATTAAAAGCGCTAGCACAAAAACTTGCCAACCAGCACATTACGACGAATCGTGTTGCCGATGGCAAATTGCTAGGTGCAGCAATTGATTCTGTGTGTCAGAATGCCGCACAATACAGCACACCACAAGAATTTCGCGAAGCCATTCGCGTAGCCTGCCACGCTGCGCTTGATATCAGAGTTTTTGATTGGCAGCCGGTTAGTAACGGCATCGCAAACGCGATTGGTAACCTTGTCCAACAAGGTAAAATCAAAACGACACAAGATTACGCAAACGCATATGCAGAAGTCGCCGCCGGCTTCCAAACCCTTCAATAAGAGGCCATACAATGGACGGAATTGAACGTTTCTGTGGTTGGCAATATCAAATCGCCGAGTCGGAGTTTAATCGGTTGGCGAGTCTGTTTTTGCCATTCGTATTCGAGGGTGCGGTACGCAGCGAACCGGGTACGCCGCCGTGGGATATCGCACGCAAAGTACTAAACGGTCGACTACCGCCCACCTGGTATCAGAAGACTGGCGACTGTGTTAGTATGGGTGCTACGCAAGCCGGACAATACATGCAACTGCTCGAAATGAGCCGACTGGGCCAAGAAGAAGTCTTCAAGCTCTGGTTCCCGCCGTATATCTACGCCACGTCCCGCGTCGATATCGGGGGCGGCCGATTAGGGCGGAGCGCCGGCTCTACCGGTGCGTGGGCTGCCCAAGCTATGCAACGGCTTGGCGTACTATTCATGGACGATCCCGGTGTGCCACAGTATAGCGGCGAGCTCGCCGACGAGTGGGGCTATCGCGGAGCCGCCGACCAATTTAAGCAACTGGCTGCGGATAATCCGGTAAAAGGCGCTGCGCCGCTGAACAGTGCTGACGAAATTCGATTAGCATTGAATAACTACAAGATGTGTACTTACGCCATCATGTGGCCATACGACACTGAGCCGCATACTGCACGCGGTAAGTCGGGCAAAGAATACCCTGTAATGAAGCGGAGTCGCGAGGTCGGCGGACACCAGATATGCTTGCTCTACTGGAACGACGATATCGACGGTGCGTTTGGGTTGAATTCGTGGAGCGACCGGGTCCATGGGCCGAATCTCAATGGGGAGCCCGCAGGTGGCGCCTATATCCTGCGCCGCGATATCGAGCGTGATCTACGTGGTTACAGTGAAGTATACGCATTGTCCGATTTCCAGGGATTCAAGGGAGCGGCCGACTACGGCTTTGTATAATGATGCATATCTATGACGCAGTAAAATTGGTATGTTTCACAATCGGCCTAATTGCTGTTGTTATCGGCACGGGTTGCGTGATACTTGGCATTTGGGCGGCGCAGCATAGCGACGTGTTGTGGCGCGCTGGGTTATCGGCAGGTGCCGTCTTCCTGGGCGCGCTTGCAATGCTTCTCTTGAGCGGTTTTCTTGTGCCCACCAAAACCCGCATCGAAAAGGATAAACAATGATTCACCTACTGGGACTAATCCTCGCCGGATTGTGGCTGCTGGTTGGCGGCGTAATCGGACAACGGTACTATCGCCGGTTGCGTGATCAGGACGGACTACGGCCGTGGCCGGCACTCGCACGTGCTATTGGTTGGGGTATCGTACGCCCGCCATGGCTAATCGGCATTGGAGTATGGAGTATCGTTTCCGGTGGTCTAACCCCAAAGAAGAAATAACATGCGCATTCTCAAATGGCTTGCTGCAAAGTTGGGAGCTCAAGTTTGGCATTGGCTCGCGCCGTTTATTATATGGATTGCTGCTGGTGCGGGTGTGGTGTTATTCCTGGTGTTTGCTCAATCGTGGACAGCACTGAAAGCAATCGGTTCCGTGTTGCATTGGAGTATTTGGCTACTCGGACTGCCGATGGCGGCTTTCGTCAGCGTCGTCGAGAAGACGGCCGCCTGGCGTGCCGAAGTCAACGGCATGCCGATTGCAAAGATGCGTCCGGTGGTCTCCGGGTATATCACACTAGCTGGTATTGTTGGATGGGCAATTCTGTCGATCATCAGCCTGAGCGATATGCAACCGGGGCCGCAGCCCGGTCCGCAACCGGGACCACAACCCAATCCGCAACCGGGCCCCGGCCCGCAGCCGGGTCCACAACCCAACCCACAGCCCGGCCCCGAGCCCGAGCCCTGGAAACCCGTACCGCAACCCAGCGAGTGGGAGTTGTGGTTTAATCACCATAAACTGACATGCAAACAATGCGCGCGCGCCTGGACGCCGATGTGTCGTGAAGCCCGCGACATGAAGCGACGACTGGCCGGCGATCCTTTACCTATCGAACCGCTTCCAATCGATTAGGAGATAATGATGAAGTCTTTACGTGCGTGGTTTCTGTGCGCCATTATGCTGAGTACGACTGTCGTCGCTGGCGCCGACTACGGTTTGGTACCGAAAAACCTGCTCGATATGGGTTTTGTGATCAAACGTATCGAGGTCACGACGGTACTCGAGAAAGCGGATGAGGCAGCCACAACAACGGCACCCGCTGAACCTGAAATTGTGGAAGAGACTGTTATCGAAGAGCCGCCAGTATTTAACGAACCAATTTCAGAGCCACTATATGATATTTGGAAGCTGGACGAGGACGCCGCCGCTGCAGCCGCCGCGCCTGAAACCGATGACGGAAAAAAATGGATCCAATCCAAAGTTACCGGCAAAGCATATCATGTGGATAGTACATATAGCTGGTACGAAGCGCCTGATGGCGTGTTCCACGGTGTTGCACCCGGTAAAGTGCTGATCTACTCACGCATCCTTCAGGGCTACTTCCAGGTTGATCCGAACTTTGCCTACTGGGATACGGCCGCTGGTATCATTAGCACACAGAAAGGCAACCAACTTGTACGCGGCTCAATTACCGGCAATTACTACGAAATCCCGGCAAACCAGAGTCTGTCCGAAATACCGACCTATGGTGGTGGCGTCGAATTGCGTTACACTACCACAACTACGGCCAGCACCCCAACAGTAAAGCATACAGACAATTATCGTATCGAAAACTACTCTAGCGGCTGCGACGGCTGCCCCGGCGGCATATGTCCAAGTGGTACTTGCCCGTACTAAGGAGCTTTCTGATGGCTAAAGAAAAGACACCAGTATCCGCAGAGCATCCAAAAAGTCCCTGGAAAAGCAAAACGTTCTGGTCCGGGATCTTAGTATCCACACTGGGCTTTCTTTCGTTTATGCAGGCGGTACCATTTATAGCCAACAGCCAAGCGTTGTCATCGCTGTTGTTGGTAGCTGTCGGACTACTCATGGTGATTCTGCGACAGATCACACGAGATCCGGTATCGCCGGTATTCAATATCCCGCATCCCGGTGGTCGCAAAATAACGCCGTTACCGCCATATCCGCAACCACAACCACCACTGCCAGCACCGCTGCCGCCCATCGATGAAGGTGGGGATAGCTGGAACGGGTGGCGCGATTCGCCGGCCAGCCGCGCTAACTAGTACCGTCTGCGCGAATTTGATTACAGTGCTTGTCGACAGCAGCCTTATACAGCGGTGTTTTTTCGGCCAAGTGTTCCGCTATCGTCGGATACTTGCCCGTATCCTGCTGTTTGCGCATTGCTGCGGAGCACGAGAATTTGCTATCATCAGCTGGCGGATTAAATCGCTGCCGTTGCGGTAGCTTATGTACATCCACAATTGTGATGTCAGCCAATTCAGTCGGATCGTATGCGTCGACTGCGACAGTATCCGCTGTTACAGTGAGTTTCTGTTCCGCGGCAATGCTGCGAAACTTTGCGAACGCTTTTGCAACAATGTTGTTCTTACTCAATACGCGATTGGTTTCGCGCCGACGTTGTTGCAACCGAAGCAGATTCTGTTTATGTGTCGCAGTCAATTCGGCAGCTAGGCGTTGATACTCTTCGGCTGAGATTGCACCGGGTTCGTCGGCCATCACGCGACTCCCATTGTTTTGAATATACCTGCAAGAATCCCTGCATTCTGTATATCATTGCGCGCCTTGGGAGTCAAACGAAGCACCGGACCCGCTACCATTCCAATCGCGTTGCCGATAGCGGCGCCGAGGCCGGCATTCAGCGCAACGCGACCAACGTCCATCGGACTAACGATGCGAGAACCGCGGGCCGTGCCCGCAGCATAGGGCAAAGAACCAACAACCGCTTTTGTTGCCGGTGACATGTATGGATCGTCGCGTACCGTATCCAGCCAGTATTTAACATCGATGTCCGGCACAAACATTCTGCCGATCTGTGCGGCTTTTTGAAAGCCGTTATCCTTGGCAACAACGGTATTCAGAGCGCAGGTTGCCCGATCGACAACATCGGCAAGCGTGGTTGGCGCATCGTATACTTCAGTAATCTCCATGCCTTCGGGCATCTCTGCGCTTTGTTTTTGGATCCCGGACGGACGAAGAAGGCCCGCAAGCCCGTGCTGGCGTACATTAGGATAACCGTGCAGTGCCAACGCGCCACCACCCCCTATAAGAGCCCCCAGTGGCAATCCCAACCGCCAGCCCGCATCCCGTTTGACCCGCTTGGGAAAAAGCATTGACAACAGCTTGCCTGAACCCCAACCCAGACCGGCTCCTAGCGTCCCGTAGAGCAACGCCGACGTGAGCGGATTCGGACCTCCGAGCAACGATTGCAGCGCGCCAGACGCGCGCGTCGGGCCGCTCAGCGGATTTGGGCCGGACATGGGCTTGTTAACGGTTTGCCAGAGGGCCCGCAACGGATTTCCGGTACCCGAAGGCGTGACTTCCGGCTCAATTGGCGTTTCGGCAGCTTTGACAATCCCCACCTCGGGGGTATCCAAAATCCAGGCATCCGGATTATCTGGGAAATCCTGCATCAACTGCGCGACCTCGCCCGCATATTTGATGTAGAGATCCCGTACCCGATACGGTATGCACGACCATTGATCAGCCATAATTTCTTTCTCGAGAAAGAGATTTAACTACGCTCGGCGTCTTGCGCACCCACCATGACGGCGGATTACGCCCAGGTTTGTCCGGCGGCGGTGGCGGCTCATCGGTTGTGCGCACAGGTACAGAACCAAAAAAGTCCGCCACGGCTTCGACTACACCAAAATTGCGATAATGGAAATAATCGTGACCGGAAAAAATTCCATCCATCCGCAGTTTTGGCCAAAATGCCCGCATATCTGCAAGCACGGCATCGTACACATGGCATGCGTCAATATAAATCCAATCGAAGAAACCATCCGGAAACTGCGCTGCGGCGGCCGGCGATTCATCGATGATAATGTGCGCGTACCGATTCTTTCCGAAGTGTCGTACAACTTCCGCATAGTGTGCACAACGCTTCCCGCGTGCCGTCGTCCATTTGTCCAATAGGTAAATATTGGACTTGGGTGGCAAATGGGGCAAATAGCCCCTTGCGTATTTTCCGCGGCGCACGCCGACTTCGATTATATTGGGCTCTCTAGCACGAATTAACTGCGGTAGTAACTCACGTTTTGGTACAACAATATGCTGCTCACGCATTGGAACTCCCTGTTAAACAGGTGATGGCGCCGCCGGCGCGGGAACCGCCGGCGCAGCCGGAGCTGCGGGTGGTCGTAATGTGATGTTCGGTTTCGCTTGCTGCTTGTAATGCTCCAACGACGGCAGACCTGGAACAGTTTCAAGCTGCGCGGTAGGTGCTTGTGCCTGTATTCGCTCTGGCGACATATAGCCAATAGCGCTCTTAAACGCCTCCCAACCGCTTTGGGTGCCGCCTGGCTGGTTTACACCTTGCAGCACATCAACAAGGCGCTTCTGCGGTGATACTTCACCGACGCCAGTTAATGACTGCGCCGTTTGAGCGCGATTCGTGTATTGTTTCATTTTGGCGACGGACTGCGGCCCGTATCCGGTGAGATACCGCATCTGGTCCCACGCCGACATACGGGGATTACTACGGAAGCCCGCCTGCTCGGCCATCATATTGAGAGCGCGATTGCGCCGCATCTGCATTACCGGTGAATTCCCGCCAAGCGCACCATAAATATTGGCTACGCGGGGTGCCCAGCGCGTCATAGCGCCCGCCATTAACGCGTTTTGCAGAACCGGATTATCTTGTAGATAACGCGCTTTGTTGTAACGAAATTGATGGTAAATTTCGTCCGGCGTCACACCCGCTGTTGCAATAGAGCCACGCATCGCATTGCTCCACTCGTCATACGATCGTGGCATGGTACCCTGCATCATTGCTTTAGCCATCGATTCACCGCGGGAGCCGGGCTTTAATCCGAATTCTGATGCAATCCGCGCGGTCGCAGCCGCCATGTAGGTCATCGGATGCCGCTGAATGCGATTCCAAATCTGTGAACGGCCCGCTGCAATTTCTTCCGGCGACATGCGCAGTGGCTGTCCGCCTGCTGTGGCAGCAGCACCAAAAATGCCCGCCGGACCGCCTTCTTCTAGTGCATACTGTCCGACACGCAGTTGTTGCATAAAGTTGATCGGATCATCGAATCCGCCGCCCTGCTCGATCCCGCGCCATGCTTGCGCCACATCGAATCGCTGTCCCGTTTTTAGCGCTTGTGCACGAACCGCGGCAAGCGGTTGTGTGATCGCCTTCAGCTGTTCCTTGAACGCTGTAGGATCGAGCGCAGTTAGCCGTCGGCGGCGCGTACCCTCTAAAATCGCTTGCGACAACTCATCCGTGCTGAGGCCTGCCCGTAGAGACGGATCTTGATCGAGCGCCTTCGATACAGCAGTTGCAATGGGCGCGACCTGCGCCGGTGATAAACCCTGGGCGGCCGCACCGCGATGAATCGCCTCGGCGATTGGCACACCCTCACCAAACGGGTGGCCGAGCAGCCGGTTAAGCCACGGCCCAGCGAACTGCGCCGGCATTGAACTGAGCACCGTGTTCAACTGCTGCTGCACTTCTGGTGTCCAGTCTACACCCATCAACGACAACAATCCGCGAAGCGTGCTTGCGACTTCCTGCTGCGTATCCTGGTTCCACTGTGCGCCGCCAGACGCGAGAATGTTCTGTCCTAGCTGCATCTGGGCCAGACGATCTACCAGTGGCCCGCGGCCGCCAAATCCAGTCCATATGTCGCCACCGCCCAACGACTGCATAAAACCCTGTGCCGGCGGGATACCAACCCCGGTACCGACGGTCTGCAGCGCCTGTGCATATGGAATTGCGTCTGCGTGTTTTTCCATGATTCGGTTCCTGGCTAATTGATCATTGCAATATAGCCGATTCGTGCCAATATGCGAAGCACTGATTATTTTGGCCACTCTACCCGCTCGAACCGGTGCTTCGGAAGCAAACGAGACATAAGCTCGATGTCTGTTGCAAACTTTTCATCGAAAATGGCCTTTGTTTTCCTGTCAAAATAGTACGAATAATGGTGCTCGTGCGGCGTACTATTGCAGTGGCGTAATCGCGGTATTTTACGCAATCCCAGCTTTTCCCACACCGGTTTGAACCGTTTTACGAGATGATCGAAATCGACGACATAATCAACCAGCAGCCGGCCCTCATAATCGAGAATAAAATCTGCTTGTGGTCTGGTAAAATGATGCCAACTTGCCCAATCGCGGCTTTGCGGCGGCCGTCGCACTACCTCCGCAAACGGTTTGTCGGATAATTTGTATTTCCATGCAGACACCGCTCGCGCCCACACATTGCGACAAACGCAAAACTTCCAAGTCCGGCGAAACCAATCATCGTTGCGATACCACCTCGCAACCCCGCCACCAATCCATAAAGCGTCGCACGGCTGCCCGGGCTCCCAGTCTTCGACATTACGTATTCGTACAGCATGTTTAAGCGTGCGTACGATAGACGTGCCGGCGCACTTCGGTTTACGGATAAAGATAACACGCACACCCACCTCCGCATGTTGCTAGAATATAAAGTATGTAGATTACCTTGCACAGAAAATGTAAGAACTGATCTACATGTGGGTTTATCTTATTCTCGCACTTCATAAAGTCAATCGCCCAGTGCAGGCAAGTTTCTGCAACCCCCAATTGCCATACATCGGTAATCATCCATACCGTACCGCCGTGAATCAGCGCATGGGCCGACAGAAAATAGCACCAACACGGTACGTATTTTTGTCCGGGTGGAGCCTTGGTTGGATCCGGCTTGTTATTACGATTCTTTCCTTTTGCCATGTCGGAATTCTGTAAAGCAAAATCCGCCAAAGCGTGGCCCATCACTAATCGCAATAACAACAACAGCAAACTCATGCACTACCACCTTTCTAGTTGTGACTATCCGGCTTAACACGTCGCTTGATCGTCTGTACCAACTTCTTCCAGCTTGCCCGCGCATCTACACCGCGATCGTCCACATATAGATCCGCAATCGGTTTATGGCTGGCATCTGCTGGCTGGTTTGGATTGTCGTTGATATGGTCATAAACGATATCATGCTTCATCAGCCACGCTTTGACCAGCTTTTTATCGCCGCGGACTGTGTGAATGATAATCGTATGGCCGGCATCTTTGAGTTCCTGCATTGCCGCTTTGGCGCCGGGCCGCGGATCGGGAATGTGGTCGGCCTCGTACTTGTCGTAATGTTTAGCCAGTGTGCCGTCCAGATCAACAGCGATTGTTGATGCGGTTTTTGCTAGTAATTGCCGCAAAGGGTTCTGCGCTGTTTCCGCAGCCGCCTTTGTCGGGTAGTCTTCATGTAGCGAATGGAACGCTGGCGCTCTCAGCGCACCGGACGGGAATGCTCCCTGGCTTTTAACCCGCGCCAATCGACCGATATAAGCTGCAGGGTCTGCTTGAAGTTCACGACGGAACTCGTCTGTAAATCCAGTGCCAATACGTCCAACTGTCTGCCCGCCTGGGCCTCGCGAATAAGTAAGACCGCCTGCGCCGGTACCGCGGTACTTACCCTCGCCGGGAAATACTCCCGTAACCCAAACATCTTGTTCCTCTAACTGCTTGATCTTTTTAGGCTTACCCGTCCGAGGATGAATGACGATTCCCTCTTCGGTTAACGGATGTTTGCCGGCCTGTATTCGCTTCCACAACGCGAGCGCTTCTTCCTGCGTTTCTGCCGCATCCGGTAAATGAAAAACGTCTTTCGGCAAATGAGGCAGTACCTTGCGCAACATTTCCATCCGGTCGGCATACGTTGTTCCGGCCGCAACCGGCTCCTTTCCCAGTTGCTGGATATCATACACCATTTGCTTCAATTTGACTTTTTGGGCTTTCTGCTTTTCGATGGAATTGGCGATGGTGGCGTTGAGGATTCCTCCGAGCTCTTGCGGAGGAATACTACGTCGCCCCTCTTCAGCGGCAGCCTCTGCTCCAATTCCAGTTCGTAACGAATCGGTGGATTGTCCGCCAGTCCGTAAAGTGGGGTCAATTTGCCTTTCACCGTATATCTCTCCCTTCAAAACTGTACCCACGAGCTCCTTCGGGATTTTCAGCTCGGGGCGGCGCCCATGAAACACACGCTCCGTGTGGATGATAGGTCGGCCCGTTTCCTTGGCGACCCGATACGACATGACTTCGACACCGTTTTCCATCAGCTTGATCAGACTGGCCGCGCCATCGATCTTCGCCTGGGCGCTGTCGCCCTCGCGCATCTTCGAGAGCGCGCTTTCAACCTGTTCCTGCGGGATCTTGGTATAATGCACCTTATTATATGGCGTTGCCTCGACCGGCGTCGTGTTGACCAGTAACCAAGTCTTATCCTTAAAACTCCGCGGCTTTATCAGTGCAAAACGCTCGGGATGACGCTGCCCCGCCATCGTAAAGCTGATCCTATTCGGCGAGACCTTGGTAATGAGGATTTTACCCTTCTTATGGGTGCGTACCGTACCAGCACCGTAACCGCCGTGCAAAGTGCCCTGAAACGGCATATAGCCATGATGATGCAACGGCTGCTGAAACAGCGCAATCTTCTTTTTCACATCAGGAAGCTCTTTCCGCGTAGCCCAACTGTATGCGCCGAGTTCAGGC
>Ga0180431_10003160_pt1 | contig 21394 bp, 18 predicted proteins | sample SS_ome_11_FD_132459 | JGI IMG/M metagenome (GOLD analysis project Ga0180431, IMG submission 132459) | Hypersaline lake sediment archaeal communities from the Salton Sea, California, USA - SS_1_MS_1 metaG | ecosystem: Environmental > Aquatic > Non-marine Saline and Alkaline > Hypersaline >...
AGAGCCGGTGCGAGGGCACTTTTCGGCCAATTTGTGGGCCTAGCGCCGCCTCTTCTATGGCTGAGAATCAGCCCGCGGTGCGGGCCGGCGCAAAGCGGAACGAATTTATGCATCGCTGCACTTAGCAGCCGAGCCGAGATTGCGCCGCCGCTGCTGCGCCAAGCACGCCCACTTTGTCTCCCAACTCTGCCGGTGCGATCCGCACCGCTTGCGCCGCGGCAGGGAGAGCGTGCCGGGCGATGGCCTGCCTGACCGGCCGGAAAAGTCTCTCTCCAACGTTTGTCAGTCCGCCGCCGATGACGATAATCTGTGGATTGAACAGGTTGACCAGGTTAGTCATGCCTATCCCTAGATAATCCATCGCCTCGGTCAGAATCGCTTCGGCCTCTTTGTCCCCCCGGTCGGCGGCCTCGGCTACCAGCTTGGCCGTGATGCGCTTGGGATTGCCTTCCGCCAGGTCGGCGATCAGCGTGGGCGCGCCTTCTGCCACACGCTCGCGCGCCCGGCGGGCGATGGCGGTGCCGGAGGCCAGTGCTTCCAGGCAGCCTCGGTTGCCACAGCCACATAGCGGCCCGCCGGGCATAATAGTCATGTGGCCGATTTCGCCCGCTCCTCCACTATCGCCGTGGTACAGGTCACCGTCGAGAATCAGCCCGCCGCCGATGCCGGTGCTGACGGTGACATAGATCACGTGGGCCGCACCGCGCCCGGCGCCAAAGCGGTGCTCGCCCAGGGCGGCCGCGTTGGCGTCGTTCTCCAAGAAGGTCGCTATGCCCAGGCTATCTTCGATCAGTCGCTTGAGCGGCACGCGCTCCCAGCCCGGCAGGTTGGGCGGCGCTAACACCACGCCAGCCTCGAGGTCTAGCGGGCCTGGGGCGCCGACCCCCACCGCCGCCACCTGTGATTCACTCACACCCGCCTGGGCCATCACCCGCCGAGCGCCATCTAGCATGCGCCTGATGACGGTCTGCTCTCCTTCCGCCGCGAGAGTTTCCTGGTAATGGTGGGCTACGATGGCTCCATTGCCGCCCACCAGCCCGGTGCTGATCTTGGTGCCGCCCAGGTCAATGCCGATGAATAGCGAATGGGCGAGTAGCGAGTTGTCCTCTTGTTTTCTCATTCCCTCACTCCGTTGCGCAAAATTATTGCAGTGTGAATGTATAGCACATAGCTTTTACTCTGTCAAGCTCGTCTCGACGCCAACCGTGTCGTTGGTACTGTGGTACTATTGACCTTGTTACCCCCGCAATATACAATGGGACTGTGCAATGCAAGCTCCGTTTGGGCCAATCTATAGTTGAACAAAGGAGTTAAAAATGAATCGCAATAACCGTAGAAAGGTAATCGGCGTGGTGCTCGTCGCGGTTGTCATCGCCGGCCTGGCGGTAGTGGTTGCCGGCGCAAGTCCGCTCGATCCTGCTACGCCCCCACCTCCACAAGGCGGCGCTAAAGTCAGCGAGCCGCAGTTCGCTCCACTGCGGCCGGGGTCGTTGGATGAACTGCCTCCTGGCACGGGCTATAGGCCGCCGCAGATGGACCTCTCCCATTTGAATGGGCAAAAGCTGCAAGGGGTTTCAGCGCCCCAGGCGCCGCCGTCAAGTTGGGATTGGCGCACTCAAGGCAAGGTCACCGCGGTGAAGAACCAGAGTACGTGCGGGGCGTGTTATGCCTTTGCCGCCCTCGGTGATTTCGAATCCCAACTTCTGACAGATAGCGCCGGCACTTTTGACCTCTCGGAGAACAATGCCAAGGAATGTAACTGGCGTGAGATAAACAACACGCCTGCTGGTTGGGGAGGATGTGGCGGGGGTAACTACTATATGCTGGCCAGCTTGTTCTCGCAGAAAGGGACGGTGTTGGAGGCGGACGATCCGTATTCGACCAGCGACAGCGGCCCTTGCAATGGGAGCTGCTCTTACCAGCAGACTCTCCTGGATTGGCGCATCATCTCTGGCAACGCGGTGCCACCCACGGGCGTGTTGAAGCAATACATCTACGACAACGGCCCGGTCTATACGACGCTGTACGCCGGCCACAATGACGCCTGGCAGACTGAGTTTGGTTATTACGACGGTACTTATGTGCTCTCCTACTCTGGAACAGAGACTCCCAACCACGCTGTGCTCATCACCGGTTGGGATGACGATCTCCTTGGTTCAGGCAGCGGCGGCTGGATCGTGAAAAACAGTTGGGGCACCGGCTGGGGAGATAGCGGCTATTTCTACATCGCCTACGGCTCGGCCAGCATTGGCATGGATTCCTCCTTCGTGTACGATTGGCAGGATTACGACGCCAACGGCGGCGTCTGGTACTATGACGACGACACCTGGGGGAATGATTCGGGGTATCCTCCCACCACCACCGCCTGGGGGTTGGCCAAATTCACCCCTGATAGGGATACGTCCGTCACGCGGGTCGAGTTATGGACCACGGCCGTCTCTACGACTGTTGACGTCTATCTCTACGATAGCTTTGACGGGACGACGCTGGGCACCAAACTGGGCGAGGTGTTAGGTACTACCTACAACGAGGCAGGTTATCACTCGGTGGAGCTAGGTTCACCTGTGGCTGTGAGCAACGGCGACGACGTGGTCGCGGTGGTAAAGTTCGCTAATCACACCGGGTATACCTATCCTGTCCCGATTGACTGGTATGGCCCCAGTGAGTATGGAAACGGGCGCACGTACACCAGCCCCAGTGGCAACGCAGGTACGTGGAATGAATCTACGTATGACGTCGCCATTCGTCTACGCTGGAGCAACGGGTTAGATGTCGCCATCAGCAAGCAACTCGTCGGCCGGGGCCACGAGCCTGGCGACCCCGTCACTTTCACCCTCGCGATCGAGAATAAGGGCTTGGACCTGGCGACGAACGTGATCGTCACCGACGCGCTATCGAGCGACATCCTGACGCCAACTTGTGATTCCTCATTGAGCATCACAGAGCGCGGCGTCGTGAGCTACTCCTGGGATTTGCCAGACCTGACGGGCGGTGAATCGGGCGTGATCACCATCTATGGCACCATCAGCCCCACGATGCCGATCACCGGCATGGCGATTTGGAACACTGCCATCGTCAGCAGCGATGGTGACGACTCTAATATCGCCAACAACACCAGTACGGCCCTGATTGGAGGAGAGCGAGTCTACTTGCCTCTGGTTATGAGGAATCACTAGTACGACGCGCGATTGCCTCTAGAGGTTGCTTATGCCAACGCCCATAGCTATATCTAGGCTATGGGCGTTGGTTCTACCATCACCTCCCCCAACATCGAACTTGAGACTTGGGATTTGAGACGTGAGACTATGGACATTTTAAACCTCCGCTGGTGGGGCTGGGGCACGCAGGATCAGGACTTTTCGCTGGAGGGCCGCCCGTCATTTTGGCCCACGCTCCAGGAATGGCTCGAGCTACCCGATGATGCGATCCGGCGCGAGACACCCCCTGTCCCCCTGGAAGAAATTGTGCTGCGTCCGCCGCGCCTGGACGATCCTGTCCTGCATTCTCTGCGCAGATTACTGGGCGAGGATGTGGTGTACAGCGACCAGCTCTCGCGCGTCGAACACGCCTACGGCAAATCTTACCGCGATCTGATCCGCATCCGCGCCGGGCACATCCCCACCCCGCCCGACGCCGTCGTCTACCCTGCCGACCAGGGACACATCGCATCCCTGCTGGCCTGGGCCGCCGACCGTGACATTGCTATCGTCCCTTTTGGCGGCGGCAGCTCTGTCCTGGGTGGCGTGGAGCCGGCCCCGGGCGAACGTCTCACCATCACTCTCGACCTGGCCCGGCTGGATCGTGTGCTGGCGGTGGATCCGGTCTCGCGCACGGCCCGCATTCAGGCCGGGGCCACCGGCCCGGAGGTGGAGGCTCAACTGAACGCTCGGGGTTTCACGCTGGGTCATTTCCCTCAATCCTTCGAGTTCTCCACTCTCGGTGGTTGGATCGCCACCCGCTCGGCCGGTCAGAACTCTATCGGCTACGGCAAGATCGAGGCGCTGACCCAGGCCGCGCGGGTCGTCACGCCGGTCGGCATCGTAGAGACCAAGGACACGCCGGCCTCCGCCGCCGGCCCCAGCCTGCTGCAATTGCTCCTCGGCTCCGAGGGCGCCTATGGCGTCATCACCGAGGCCACGATGCGTATCCAGCCCTTACCGGAGGTGCAGGATTATCGTGGCATTCTGTTCCACAACCTGGAGGACGGCATCGCCGCGTTCCGCGACCTGATGCAGAGTCCGGCGCTGCGCCCGGCCATCATCCGCCTCTCTGACGCGCCCGAAACCGCGGCCCAAGCCGTGATGAGCCACGAGCATCACGGCCTGCGCCGGCTGGCCGACGCGCTGACCGAGCTTTACCTGGACAGGCGGGGATACGATTTGACCGACGGCGTAACCCTGCTGCTCTTGGGCTTTGACGGGTGCTCCGCCTGGGTCGCCCGCCAATGGAAGCTGGCGCTAAGTATATGCGGCGATCACGGGGGACTCTCGCTGGGGCGGTCGGTGGGGCGGGCGTGGGTGCGCGACCGGTACGCCCAACCCTATCTGCGCGACACACTCCTGGGGCGCGGCGTCATGGTGGATACGCTGGAGACGGCCACCACCTGGTCGAACCTGACACGTCTGTACGAGGGGATGGTCGCCGCTATGAGGGGAGCCATCTCGATCACCGGCGGCGGCCCAGGCTACGTGCTGACCCATATATCCCACGCCTACCCGTATGGCGCTTCGCTCTACTCCACTTTCCTGGGCCGCCAGGTCGCCGACCCTGATCCGTTGGTGCAGCAAGCCCAGTGGCAGGCAGTCAAGCAGGCCGCCACCGAAGCGATCATGGCCGCCGGCGGCACACTGAGCCACCATCACGGCATAGGCCGCGACCACATTCCGTGGCTCAGGGAGGAGGTTGGTTGTGTGGGCATGAAAGCGTTGCGGGTGCTCAAACGGACGTTTGACCCCGCTGGCATCATGAACCCAGGTATTCTGCTGCCCTCCAAAGATGATGGGTGAGTATGGTCGAGATCATTCCTCCCCGCCCCTTCTCTGCCGCTGTCCGGAGGGAGAACATAGATCGCTTGGCCCAGGAAGAGTTCGACCTGTTGGTCATCGGCGGCGGCATCACCGGCGTGGCGCTGGCCTGCGACGCGGCGATGCGGGGCTTTGGCACCGCGCTGGTCGAAAAAAACGACTTTGGCAGCGGCACCAGCAGTCGCTCGTCGCGGCTCATTCACGGCGGCATCCGCTACCTGGAGTATTACCAGTTCAAACTGGTGTTTGAGTCTTGCTGCGAGCGGCGTGCGATGCGCCGGGTCGCCCCCCGCCTGGTGCGCCCGCTCCCGTTCCTCTATCCCCTCTACCGTGGGCAAAAGCCGGCTCCCTGGAAGATGCGGGCCGGTCTCACGCTCTACGACGCTCTGGGCCTCTTCCGGAACGTGCAGAATCATCGTTGGTTGCGACCGGCGGAGGTGCGGCGACGCGAGCCGCTGGTCGCCGGGCGAGGGCTGCTCGGCGCGGCCCGCTTCTACGACGCCCAGGTGGACGACGCCCGCCTGACGCTGGCGACTGCCAAGTTTGCTCACCTCCACGGCGCCGTGATGGTCAACCACGCCCGCGCGGAGGGGTTGATGAGAGCGGGAGGGCGGGTCGTTGGCGCTCGCGTCGTGGACCAACTCGCTGGACGGGAGATCGAGGCGCGGGCCAAAGTCATCGTCAACGGGAGCGGCGTCTGGGTGGATACCGTCCGTGAGATGGACGAGCATTACGATGGGCCGATGACCCGTCCCACCAAGGGCATTCACCTGGTCATCCCTCGATCCCGGCTGAGCAGCCAGCACGCCGTGGCCTTCGATTCCCCACGTGATGGCCGTCACGTCTTTCTCATCCCCTGGGGCGATTTTGCCCTCGTCGGCACCACCGATACGGACTATGATGGTAGCTTGGATGATCCCGCCGCCAATCTGGAAGACGTCGAGTATCTGCTGGAGGCGGTGCATCACACTCTCCCAGGAGCGCGCATCGGGCACGGCGACATTATCAGCACCTTTGCCGGCCTGCGTCCACTCATCTATACTCCTGGCGCCGCTTATGCGATCTCTCGCGAACACGAGATCGTCGAGAGTGAATCTGGCCTCATCAGTGTCGCCGGCGGCAAACTGACCACTCACCGGTTGATGGGCCGGCAACTGGCTGACCGGGCGCAAAAGGTGTTGGCAGAGGAATTTGGCGTCCACGCCACATCCGAGGGCCGGGCCGGAGAATCATTGGAGGGATCCCAGATTGAGCGCGTGTCCGCCGGAGAAGCGGGCGAGGCTGTAAGTAAGCACCTGGTGGATGCCTACGGCGCTGGCGCTACGTGGGTGTTGGCCTACGCGGAGGAGAACGCCGACCTGGGGGAGCGCATCGTGCCGGGGCTGCCCTACCTGATGGCGGAGGCGCTCTATGGAGTGCAGCACGAGATGGCGCTGACGCTGTGTGACGTACTCATTCGCCGCACCCACGTGATTTATGAGACGCGGGACGGCGGGCTGGGGCAAGCTCGCGCTGTGGCGGAACTGATGGCCCCTCGCCTGGGCTGGGACGAGGCAGAGATCGAGCGCCAAGTGGCCGGGTATGCCGCTCAGGTATCGCTCACGCAGCAGTGGCGGGAGTGAACTTGCCCCTGTAAACAGTCCGGGTATAATTGCCCCATAATCACTCGAGTGTGGCTAACCCGACAGAGGAGTGAGAAAGGCATCACCTATGGAAATTACCTGGGATGGACAAACTTGCTTCCGGCTGAGCGAGCGAGGACTGGCGAGTGTCGTGACCGATCCTTACCCGCCAGACATGGGCGCAGAGTATCCTCGTTCCCGCGCCCACATTGTCACCGTGAGCTATGACGACCCCGGGTGTCGCTACACAAGGGGCGTGCGGGGACCCTTCAATCTGCTGGACGGCCCTGGCGAGTACGAGATCGGAGATGTGTTTGTCACCGGCATCTCCACCTTCGCCGACGGTAAGCGCGGCGCGATGCGTGGCTTGAATACCGTTTTCACCTTTCGCTTCGATGACCTGACAGTGTGCCACCTGGGACGTTTGGGTCACGTGCCTACTCAGCCTCAGGTGGAGAATCTGGGTACTGTGAACATCCTGTTGGTGCCTGTAGGGGGTGGAGGGAGTCTAACTCCGGCGCGGGCGTCCGAAGTCATCAGTGTTTTCGAGCCTAATTTGGTCGTTCCGATGTATTACAAAATCGAGGGGTTGGATACAAAGCTAGGCACTTTGAACCGTTTCCTGAAAGAGATGGGGGTGGAAAAGGCAAAGAGTGAGGAAACACTCCAGGTCAGACAGAGCGACTTGTCGGAAGAAACCCAGATCGTGGTTCTGACCCCCAACCTGCGAAATGGAGGATGAAATGCGAAGACTTTTTCTCGTTGTCGTTGCGCTGTTTGTTTTGGCCCTGTCCGCTTGCCAAGGGGAATCTTCCGGTGGGGATGACCTGGTCGAGTCGGGGCGCGTTCATTTGGAGGCCGGCGAATACGAGCAAGCTATCGCTGACTTGCAGGCCGCGGTCGAGGCGGATCCGGGTAGCGGGGAGGCCCATCTGTTGTTGGGACAGGCCTACAATCGGACCGGCGACCTGCTCAAGGCCAAGGACGAGTTCAGCACTGTGGTGGCCCTCGACCCCGATAGCGCGGCTGCACACCATAATCTGGGCGTGACCTACTTTCAGTTGGGCGCTTACGATGCTGCCCTGGCCGAATTTGATGCCGCTCTCCAATTGGACCCCGATGATGCGGATACGCATTACCAATTGGGGGCAGTCTATCTCGGCCTCTCCTTCTCGGCCAACGATCCTATGGCCCAGCCCGACCCACAACGGATGGAACAAGCGGTCGGCGAGTTTGAGAAGGCGCTAGAGTTGAAGGAGGATATGCCGGAGGCGCTCATCGGTATGGCGAACGTCTACATGCTGCAAGCGGATTTTGAGACCGCTATCGAAATGTTGCAACAGGCCATCGAACAGGTGCCGGATTCGCCCGAGGCTTACTATGCTCTGGGAAGGGCCTATGCCCTTAGCGGAGACACAGATGGCGCTTGTGAAGCGTACGCTAAATTCCTGACGCTTGATCCTCCGTCGAATTGGCAGGTCCAAGTCACGGAAGAAATGGCTACTCTGGGTTGCCCATAGCGCGGCAAGTCGCAGGTTGTAGGGAGATTCTACAAGGGAGCAGAATGTTCAAACTCTTGATGTCGTGGAACATCCGGCCGGGTAAGGAAGAAGCATACTTTGAGTTCATCGTGCGCGAGTTTGGGCCGGGATTGGTAAAACTTGGCGTGCGCCCCACCGATGCCTGGTACACCCAGTACGGCGACCGTCCGCAGATTCTCGCGGGCGGCGTTGCAGAAGATATGGAGAGTCTGCAAAGCGCCCTCGCCTCAGAGGAATGGTACGACTTGATGAAAAAACTGCTCGCCTATGTGACGGATTATGACCAAAAGATCGTCTATGCCAGCGGGGGGTTTCAGGTCTAGCGAGCCTGGTGGTGGAAAAGAGAACGGGCATGGCTGTTGCGGCCACGCCCGTTTTTGTGTAGAATTGCCTATTCGCTTTTACTTTTAGCGTCGCTCGTTTCTGTGGATTTGCTTTCTTGGGGCGTTTCCGAGCGCTTTTTGCTGTTGCCGCTGGGCGTCGAGGTAGAGGACTTGGCTCGATTGTCGGTGACGTAAAAACCCGAGCCTTTGAATATGATACCGACCGGTTGGATCAAACGTTGCACCTCGCCCCCACATTCCGGGCAGATCTTGACTGGTTTTTCGTCTATGTGCTGCCGACGTTCAAAGCGCACGCTACAGGCCTGGCATTGGTACTCGTACAATGGCATATCTCGCTAGCCTCCTATCTGGCTTTACCGAGGGATATTATACCGCGAATGTTTTGCTTGCGCAAGGTAAACTCGCTATTCCAAGTTTGCTACCGGACACTTCTGTGTGAGAGCAGCAATTCTCAATTTGAGGGTAACTGCTCAGTTTGGTAGCTATTTAGACCTCCGAGGTCTCATTGCAGCTTATTCAAGCGCAAAACATTGGCCGTTTTAAACATTTGCAGTGGGCGAAACGGTTGTCAAAGACCTCGGAGGTCTGACGTGAGAGCCCAGTAGTGAGTTCCAAGCTCAAGTGCGTTGTCAGGCTATCTGCTTGGGAAAGCCCGGAAAACGGTTCTTTGAGCCTGCCCCACCGCAGGATCAGATTTACCCGTGTCCAGAGTGAGACTGATTCTTGACAATGCTCTCGATTTTCATTATACTATTATCAAATATCTGATTCGGGGATGCGTTACGCCAGAGACGTGCCCCGCTCAATTACCCCTGAATGGGAAAGGAGACGTAACCATGGAAAAGCCCTGGCTTACATCGTACGAGCCCCACGTACCGGAGCACGTAGAGTATCCACTAACTCCTATGCCTGCCGTTTTGGAGGAGACGGCGCGCAAGTACCCCGACCACACGGCGCTCATCTTTAAGGACGCCAAACTCACTTTCCGCGAGTACAACCAGGCCGTGGATCGCTTCGCCGCTGCGTTGCAGAAATTGGGCGTCGAGAAGGGAGATCGGGTAGCCATCCACCTGCTCAACATGCCCCAGTTCCCCATCGCCTACTATGCCGTCCTGCGGATTGGGGGCATCGTCGTGCCCTGCAATCCCGTCTATACGGCCCGCGAGATGAAGCACCAGGTAAGCGACTCTGGCGCCAAAGTCATCGTCACCCTCAGTATGATGTATCCCATCATCAAGCAGATCCGGGCAGAGACTCAATTGGAGCACGTCGTCGTCGCCAAGATCAAGACCTACTTCCCACCGGTGCTCAATCTACTCTTTACCTTGTTGAAGGAGAAGAAGGGAGGTCACAGAGTAGACATCTCTGGCGACGCCAACACCTACTGGTTCAAGGACATTCTCGATAACGCACCGGCTAAACCTGCGCCAGTAGAGATTGACATGCAAGACACCGCCGTGTTCATGTACACCGGCGGCACCACCGGCGTCTCCAAAGGGGCTCAGTTGACCCACAAGAACATCCTGGCGAACGCTTACCAGTGCAAGGTCTGGATGAACGCGGAGGCGGCTCAAGGCGACGTGAGCGTGACGGCGCTGCCGCTGTATCACAGCTATGCCATGACTACTTGCATGAATTTTGGCACCATCATCGCTGGGGCAATGCTCCTCATACCCGATCCACGTGACTTGGAGGACGTGCTCAAGAGCATCACCAAGCATCGGCCGACTTTTTACGCCGGTGTGCCGGCGATGTACGTCGCCATCAACAACTATCCAGACCTGAGTAAATACGACGTCAGTTCCATCCGGGCCTGCATCAGTGGCGCGGCGGGGTTGCCGGTGGAGGTGCAACAAAAGTTCCAAGAGATCACTGGCGCCCGGCTGGTGGAAGGATACGGTCTCAGTGAGGCCTCACCAGTGACCCACGCCAATCCCATCTTTGGCGATAACCGCGTCGGCACCATCGGCGTGCCCTGGCCCGACACCGAGGTCAAGATCATGGACGCCGACACTGGCGAGAAAGAGATGGGGGTCGGCGAGGTGGGTGAGCTTTGTATCCGCGGCCCGCAGGTTATGAAGGGCTATTGGCAGATGCCCACCGAGACGGCTAACACCCTGCGAGATCACGCCGACGGCGGCGGTCCCTGGCTCCACACCGGCGATATGTCCGTCATGGACGAGGATGGCTATTTCAAGATCGTGGACCGCAAAAAGGACATGATCCTGGGCGCAGGCGGCTACAATATCTATCCCCGTGAGGTCGAGGATGTGCTCTACGAGCATCCGGCGGTGATGGAGGTCGCTGCCGCAGGTATTCCGGTGGAGGGCAAGGGGGAACGGGTCAAGGTCTACATTGTCCTCAAGGAGGGCAAGACGGCTACCGAGGAGGAGATCATCGCTTTCTGTAAGGAGAATCTGGCCCCCTACAAGGTGCCCAAGTTCGTCGAGTTCCGCGACGAATTGCCCAAGACAATGGTGGGCAAGATTTTGCGCCGTGTGTTGGTCGAGGAGGAGAAGAAAAAGCAAGCCGAGTAACGGTTAGACACTCAAGGTTTCCAGAGAACCTCGAGGGCCTTGGAAGCACAAAGGCGGAGCCGGCCGGCTCCGCCTTTGCGTTTGCGTGACTTGTGTGTCAGTTTGGCTACTCCTTTTCTGTCATGGCCTTCAGAAAAGTCACGAACTGGCGCGCATCGGCGACGAGTGCTTGGTGCGCCTCGTCGAACTCGAGTAGTAGCCCGTGGAGTGTTGACCAGCGCAGCGTAAACCCATAAGCGTGGCGCACGCGGTGACGAAAGCGCCGAAATTCGTCGAGCAGCGAGGCAGTCTCGGCGCGAATTACAGGTGGCCGCAGTGTAGGAATCCGAACCGTCATATTGCGCAACAGAATAGCGTGCCACTCACCACCTTGCGGTACTCCTTCGCCCAGTTCTGAGGCAATCCGCTTGAACATGTTCTCAGCCGCGTTGTAAAAGTCGTGTAGCACCAAACCCACACCCTGCACCCTGAATTCGTCTGGCTCCGTATCACCGAAACGCGAGCGAGCGTCTTGGACCTGGGCCTGGATGCGCTCAAGGTGCGCCAGTTCATTTTCAAGCTCGGCGATAAGCCGCTCAATCTGGATTCGCGTCACAGAGTAACTCTCCGTATTTCAAGATCAGTTTTCGCATTGGTTCTCCGACCTCGTCCAAGTCCACCAACTCGATAGAGACTTCAGGATCAACCCCGGCTGCTGACCAGGCTTTGAAGAAGCGTCCCGGCGCGATGCCGTCTACTGCCAGATCCACGTCAGATCGTTCATAGAACTGGTCCCCTCGAGCCAGGGAGCCAAAGAGGTAAACGCGGCTAGCCCCAAACTCGCGCACCAACATTTCTGCTGTTCGCTCGGCTTTGGCGCGGGCTTGCGATGCTAACGCGCGCTGCCGAGCAGCCTCTCGCGCGGCCCGCTCGCGCCAGTGTTTCCTGTACTCGGTAATTTGCGCTTCGATCATCTCACTCTATGCCGGAACTGGCGCGGGAGGCATGTCCAGGGTGGGCCTTGGTTTGTCGAAAGCTGATTCTGGCACGGGCCGCTTTATGCCGGAAACGGGAGGCGGACTTTGGGGTGCTTGGGATTTTTTACTGCGAGCGCCCTCGAACAGAGCAACGAACTCGTCGGCGTCCAGCGTCTCGACTTCCATCAATTGCTGCGCCACCCGGTCCAATTGCTCTCGATGGTGCGTCAAGACATCCATGGCCCGCTCGTAAGCCTCGTGGATTATGGCACGCACTTCTTGGTCAATTTCCTGGGCTACCGCTTCGCTGTAGTCCCGCTGCTCGCCGATCTCTTTGCCCAAGAAAACCAGCTCTTCTTTCTGACCGAACGTCATCGGGCCTAATTTTTCGCTCATCCCGTAGCGCGTCACCATAGCGCGGGCCAGTTCCGTCACGCGCTCCAGGTCATTGGCCGCGCCAGTCGTTACGTCTTCGAGCACCAGTTCTTCGGCTGCCCGCCCGCCAAGTGCGAACGCCAGATCGTCCCTGAACTTGGCTTTGGTCAAAAGATTTCTTTCCTTCTCTGGCAGCGCGCGGGTGTAACCACCGGCCATCCCGCGCGCGACGATGGAGACCTTGTGTACCGGGTCGCAATTGGGCAGGACGTGGGCCACCACCGCGTGCCCGGCCTCGTGATAGGCCGTGATGCGTTTTTCCTCCTCGGACATCAGGCGGCTCTTGCGCTCTGGCCCAGCGATCACGCGCTCGATTGATTCTTCCAGCTCCTCCATCTCGATGACTTTTTTGTCGTGACGGGCGGCCAGTATCGCTGCTTCGTTGACCAGGTTTTCGATGTCGGCGCCCACAAAGCCGGGGGTAATTTTGGCCAATGTTTTTAGGTCTACCCCCTCGCCTATAGGCTTGCCGCGCACGTGCACTTCCAGGATGCCTTCGCGTCCCTTGATGTCGGGCCGGTCGAGCACGACTCGTCGGTCGAAGCGACCGGGGCGCAGCAGGGCCGGGTCGAGGATGTCGGGCCGGTTGGTGGCTGCCATGATTATCACGTTTGTGTCTGTATCAAACCCGTCCATTTCGACCAGTATCTGGTTCAACGTCTGCTCCCGCTCGTCGTGGGAACCGCCCAGCCCTGCGCCTCGATGGCGGCCGACGGCGTCTATCTCGTCGAGAAAGATGATGCAAGGGCTGTGACGCTTGGCCTGCTCGAAGAGGTCGCGCACCCGCGAAGCTCCCACGCCGACGAACATCTCTACGAACTCTGAACCAGAGATGGAGAAGAAGGGCACTCCTGCTTCTCCGCTGACTGCCTTGGCCAGGAGCGTCTTGCCCGTGCCCGGTGCGCCCACCAAGAGCACGCCCTTGGGGATGCGGGCCCCTAGTTGAACGAATTTCTCCGGCTCTTTGAGGAACTCGACCACTTCACACAGTCCCTCCTTGGCCTCTTCCACTCCCGCCACGTCATCGAAAGTGACCGATGGTTGGTCGCCGGTGTACATCCGGGCGCGGCTCTTGCCGAAGGAGAGAGCTTGGTTGTTCGCGCCCTGAAACTGGCGCAACATTATGTAACCAACCGCCAGCATAGCGACTACCATCAGTATTGAGCCGCCGGCGCTCAACAACGCTCCCCAATCCGGGGGCTGTGTCGGGTTGATTGTGACTTGGCCCAATTCTTCGTTGCTGACTCCCAGCGCTTGCAACTGCTCCACGACGGTAGACTCGCCTTCCTTGCGGGACACGATCTCGGTGCCGTCCCGTAGTTCTACGAATAGATCATCCCCTTCCACGCGGATACTGACGACATTTCCCTCTCTCACTTGCGCTGCCACGCCTGTCAGTGGTGTGTGTGCCACATCTTCCGTTTGCTGCGAGTAAAAGCTGTACATCAAGAACCCGGCCGCAATAAGGATAATCAAATATATGAGTGGGCTGCCGCCCCTCGGTCTAGAATTCACGTTTTTCCTCCACTTGCTGATTTGCGTAACTTGTCAGACTCATAGCAATTCCCGTTTTGTAGCCGCGATTTCGTCGGATTAAGGCGATTCGCTATCGCGTGTACCTTCCCGCGTAAACCACCCTACGCGATTGCAAAGTCGCGGCTACGACCTGACTTTTCACCCATAACGGGAATTGTTGTCATACTCATTATACCAGAAATCGCTGAATGTGTCACTTTAAGGTTTTATCTCGATCTCGGCGATCAGGATTCTACCCGATTCCACTGTCGTGAGGCCCGCGTCCACCACCGGAAGTTGGTAATTGGATCGCCCCTGGGGGTACATGCCGGCGCGCAGTTGATACCTTCCCGACGGCAGATCTGCCGGGACGGAGACTTGGTGTGGGTCTACGACCTCCACGCCCATTACCCACTCTGTAGTGGGCGTAAAGGGTTCTATATCCTGCTGCGCCAATGCGGGGGCGCCGGGATCGTCCACGAGATGCACGAACACGACGTAGTGAGTATCAATAGAGCGCAGCGCCCGCCAACGCAGGGTGACGGCAATCACCCCTCCTGGCCGAAATGTCTCTTGGCGCAGTTCGGCGCTCTGCAGCATTACCTGGTCATCCAAGTTGACATTGAGGGGGATTTTGATCTCGACGCCGCCGCTCACGGTCAGCGTCACCGCGTCGCCGACGTGAACGGGCGCTCCCGATTCTGGCTCTTGGGCTATTACCATGCCCTCCGGCCGGGTGCTCCACACTTCTTTGACGGTCACCCGCAACCCGTCCGACTCGAGGCCATCCTGTATCATCTCTACCGGATAATCTATCACGCTGGGCATCGTCAGTTCTCGCCCGGTGGTGCTCACGATGACAGAGACCTCGGCATCGAGCGGGATGAGTTCGCCGGGGGCCGGGGATTGCTCCAGTACGATCCCTCCCTCTATCCCCGGTTCGTCGCGCTCCTCCAACAGCACAAAGCGCAGCCCTATCCGTTCCACCGCCCTTTGTGCTTCCTCTATCTTTTGCCCCTCCAAGTTGGGGACAGAGACCAACTGTGGCGTCGGCGTCAGAGTGATCAGCGGGGTAGGCGTGGATGTGGGCGGCAAGGCCGGGCCGGAATAGGCGTGGCGCACCGACAGCCACAGTGGAACGAGACCCATCACGGCGATAAAGGCAACCGCCGCCAGCGCCCAGGTCAACTTGTTGGAGACAGGCTCCGGTTCAGCAAGCGGCTCGACCTCGGCGGCGTAATCTGCGGTGGCGAGCCGTGGCTGCTCCCGAACCACCGGTTGCCACCCGGTCATCTGCTCGCTCTGTTTTTGATATTCTTCGAGAACGTGAGCTAACTGCTCGGCGGTGCGGTAACGCGCCGATGGCTCCTTGGCCAGCACTTTGCGAACGATCCACTCCAGGTGAGCCGGCACCTGAGGATTGCGAATGGTCAGGGGGAGCGGTTCTTCGCGTATATGCTTGAGCGCCAGGGCCGTCGCCTTCTCCGCCTGGAAAGGAGGAGAGCCACTCAACATCTCGTACATCACGACGCCAATGCTGTAGACGTCGGACGCAGGAGTAGGAGGGTCGCCGGCCGCCTGCTCGGGCGAAAAATACAAGGGGCTGCCCCACACCGTCTCCGATTCGGTGAGACCAGCCTCGGAGAGCGCCCGCGCGATGCCAAAGTCGGTCACTTTGACCCGGCCATCCCGAGTCACTAGAACATTCTGGGGCTTGATGTCGCAGTGGATGAGGCGCGCTTTGTGGGCATACCCCACACCGGCGCAGACCTGGGCGGCGATATCCAGTGCCTCCGCCACGTTCATGCGACCCTGCTGGCGAATCCGGGACTTTAGATCGCGGCCATCCACGTATTCCATCACAATATAGTGTCGTTCGCCATCCTGTCCCACGTCGTACACCGTGACGATGTTAGGGTGGTCCAATTTGGCTGCGGCCTGGGCCTCGCGCTGAAAGCGGGACAGAAAGGCCGGGTCGCTGGCGAATTCCTCGCGCAGCATTTTTACTGCCACGTAGCGCTCGAGCAATGTGTCTATGCCTTTGTATACGACCGCCATTCCACCAGAACCGATCAGTTCCAGCAGCCGATACCTGTCGTTAAGCAATACAGGTTCCATATCGTCTACTCCAATAACGTCCCCATCCGCTCACTGCGTATCTATTTTACGACCGGTATTGTACTCCAAATCAATGCCATCGGCAAGAAATTGCCAAAGGAAAGAGACGTGCTATAATCTCAAAGCTGTCATACGACGATAATTGCCGGCGAGGAGAAGTATTGTGAAACCGCTTTACCTGTTGCTCGTCTTTGTGCCCGTTGGCCTCATATCAAAGTACCTGGGAGGGCCACCCTTGCTCACCTTTGGCGCCGCTGCACTAGGAGTGGTGCCTTTGGCCAAGATGACCGGCGATGCGACTGAGAATCTTGCCTCTCACACCGGGCCACGTATGGGCGGCTTTCTCAATGCCACGTTCGGCAACGCGGCCGAGCTGATCATTACCATTTTTGCCATTCGGGCTGGCCTGCTCGAGTTGGTCAAAGCCTCGATCACTGGCTCCATCATAGGCAACTTGTTGCTGGTCGTGGGATTGAGCGTTCTGTTTGGCGGGCTCAAGAACGGTCAGCAGCGCTTTGATCGGGTGAGCGCGGGTGTGAATTCGACGATGTTGATTCTGGCCATCATAGCGCTGGGTGTGCCCTCTCTCTTCGGTCACGCCATAGAGATGGTCAATCACAATGCGGTCGAATATCTCAGCCTGGGCGTGGCGGTGGCGATGATAGTGGTTTATGGCCTGGGACTGGTGTATTCTTTCACCGCCGCAGACCTGCCAGAGCATTCATCCGACCATGGACAGAGCTCGTGGTCTATGAGAAAGGCGCTGGGCGTGCTGAGCGTGGCGACTGCTTTCATCGCTTGGTCGAGCGAGGTTCTGGTGGGCGCTGTTGAGCCCGTGCTGGAGAGCCTGAGGTGGACCGAGTTCTTTCTGGGCGTCGTCGTCATTCCTATCGTGGGCAACGTCGCTGAGCACCTGACGGCGGTTCAGGTAGCTGTGAAAAACAAGATGGATATGAGCATGGAGATCTCGATTGGCTCCAGCTTGCAAGTGGCCCTGTTCGTCGCTCCGGTGTTGACCTTTATCAGCCTGCTGATGGGAAATCCACTGACGCTAGTCTTTAACCAATTCGAGTTGATCGCCCTGGCCGCTGCATCCTTGATTACGGCGCTCGTGGCGTTGGATGGCGAGTCGAACTGGATGGAGGGGGCGCAGTTGTTGGTAGTGTACGTTATCCTGGCCCTGGCGTTCTTTTTCTTGCCAGCTTATTGACCCCTTAACCTTGCCGAGAGACGCGGGCCGTGCTATAATTTGGCCCAATTGGAGGAACGTCAAAATGGAAGTTTATCTCAACATCGTGCAGATCATCATCAGTGTCGCGCTGGTAGCCGTCATCCTCTTGCAAGTGCGGAGCGGCGGTCTAGGGGGGATATTTGGCGGCACAGAAACCGCCGTCTACAAAACGCGGCGCGGCGTCGAGCGCACGCTCTTCAATATCACCATCGGCCTTTCCGTGGCCTTTTTCGTGATCACTATTCTCAACGTAATCATCACCGGCTAACAGGTCGTTCAAGAATAACTTGACGTTCTTGACACGTGTTTTCCGAGTAAAGTCACGTAGGCAGTGCAACGTTATTTCTGAATAACGCTGCTTCTGGCTAGGCCCAATCTACAACAGCTCGGTTGCGCGGAGGGTGCTTCGGGGACCGTCTACCCCGGAGCACCTTTGGGTTGAGCGAGCGCAGGTACAAGGGAGTTTATTAAGGACGTGCCTCATCATATCCGCTGGCAGGTTCTCCTCGTCGTCCTCGGCGTCGTGCTGGTTGGCATTTTGCTGGCCTACCTGGCCATCAATTATACCACTGTACTTCGCCCTGGGTCTGGCGGCACATACGTCGAAGGTATCGTCGGCCCCCCCCAGTACTTGAATCCCTTGTTGGGCAGCAGCCAGACTGACCGTGACATCTGTGCCCTTTTGTTCAGTGGCCTGACGCGCCTGAACAGGCACGGCGAGGTGGAGCCTGACTTGGCCAGCAGATGGGATGTCTCGTTCGATGGTTTGACATACACATTCTACCTCCGCAAAGACGTTTACTGGCACGATGGCGTCCCGTTCACCGCCCAGGACGTGATCTTTACTATCGGTTGGCTGCAATCCCCTGACTATACCGGTCCATCTGAATTAGGCCACGATCTATGGCAAAAAGTCACGGTCGAGCAGTTAGATCGCTATCAAGTGCGCTTTACGCTACCCGAGCCCTACCCTTACGCCCCGTTTCTCGACTATACTACTGTTGGAATTTTGCCCGCTCACATACTGGAAGGAGTGCCCGTCGCCAGTTCGCCGAACGTGGGGTTCAATCTCAACCCGGTGGGAAGCGGGCCTTTCCAAGTGGAAGGGATCGAGGTAAAGGATGGGGTTGTCACCACTATAGTGTTGAAGCAAAACTCACGCTACTATGGCCCCCAATCTTACTTGGACCGTGTTCAGTTTCGCTTCTATCCAAATCATCAGGCCGCCCTCGGCTCCTACGAGGCGGGTGAAATAGAAGGGGTGGCCAAAATACCGGCGTCCGATCTGCCGCGCGCGCGCGATTTTCCCACTCTCAATCTCTTCTCTGCCCAGATCGCCGAGTATGGTATCGTTTTTCTCAATATTAGAACTCGGTTGTTCCAAGAGCAGGAGGTGCGGCAAGCGTTGCTATACTCGCTTGACCGGCAGCGGATAATTGACGAGGCGCTGGGAGGACAAGCTATGGTAGCCCACAGCCCCTTGGTTCCCGGCACCTGGGCATACGACAATGACGTCGTGCGCTACGAACACGATCCCAATACAGCCAGCGAGCTGTTGAACGGAGCGGGATGGACGCTACCGGCAGAAGGGGATGGAGTGCGACAAAATGGAGGCCGGCCTTTTGCATTCACGCTGCTCACCTCTAGCGAGCCGGAACGCATAGGGGTGGCGCGCATGCTGGCCGAGCAATGGGCCACTGTGGGAATCACAGTTACGGTCGAGACCGCTTCACAGCTAGAGGTGCACGAGGCGTTGCAGAGTGGCAATTTCGAGGCCATCATGGTGCACCTGTCCCTGCCCGGCGACCCTGACCCCTACCCTTTCTGGCACGAAACGCAGATCGGAGGCGGGCAAAACTATGCCGGGTTCGTTCATCGCCGCATCAGCGAGGTCATTGAGCAGGCACGGGTCAAAGTCAATCGCGAGCGACGACGGGAGTTGTACTACGAGTTCCAGGACATCTTTGCCCAACAAGTCCCGGCCCTATTGCTCTACGTACCCGCTTATACCTACGGCGTGGACGAGCGTATTCACGACGTGCAGATCGGCCCCCTGATGTACTCCTCAGACCGCTTCCGCACCATTTCTGACTGGTGGATCGTCCCGCGCCGCGTTTTTGTGAGCGAGACGGAGGCCAGGGGCATCACCTTGCCTTGACAACCCAGACGATTGTTGTAAAATACTTGCGCTAGCCGAAGTGGCGGAACAGGCAGACGCGCTGCGTTCAGGGCGCAGTGGGCTTTATGCCCATGTGGGTTCAACTCCCACCTTCGGCACCTCTCCCCAAGACAGCACGGTCGTCTTGGGGATTTGTGTATCCTGGCGGCTTTTATCACGGTCGAGGAGCACTCGTCCGGCCTGTCATCTCACCGAGATGCGATTGCCAGCACCGATGAGCTTTCGGTGGTTACCCACAAGTATGCAGATGTCTATTCGGGGTGATCGTTTTTTCACCACAGAGGCGCGGAGGGCGCTGAGATAGGACATTTTCGTGTTTTCTCTGTGTCTCTGTGGTGAGATGTGGACACGCTTTGTCAACCCCGATCTTGATCGATAGGCAATCACCAGGTGAGCTTGACTTTGAGACGGAATCGGGGTATCATAAAATCGGTTGGCGTTTCGCTCCGTCTTGTCATTGCTAGGAGGTGTTGTCGTGGCGCTCCCCAAACCTAATCACGGTCAGTTTGCCGTCAGTATCGCCGCCATCATTGCCCTCGCTGTAATGGCGACCCTCGTGTGGGGGTTTGCCCGGCAGTTGGCACTTGCGCGGCAGATGCGGGTCGAGGAAGTACGATTGGAGCAGGCAATGGCGTCCGAGCAGGCCCGCCACGACGATCTGGCAGCACAGTTGACGTACGTCGAGTCTGACGAGTACGTGGAACATTGGGCGCGGACGGAGGCCAAGATGGCTAGGCAGGGAGAGGTGGTCGTCGTGCCGCCCGCAGACGTGGGCGAGGAACCAGATGGTGACCAACAACTCGCACCACCTGCCGAACCGGAGGCGCAACCAATTTGGGCCGAATGGTGGGAACTAGTCTTTGGTGAGTGATGTGGGGATTCCTTGACGCAATTGGCGGATTGGTGTATAATCTCTAGCGCGTTGCGGGGTAGAGCAGAGGCAGCTCGTCGGGCTCATAACCCGGAGGTCCCAGGTTCGAATCCTGGCCCCGCTACCTAAAAGGCACCTTTTCCGGTGCCTTTTTGCTTTTTAGAGTACCTGACAGGATTGGAGCTAATGCCCCGCAGGTCTCAGGTTCGAATCCTGCCGAGGGTACTTGAGACCGAAAAAGCCATTTCTGGCGCTGCCATTACGCCCCCCGGTTCACCGAGCGATGAACCCGGAGGCATACAGCTTGTTAAGGGCGCACCATCTTCCTGGGCAAGGCAGCCAGACGTGCTCTGTGGCGCTACCTCGCCGAGCGAGAGGATAGCGCAGACCCAGATGCCCCCCTTTTCCTCGCCAGAGATGATCGTCGGATGAACGAGGATGCGCTACGAAGCCCGCTCTACCGACTGGGCGAGAAGGCTGAGGTAAAAAAGTGTCTCGCCACACTTTCTGCGATATCGATGACTGGAAATGAGCGGTGACCCAACTGGCGATGACCAACCTGCACCAGGAGTTCGGCGACCTGACGCTGGACGAGAGCCTGATCGCGCGTGAGAAGATCGCCCACAACCCACAGTCTGTGCTCAATGCCTTCGCCGAGGAGTGGGGTCTGCACGGCGATGAGTAGAACCCCTCTCGACGTTATTTGCGATGCTGGCCCCCTGATACACCTCGACGAGCTGCCTGGACCCGTTGGCCGACTTGTGTGCGGTATTGTCAGCCCTGCCAGGCTGGTGAGTGAGCCAGTCACAGCATCCCGGATCTGCCGCGCTGTCACGTCGTTGCCTGGCACGGCGGCCCTGCGGGTGTTCGCGGTCGGGTGCGTAAACTGCTGGACGACCACATCAGATCCTCGGACGTGGTCACCCTGGTGGAGCAGGTCAACATCTTTGACGTGGAAGCCTTTGAGGCCGAGATCACCAAGCTCCCGACCACGGCGGCTCACGCCGATACCATTGCCCAC
>Ga0180431_10003161_pt1 | contig 21390 bp, 16 predicted proteins | sample SS_ome_11_FD_132459 | JGI IMG/M metagenome (GOLD analysis project Ga0180431, IMG submission 132459) | Hypersaline lake sediment archaeal communities from the Salton Sea, California, USA - SS_1_MS_1 metaG | ecosystem: Environmental > Aquatic > Non-marine Saline and Alkaline > Hypersaline >...
ACAGCGTCCCACTTTTGGCTCAAAATTGACGTGTTTGTGGGAATATCTCACCAAAAAACCTGGTTTTTGGGCATTTTATCCCCACCGACGAACAAACCAACACCTTTTTTCAGGAAAGTCATGCATCACTGCTGCCGCATCAACATGGACGGCAAGATGGGTGCCAGGCACTCGAGTGCCTGGCACCTCCGCTGGAGACTGCCGATCGCTGCGGCTACCGGCTCAAGCAGGCGGAGGGCCACAGCTTTTTGGCCCAACTTGCCCTGGAAGCGGGCAACCTGGAATAGCCACGCCGCCACGCCGAGAGAGCGCCGAATGCGCCCCTACTCGGTACGGGGGGGGGTAGGCAGTGTCGTGGCTGCACTCACCGCCCATCGCTAGTCGCAGGCCGGCAGTTCACAGTATCGCTGATCCAGGACCTTCAGTCCCAGCCCCTCCATCGCGGAGACCAATTCGTCCTGCGGTACGCCAACGACCCGGAACGTAACCTGATAGGTCGTGGGATCCTCACCCTTGATGGTGCCCAGCGCCAGGATGTTCCCGCCTCTCTTGGCGATGGCGCCCGCAATCTTGGCGAGCGTCCCTTTCTCGCCCGGCACCCGCACGCTCAGGCGAACCCCCTCATCCCGCCCGCCCAGCAACTCTAGAAAGACCTTGAACAGATCGGTCTCGGTGATGATACCGACCAGCTTTTCGTCCCGCATCACGGGAATGCCCCCAACCTTGTTGTCGGCCATAATGCGAGCGACCTCCTCCAGGGGGGTGTCGTCGGTGACGGTGATCACGTCCTTCGTCATCACGTCTCTCATCTTGATCTTGGCGAGCAAGTAGGGAATCTCATAGATACTCAACGTAGTGGCCGGCGAGGGAGACACCTTCAGCAGATCCAACTCTGAGACGATGCCCACCATCTTGCCGTGTTTATCCAGGACGGGCAGCCGCCGCACGTTTTCGCTGTGCATCAGCCGCAGAGCCTCGCTTACGCCAGATTCCTCAGTGACCGTGACTGGACGAGGGGTCATTCTATCTTTTACGAGCATAATTCACCTCCGTGACGAAATATACAATCGTACAAACTCAACAACATAATTCTAAACCAGCCGCTGGCAGCACGCAACTGACGAATGTCAATTGGTAAGTGGTCATTAGTCATTGGTTATTGTTCACTGACCCGCTCCCAAGCCCGCGCGGCCAGCTCCCGCGACCGGGCCTTGATGGCTTGCTCGTCGAGCGTGAGCAACTTGCGGTCGCGCATCAGCACCCGTCCGGCGCAGACGGTTGCGGTCACGGCCGAGGCCTCGACGCCAAAGAGCAGGTGCCAGGGCAAGTTCCCCGCCGAGAGCGGCGTCGTGGGCCGATAATCCAGCAAGACCAGGTCCGCCGCCGCTCCCTCGCACAACTCTCCCAATCGCAACTCGGACCAAAAGACGCGCGCCAATCGAGCGTTGTTGGCGTAGGCCAGCCGCATCACCAGGTCGCCGCCCATCGCGCGGGGGTCGCGCTGAGCCAGCTTGTGCACCAGGTAAGCAGCCTTCATCTCGGCGAACATGAGGTTGGAGAACCCGTCGTTGCCCAGCCCGACGTTCACCCCGGCGCGCAGCAGCGCTTCGACCGGGGCCACCCCCACGCCGTTGTTCATATTCGAGCGCGGCTGGTGCGTGACCCAGACGCCAGTCTCAGCCAACAGTTCGATCTCGCTCTCGTCCACGTGGACGCAGTGGACGGCAATGGTACGCGGGCCGAGGATGCCAGCGTCGCGCAGGCGATGGACGACGCGCTTGCCAGACTTGCGCAGTGAATCCTCCTGGTCGGCCACGTCCTCGGCGACGTGAATGTGAAAGCCCAGCCCCAGTTCAGACGCGGCAGCGGTGCAATCGGCCAGCGTCTCGTCGGAGAGGGTGAGGGAGGCGTGGAGACCAAAAGACGCCGCGAGCAAGTCATCTGCACCCTGTGACCTGGCAAAGCGCACATTTTCAGCGATACCGGCCTGGGCGCGTTCGGGGCCGTCCCGGTCAGTGACTTCGTAGCAGAGGCAGGCCCGCAACCCCGCCTCGCGCACCGCCTCGGCGATGGTGTCGAGCGAGCCATCAATCCCGTTTGGGCTGGCGTGGTGGTCAATCAGCGTCGTCGTGCCGTGGCTAATGGCGTCCACCAGACAGACCAGCGCCGAGTAGCGCACGTCCTCCAAGGTGAGAGCCTTGTCCAATCGCCACCACAGCCGCTCCAATACCTGGGGAAAGTTGGCGGCCGGCTCGCCCGGGACAGCCATCCCGCGGGCAAAAGCTCCGTAAAAATGGGTGTGGGCGCAGATAGAGGCCGGAAGCACCAACTGGCCCGCCGCGTCCCACTGCTCGACATTGGGATGACGAGTTGTCAATTCCGTGGTCGCACCAAGCGCGGCGATACTACCACCCTCGATCAAAAGAGCGCCATCCTCAATTAGGCGAGGTTCGTCGCCCAGTGTAGCCAAACGTGCATTAGTGATTAGCATAGGTATCCTCCAGGATAAGTAGGGAGTAGGGAGTAGGGGAATTGTACAAGAAAAGTTAGGAGAGGACAAGTAGAAAAGTGTAATGCCATCGAAAGCGTGACTGCTCATCCTGGGGTTGTGACACAGAGTTTCACAGATTTTCACAACTTGGCTTCATTCCCGATTTCCCTACAATCAGTCTATCAGAGACGAGCGAGGGAGGAAATCGGGATGATCCTATCAGACGAAAACCGAACCTTCACAATCTGTCAGGCTACCGATCGATGCGCTGTTCGCCCGGTCTGGCGTGCAGATGCCAGAGAAAGTTCCCAAAATCCAAGTTCCTGAACGATTGGCGTCACGAGTGCGCAATCGTTACGTATAGCCTGAGCAGTGACCTTTTGTCAAGCATTTGCTTGGCGATCTACGTCGTGGGTGGCGAACTGTTAGGGCATGCGCCCGTAGATGGCGGTCAGTTCTCTGATCCGCGCGGTGACCTCGTCCGTCAGGGCGCCGGGGCGGAGGCGCCAGCACCAATTGGGTTGCCCGACGATGCGGGGGTGTTCGTTCAGGGCAAAGGCAATCTCCGTCTTGTTGGTCAGCCGCGTGCCTTCCAGGATGATCTTGGGGCATAGCTTTGTGGGCATTTATTTCTCTATCTGACGTTCTTCTCTGCTGCCAGTACAGCCCCCGATTGAGGCGGCAGCGTCGCGCCGACGATGCGCCCGGCGGTCACCTGCGCCTGGCTCCCTTCCCACAAGTCGTGCAGGGTTGTGCCGTCCGAGAACAGTCCCTGCGCCGGCACATCCAGATCATAGTTAGTGGCGCCGTTGTTCAGCAGGACTGCCAATGTCTCATCCTCCGCCTGGCGGGCAAAGGCGTAGACCCCGTGCCGATCGTCGGCGTGCAGGCGGACGTAGCGACCGCGCCGCAGGGTGGGGTGCTCGTGGCGCAGGCGGATAGCCCGGCGGGAAAAATCGAGCAGATCGCGGTCCCAGCGGGCCTCGTCCCAGGGGAAGGCGCGGCGACAGTCGGGGTCGTGCTGCCCCTCCATGCCAACCTCGTCGCCGTAGTAGATGCAGGGCGCGCCGGGAAAGGTCATCTGGAACAATGTTGCCAGTTTCAGCGATTTCTTGTCTTTACGAACCATCGTCAGGAAGCGCGGCTCGTCGTGGCTGCCGAGCAGATTGAGTTGTACCAGCGTCACCTGCCAATCGTAGAGGGCCAGCATGCGGTCTGCCTCGGCGGCGAACTGGGTGGCGCTCAATGGTCGCAGATCGTACCCTCCGGGGTGCTGACTGGTATCCAGCCGGTGCCCCCCGAAAAAGCCGAGGCAGGCCCGGTTAAAGATATAGTTCATCACCGCGTCGAACTGGTCGCCCCGGAGCCAGCGCTGGGCCTCGTGCCAGATCTCGCCCACGATGTAGGCTTCGGGGTTGGCCGCTTTGACCACGCTACGGAATTCGCGCCAGAACTCGTCGTCATCTATTTCGTGGGGCACGTCCAGCCGCCAGCCGTCTACGCCAAACTCGATCCAGTGGCGGGCCACGTCGAGGATAAAACGTCGCACGGCTTTTGTCTCGGTATTGAATTTAGGCAGAGCGGGCAGGTTCCACCAGGCAAGGTAACCCAGTTCTTCCAGGCTGTCGCGCACTTGCTGGGAGGGGTAGGCGTCTAACCGCTCCTTGCCCTCCAAGCGCTCGCCGTTAAAGTAGAACCAGTCCAGGTACGGCGAGGCAATCTTGTTCTCCAGGGTGTGGTTGAACTGGTAGAACCCCCGGCTGGCGTGGTTGAATACGCCATCCAGCACCACGCTGATTCCGCGTGCGTGGGCCGCATCCAGCATCTCGCGGAAGGCGGTGTTCCCGCCCAGGATCGGGTCCACCTGGTAGTAGTCGTGGGTGTGGTAACGATGGTTGGCGGTTGATTGGAAGATGGGGTTAAAGTAGATGGCCGTGATCTCCAGTTCCTGCAAATAGTCCAGGTGCTCGGCCACGCCCAGCAGGTCGCCTCCTTTGAAGCCATAGATGGTGGGCGGGCTGTCCCACGGTTCCAGGTTGGCGGGTTTGGGGACGCGCTCGCTGCGGGCGAAGCGGTCGGGGAAGATCTGGTAAAAGACCGCGTCCTTGACCCAGTCGGGGGTGACGATGTCTGCCAATGTTTGCCTCCGCTTGATGAAGAAACCAGGTTCTTTTTCAAAAACCTGGTTTCTGGCCCGCCTTGCAGACTCTTACTTCACGCCGCCGATGGTCAGTCCGCCGACGATATATTTCTGGAGCAGCAGATATACGATTGCCACTGGTGCGGCCACCATCAGTGCCATAGCCGAGAACGCCGACCAGGGGGTATCCCCCGAGAACTGGCCGGTCATGTTCCACAGAGACATTGCCAGGGTAAAATCACTGGGATCGGTCAAAAAGATCCAGGAGGTGACAAACTCGGTCCAGCCGGCGTTAAAGCCAAAGAACGCGGTCACGGCCAGAACCGGGGTGGCCATGGGCATGATGATTTTGAAGAACAACTGATTGGGGCTGGCGCCGTCAATGAGGGCCGCTTCTTCCAGTTCGCGGGGAATCGTGTCCAGGTAGCCTTTCAGATTCCAGACGGCGAATGGCAACTGGCTAGAGGTCAGCGCCAACCCGACCCCCCACAGCGAGTTGCGCAGGTTGAACTGAAGCGAGCCGATATCAATGTTGATCCGGTTAAGCATCACGAACAGGGGGGCTATCGTGGCAATGGATGGCAAGATCAGTACCGTTAAAACGCTCAGCATCAGACCAGCGCGCCCTTTGTACTCGAACCGCGAGAACGAGTAGGCTGCAAAGATCCCCAAGAGTACCGACAGTACGGCGACGCCGCTCGCCAGCTTGAGTTGATTCAAGGCCAATTCAGTAAAGGTCACCGGGTTGGCCGTTGGTTGATCCAGCACGCGCCGATAGGCGTCGAGCGACGCACCGGGTGGGATCAGTCGGAATTCAGTGGGGCGGGCGATGTTGCGTGGATCGAGTGACAGGCTCACGACCCACAAAATGGGAAATATCACGGTAAAGGCGATCAGCAGCGCCATTGCCTGATACAATAGTTGTTTGCCCAGGGGGAGTTTTTTCTCGTGCATGCGCATACCTCCTCTCTCACCTCAGATGTCGTACCGCTCTGTTGCCCTGGTCATCCAGTTGGTGAACAGTGTCAACGCTCCCAGCACGACGAATATGATCACACTGAAAGCGGCTGCTACGCCGTACAGGCGCTGGGCGTTCACCAGGTTGAAAGCTGTCGTCACCAGGATTTCCGTCTGGCGCAGTGGCCCGCCGCCGGACATCATGTAGATAAAGTTGAACAGGTTAAAGGTCAAGGTGATGCCGTACACGGCCGCTGGGACCATAGCCGGGCGGAGCAACGGTACGGTGATGTTCCAGAACTGTTGGCGGGGGCTTGCGCCGTCAATGGAGGCCGCCTCGTACAGATCCTTGGGAATGCTCTGCAGAGCGCCGGTGGCGACGATGGTCATAAATGGCCATCCCAGCCAGATGTTGGCGATCAGCATGGCATAGTAGGAGAGCGGCAAGGGCATGCCGGGCAGGAACAAGCTGAACGGCGGTTCAACGCTCTGAAACCAGCGAATGCGAAAGACTTCTGCCGGTATGTTGAAAAGTCCGCCTATCGCAGCCAGTGATTGGTTGATCGCCCCATAGTTCGCGTCGTACATATTTCGCCAGACCGTGGCGATCACCAGCGTGGGAAGGATGATCGGCAGCACGTAGATGGCGCGGTAAAAGCGCTTGAACCACAATCCCTCGGTATTGAGAAGAACGGCGATCAACACCCCAATGACGATGTGAACCGGCACGTTGGTGAACGTCCACACCAGGTTGAAGGTCAGGGTGCGCCAGAAGCTAAAGTTGGGGATCAGTCTGGATAGATCGCCGCTAAAGATGTCCAAGTAGTTGGTCAGCCACACCCAGTCCGGAGCTTTCGAGCCGACTCGGAGGTTACTGATATCATAGTCGGTGAATGACATCCAGACCTGGTAGATGAGTGGGTAGAAGGTGATGAGTGCCATCACAAAGAAGGCTGGAACGAGGTAGAGGTAGGCTGCGCGGACTCTGTTGGTGCGCTGCCACCACTTTTGGAACGGCGACAGTTGTTCTGATGATCCAACGGGGATTGTTTCGCTTGTCATACTCCTATCCTCCGTGATTCGAGCTTGGCCGCGTACGGCAAACCTCGTGGAAGGGAGCGCTGATTAGTCACGCTTCTGCAGCTCACCAGCGCTCCCTTCATCACACAGACACGACTCGATTACTTGTTGTTAGCGGCGTTCATCGCGGCGCAGGCTTCGTTCACGGCGTCTGCTGGGGCACTGACCCCTTCGAGCACCTTGGTGAACATGTCGCCAAAGGGCGCCCAGTAGTTGCCGAACTCTACGCTCTGCGGGCGGGGGTAGCCGGTGGCGGAGGCCTGAGCAAAGCCAGCGTTCAGATCGTCCGCAGGCTCCACGTCGTCGCGGATGGGCACGTGACCAGCCTGGTTGGTGTAGATCTGGGACGATTCTTTGTTGACCAGGAACAGGGCCAGTGCTACGGCGGCGTCCTTGTTCTCGCTGTTGGGGTTGATGTAAAAGCCATCAATGCCGTTCAGCGGGTTCGCAGCGCCCGTGGCGCTGGGAATCGGGGCCACGCCCAGGTCATCACCCAGGTCGGCCTGATAGTCTGCCAAAGCCCAGGGGCCGTTGACGAAGAAGGCTGATTCCCCATTGCGGAACGGCGCTTCGGCCACGCCATAGTCCGCGTCGAAGGTCGCGCCAGCTTCCTTGAGTTCCAGCAGGTATTCCATAGCTTCTGCCCAACCGCCCTGGTCGGCGATGCACTTGTTATCGGAGTCCAGCAGTTGGCCGCCGAAGGAGCCAGACCAACCGAACATGTGGTAAGCGCCGATGAAGAAGGTCATCGGAGCGCCATCCTCGACCATTTGGAGCAACTCGTCGGTGGTCGCGGGGGGCGTCTCAACCAATGACTTGTTGTAGTAGAGTGCCACGGCCTTGGCGGATTCGGGCACACCATAGAGGACGCCATCCACCTTCATGCCGTCAATGGCAACCTGCGAAACGTGATCCAGTTTGCCTGCCAGATAGGAATCGAGGTTCTCCACCAGACCCGCGCGGGATATGTTGCCCAGGTCGTCGTTGGGGGCCACGAACATGTCGGGGCCGCCTCCGGCCGCGACCTCGGTCTGCCACTTGTTAAAGATCTGGTCAAAGGGGATCTGTAGGACGTTGATGGTCAGATCAGGGAACTCGGCCCTGGCGTTCTCGATCAGCACGGTCAGGGTGTCTTCCTCTGCGCTACCGGTCTGGTAGGCGTGCCAGAGTGTCACTTCACCGGTTGGGCCCTTGGGAGGGGCCTCGGTCGGCACCTCCGTCGCTGCTGGCCCGCAGGCTGTGATCACCAGGCCCAAGAGGGTCAGGGCCGTTACCAGAGTTAACGTATATTTTTTCACTTTCTTTTCCTCCTGATTTTATACTGGTTAACCGTTGAACTCGACAAATGGACTTTTGTTTGTATTTGCGTTTTTCGCTTCCCCCTTTCCCCCTGACGTTTGTCGGGGGTATTGATGTGACTGATGCTTTGGTCGAAGCGGCCTAGCCGCCAGCGGGAATTACGCCAGTTGCGGCTGATAGGGCCGTTCGCTGATTGCACTGATGAACTCGGCTGCGCGCCGCACGATCTCGTCAACGGGAGTGCTGTCAGAGATCGCTGCTTCGAACATGGCCTGCAACTGACGGGAGACCTTGACGTATTCCGGGATTGACGGGCGCGCGCGTCCAGAGGCGATCATGCGCGACGTTTGCGTCAGCAGCGGGTCGGCCTCTGGGCTGAGAAGGGCGTTGAAGGAGGGACAGGGTAGATTCTGTAGCATAGAGCGATACAAGTCCCCGACGACGTCGGGATCGGTGACCGTTTTGAGGACATCCATCACGAGCGCGGGGCTGGGGCACTGCCGTAGGATCACGTAGCTGGTTCCTCCCACGGTTGAAACCTGGTGCCCATCTGGCGCAGCCGGTGGTGCTACGTAGCCGACTCGTTGCATGAACTCTGCGTCCGTCCATCCACTTGCGTTGAGAATGAGGTCGCTCTCGTAGCTGCCGCCGAGCGCCATGGCAGTTTTTCCCCTGGCGAACAAGCGGGGGGTCGTATTCTCGTCATAGTCCACCACCTCAGGCGGGCTGACGTGGTGCAGCGTCACAAGTTCTCGCAAAAACTGGAGAGCGTGCCGCGCGCCGGGCCCGTTCAGGACAACGGCTCCTGTTTCCGCGTCAAAAATCTCCCCACCGGCCGACCAGACAAAGGGCATCAGATTGTACACGGTGGCCTCTCCGCCGGCCGCGCCTCCGGGGAAGGCCAGCGGGTAGGCGCATCCATACCGTTCTTGCACCTGGGGTTGAAGGAAGTGACGGGCGACGGTCAACAGGTCACCCCAGTCGCGCGGAGGCTCTAGCTTTTCCTGGGCGAACCAGTCTTTGCGGTACCACAGCAATGAAGCGTCTGACTTGACCGGCAGTCCATACAGCTTGCCGGTGTAAGAGTTGGCCTCGACAAAGGCGGGGTGCAGGTCTTTGGTGAACTCGGAGTGATTCCACTCGGGGCCGGCCGTCTGATCTTGGAGAGCGTACAGAAAGCCCGATTGCGCCAGCCCGGCTACCCAGACGCCGTCCACCATCGCCATATCTGGCGCTGTGCCACTGCCCACCGCCGCGCTCAGCAGGTTGTAGAGCTGATTGTGGCTGACCAGATCCACCTGGAATATGACTCTCAGGTTGGGGTGCTCGGCGTTCCAGGCGCAAGTAGCTTGATCGAACACTCTCGACCAATGGGAATCTGAACTCATCGTTTGGATTGGGGTGTCAGCTAGAGGGTCTGAGATCAAGCATCCTTCTACGAAGGTGCCTAGTCCGGGGCGGCGCAGGATCACTTTTTCGTACTCTAGCTCTTTGAGCGCTTGGCGTACCGGGGAACGGCTGATGTTGTACATGCGGCACAGTTCCTGCTCGGTGGGAAGGCGATCGCCTGGACGCCACAGACCGTTCTCAATCTGCTCTTGGAGCACGGTTTTGAGTTGATGGTAGATCGGTATGGGGGAGTTGCGGTCAATATTTGTCACTGGGCTTACCTGCGCGGGTGGTCAGCCTGTCATTTGATGTAATGTAATGACATTATACCAAACTGATGGGCTTTTGTCAAGCGTTTGAGCTTTTGTCGTAACTGCTCAGCAGACCCAGACCTCCGAGGTCTATAGCCTGAGCAGTTACCTTTTGTCAAGCATTTGCTTGGCGATCTACGTCGTGGGGCGAACTGTTAGGGCATGCGCCCGTAGATGGCGGTCAGTTCTCTGAGCCGCGCGGTGACCTCGTCCGTCAGGGCGCCGGGGCGGAGGCGCCAGCACCAATTGGGTTGCCCGACGGTGCCGGGGGTGTTCATTCGCGCTTCGTGCCCCAGGCTCAACAGGTCTTGAGTGGTGGTGATGGCCGTGTGTGCTACCGATGCCCACGCCAACCGGATCAGGTCCCAGGCGATGTCTGAGCCGTCGCTGCCCAGGTATTTGCGGGCATAATCGCGCTCGGTTTCCGTGGAGGTGAACTGGTACCAGCCGCTGGTTGTGTCGTTATCGTGGGTGCCGGTGTATACCATACAATCGCGGGTGAAATTGTGGGGCAGGAAGGGATCGGCAGGGCCGGACCCGAAGGCGAATTGGAGCACCTTCATGCCGGGGTAGCCGAACTCGCTCTGGAGGGCGTCCACTCCGGCGCGAGATTCGGGGTCAAAGGTCCCCAGGTCTTCGGCAATGATGGCGACATCACCCAGCGCGGCGGTGACAGCGTGGAACAGGCCGGCACCGGGGCCGCGCACCCAGCGCCCGTTGACCGCTGTTTTCTCCTCTGCCGGGACCTCCCAGTAGTTGTAGAAACCGCGAAAGTGGTCAATGCGCATCACGTCGGCTTGGGTGAAGGCGGCTCGGAAGCGGGCGATCCACCAGGCGTATCCGTCCTGGGCCATCACGTCCCAGCGGTAGAGGGGGTGGCCCCAGAGTTGACCCGTCTCGCTGAAGCAGTCGGGGGGCACGCCGGAGATGATTGTGGGCCGGAGGCGCTCGTCGAGGTGGAAGAGGTGCGGGTTGGTCCAGACGTCGGCGCTATCCATAGAGACAAAGATGGGGATGTCGCCGATGATGTGGATAGCGTGCTCGTTGGCGTATCGTTTGAGGGTCAGCCATTGCTCAAAGAATTGCCATTGACGATACTTTTGATTTTCGATTCTTCTGGTCAGCGATTCTTGCCAGCGGGTAAGCGCTTCCGGCTGCCGGGTGGCGATCTCTGGCTCCCACCTGTGCCAGGGGCCGAGATTGTGAGCTTCCTTCAAGGCCATGAACAGGGCAAAGTCATCCAGCCAGAAAGCCTGCTCGTTGCAAAAACGGGCAAAGCCTGCTCGTTGGTCGGAGGGGGTGCGTTCCCGAAAGTTGGCAAAGGCGCGGTCTAGCAAGTCCATCTTGTAGGGGATGACCGGTCCAAAGTCCACCCGATCATCAGGGAAGGCGGGAATGTTTGCCAGGTCTGCTTCAGAAAGATGGCCCGCTTCCACCAGCTTCTGGGGGCTGATGAGCATCGGGTTGCCGGCAAAGGCGGAGAGGGTCTGGTAGGGAGAGTCGGCGTAGCCGGTGGGGCTGAGGGGGAGCACCTGCCAGTAGGATTGGCCAGCCTGTGCCAGGAAATCCACAAAGCGGTAGGCCGCATCGCCCAGGTCGCCAATGCCAAACCGGCCGGGGAGCGATGTGGGGTGTAGTAGGATACCACTGCGGCGTTGGAATGTCATTCAGCGAGACCTCCGTGGTTTTCGCCAGGACGCTCTCTATGCCTCGGCCTGGGCGACCATTGTGTCAAAGGTGTGTGCCCCGGTGCGCCCGGTTCTTTCGCTCATTGATATTCCCAGATCGCGGCGAAAGCTGTGAGATAGATCGTCGCCTGTGGCCTGGAGGGTGAGAGCCAGAGCGCGGATGCCGTTGGCGATGGCGTAGCGGGGTTCTCGCCGGTCCAGGTCCTCGAAGAAGAAAGCGCAACTGGCGTACATTCGTTGCCGGTAGAACTGGGCTTCCAGCAACGCCAGCAGCCGCTCCTGCTCCGACTGGCGCAGGTGGCCGAGACCGTTCTCAGAAAGGAGGGTGGGGCCGTTTACCTGGCCCAGGACGACGGCGATGTAACTGTCGCGCAGGGGCCAGGCGTCCAACCTGAGTCGTTGGGTCTCGTACACGTATATCTGATCCAGGTCGCAGGCCAGGTTATCCAGCGCCCGCCGCAGCGCCCCTTTCCAGCGACTGTCGCCTGGCGTGCAGTCGCAGCCGACGGCCCAGCGGTCGAGCCGGTGAGCGCAGCTCCAGGCGGTGTTCTCGATCACTTCCAACTCTGCTCGTGGTGGGTTCTGGCGCAGGTAACGCCCCAGCGTGGTCGGTTCGTAGCCGTGAGTCTCTCCCGCAGAAAGAATATGGGATAGCACTTGCGCTCCCTGGCGGTGGTGGTGGCCAAAAGTCTCCCCATCGGTGGCGATCAGTAACAGTTGGCCCTCGCGGCAGCGCCACGCTATCTGGTCCCGCAGCCAGCCATCGGCCTGGGCCGGATCCGGCATGCCGAATGAGAGAGCGTTGGAGAGGTGCCGGTCGCGGACGAAGATGGCCAAGTCGGGAATGTTTCCTCCGCCGAGCGCCCGCACACGATACGGACCGGCCCCGGCCGCCAGATCGCCACGCACCTGCTCGTCGGAGAGTATGGTGAAGCGAATTCCCTCCGCCGCCATAATTTCTAGCGTTTCATAATCCACCGCCATCTCCGGCAGCCACATCCCCAGCGGCTCGTGGCCGAAGCGATGTTTGAAGCTGGCGATGCCCCAACGTATCTGGCAGATCTTGTCGCGCCGGCGGGCCAGGGGCAGGATGGTGTGGTGGACCGGCTGGGCCATTCCATTGCCGACGGCGTGGGTTCTCTGGTGATTCTGTTCGGCGGCGACGATGCGCTCGTAGATGGCGTGGGCGTGCTCGTCCAGCCAGCGGGCCAACGTGCCTCCCAGGTTAAAGCTGATGTGCTCGAAATGCCCCGCTGCGGCGTTGGGGACGTAACACTCGGCGGTGATGCGTTCGTTCCAGTTGGCGTAGGGAGCGGCGGCAGGTTCCCTCGGGATACGGCCGGTGAAGGGGTCAGTTCGTGGGGGTTGATAAAAGTGGCCGTGGATGCAAAGGTGGCAATTGGACATAGGTTGACGGGGGCTGCTCAGTTCCTGGCAGCTTCCAATAGCTTTTCCACCTGATACCCGGATTCCTCTTGGGCCTGCTGCAACCTTTTCACCAGGTCGTGGAGGGTGCCGGGTTCCTGGGCTACCTCGTCTGCCGGACGAAGGGGATCGGCGCTGATCGCGACCGACGCCACCAGTTCCATCCATCCCAGCAGTTGCTCGAACGCTTCTTTGTTGAACCACAAGACGCCCTGGTAGCGATTCACCTGGAGAAAGTGCTGCACCTCGGCATCCATCAGCCAGGACTCGAGTGTCTGATATGCCCGCTCCTCCTCGGCCACCGATTGTTGTTCCTCGAACCACCGCTGGTGACTGGTGAGTATCTTGACCATCGTAACTGCTTGCCAGGCTGCGCCCTCGTCCAGCCCCAAGTCTCGCAGCGTGCCGGCGATGATTTTGCCCAGCAGCCACTCGTCGAGCCAACTGCGGCTGATCCGCTCAAAGTTGGCCTCGTCCACGACTTTGCCCAGAGCGTGGGTAAAAAGCCAGCCCAGGAAGGTGGGATAGTCGGCTAGTTTCGTGATCGGGTGGGCGATCTTGCGCCGTATTTCCCGTGCAATGGTCGTTTCGTTTCCACTCCCGCTGGTGAGGTGTTTGACCTCGCGGAGCAGATGAATCGTTCTCTGTTTCACCTCGTTGAGCAGTGTCACCCATTCCTCGTCCGATTCGCTGATTCGCTGACTCGCTGATTCGCCGATGCGCCTGAACAGCTCGGCGTTGACCAGTTCCCGGAACGGACGATGAACCGGCTGCAAAAAGATCTCCCTCAGGGCATCTTTGACATCCGGCACTCCGCGCCCGTTCAGGTAGGATTCCAGTTGGGCATATTGATGCCATTCGTTGTCCTGCACCTCGCGAAAGTCGAGAAAGACGTGCCGTTTGTACGCCCCCAGCTCCACGTACAGCCCCTTTTCGCACAGTTCCCCGCTGCCTCGAATATACTCCAGGCCGGTGACATAGTCGCGGAAGATGGCAAAGTGGTTCTCGGCGTTGCGCAATCCCAGTCCCTCGCCCAGGGACTTTTGTGCCAGTGCTTTCTCGTCGCCTTTCCCAGTCTTGATCGCGCGCGCGGTGGAAGTGCGAATCCAGCCCCGCGTCTCGGCGTACTTGTTGTGGTAGATGACCAGCGCCCGCTCGCCTCCGACGCGGTTCGAGTAGGCAAAGACGTCCTCGTTGACGTGCCCCTCCGGGGTGAAGAGGTCGTACAGCCAAAAGTTCTCCACTCCCGCAAACAGCGGCCGGCGGCGCAGCAGGGGGAATATCTCCCGCTCGTGCCGCTCGACCAGGTGGCCGTCCGGGCGTTCGTCCCAATACGCCCGGCGGTACTCCATCCCGTATTTCTCGGTAAAGCCCTCAATTTGACCGTGCCCAAACATTGGCAGGCCGGGCATGGTGGCCATCATCGTGCAAATGCCAAAGTACTTGTCCCCTTTGCCGAACTGGTCCACCGCCGTGCGCTCGTCGGGGTTGTTCATAAAGTTGACGTATCGCTTGAGAATCTGGGGATCAAACTCTAGCGTGTTCTTCACGACGCTGCGATATTTGGCATTGTCCTCGTCCCGCAGCATGTTCATGAACGCGCTGTTGTAGACGCGGTGCATGCCGAGTGTGCGCACAAAGTACCCTTCCATCAGCCAGAACGCCTCGGCCAGCAGGAGCGTGTCCGGCACCTCCTGGGCCACACGGTCCACCACCTCGCGCCAGAACTCGGTCGGCATAGCGGCGTCAAAGTCCGCTCTCGTCAGGCCGTGTTCGGCCCGCGAAGGGATGTCGCCGCCGCTGCCCGGCTCTGGGAACCAGAGCCGCTGGTAGTGCTTCTTGGTCAGCGTCATCGCGGCGTCGAAGCGGATGATGGGGAATTGGCGGGCCACGTGCAGGATGGTCTGGATCACGCCCTCGTGCACCTCGGGGTTGAGATAGTTCAACTGGGCGGTGTCGTTCCAGGGCATGCTGGTGCCATCGTTGCCGTGATAGATGTACTTTTCACTGCCGGTCCAGCGATCCACCCGCTTAAAGACCACCGCCGCGTCACTGCGGTCGTAATAGTGGTCTTCCAGGTAGATGCCCACGCGCTCGTCCCACGAAAGGTTGGGGCCGTTGAATGTGTAGGCGGGGAAGGGGCTGTAGTCCAACCCGACGAACCAGTCCGGATGTTCGATCACCCACTTGCCGTCAATGCCCACGTGATTGGGGACCATATCGCTGGCCAGGCGGACGCCGCGCTTCCACGCCCGCTCCTTCAAATCCTGGTACGCTTCATCTCCCCCCAGGTCAGCCGCGATCTGGTAGTCGAACAGCGAGTAGGCCGACGCGACCGCTTCGGGGTTGCCCATCATCTGTTTGATTCTTTGCGACGCCTTGCTGCGCTCCCACAGGCCGATCAGCCACAGACCGGTGAATCCCCGGCGGGCCAATGAGTCCAATTCCTCGTCGGGAATGTGATCCAGCCGCGTCATCGGACGGCAGTGTTGCTTGGAGAGTTGGTCCAGCCAGACGTAACCGTTCTTGGCGATGAGCACCAGGCTGGGCATCCAGTCCCGGTCGGGACTGAAACGCTCAGGCTCCAGTTCCAGCCCGGTGAACTCAACCACGCGGCTTGGCCCTGGCCCCAGAAAGATCGCCCTTTCTTCTTCCGCGATCAGGTCCAGGCTGCTCAGCAACCGGTACAGGTGGCTGCCCAACAAATATCCCCAGTGTTCCCGGATGTATTCCAGTTGTCCGGGGAGCGAGTGGGGTACGGCAATGGCCGGGGCGCGAAGCATGTCCATCAGGTTCTGATTTTGGGGGCCAAAGGGGGGTTGCGTCTCAAGGAACTCGCGCAGGCCGGATACAACCTGCCGATATGCGGTTGCTTTGTCCAGTGTGGCATCGTCGAACAGTTCCAGAAATGGCGAAAAGGCCAGGTTTGTGTTTGCCAGCCAGAGCATCAGCATCTCTTCCAGCACGATCTGGCGATGAGGTGTGGCCGCGGTCTCTCCCGCCAGATAATCCTCGAGCGCGATCTCGCGCCGGTAGACGGCCAACGGCGGAAACTCGTCCGCAAATTCGCGCAAGGCCGTGTCCACTGCTTCTTTACCCAGCTTTTCGTCCAGCCAATCCAGTGCCTGCTGACAGACCAGCGGGTTCTCTTGCTCGCGGTACAGGGCGGCGACGAGGTGCATAATCTCATCTATCAAACCCATCGCGTTGATCTGCCCGGCCTTTACCGCTTGCTCTGGAAACCTGACCAGATCCCGCTTCTGGTTCATTCGCTGGGCAAAGACCCGCACGGCGTGGAAATTGGCAAAGATGACGTTGCCGCTCAACGAGAACATGGATTGGTCGAACTGATACCGGTCTCGTGCCTGGCGGGAAACGTGAAACTCCATTTTCGTCTTTTTTGGCATAGTGCTCTCTTCAGTGGGTGCGACGCACTTCCATAAGCAGGGCGACGCGAAGCGGCGAGTGCGTCGCGCCTCGCACCTCATTCGACCGTCGTCCCATTGGGTATCAGGTCTGTCCCGTAGGCGTCCTCATCGAGGTCGGCGGCGATGGCGCAATTGCGACCGATGCGCGCTTGAGCCGGGACGACCGTGTTCTTGCCGACGACGGTGATGTCGTTGGGCGCTTGCATTTCTCCCCATCCTATTTGCGCTCCCGCCCCGACCCGGACGCGCTTGTCCAGGATGGCGTGGTCCACGACTGCGCCTTCCTCGATCACCGCGTCGGTCATCACGACGGAATGACGCACGGTAGCCCCCGGCCGTACCGTTACGCCCGGTGAGAGCACCGATTGCTCCACCGTTCCCTCGATGACACAGCCGTCGGTGATGAGGGAATTGATTACAGTGACCTCGTGGCAGATCTTGACCGGGGGGCGCTCTTCGCTGCGGGTGTGGATGACCCATTCCCGGTCGAGCATATCCAGTCGGGGCTCCTCCACCAGCAAGTCCATGTGAGCCTCCCAGTAAGCCTGGATGGTGCCGACGTCCACCCAGTAGCCGTGATATGGAAAGGCGTAAACCCGGTGGGTCTTGATCATCTGGGGAATGATTTCGCCGCCAAAGTCGTGGCGTGATCCGGGGCGGGTGTGGTCGGTCATCAGGACTTTGTCCAGCACCTCAGGGTTAAAGACGTAAATGCCCATTGATCCCAGGGTACCACTGGTCTGTGAGGGTTTTTCCTCGAACCCGGTGATCTGATACTCTTCGTTGACCTCCAAGATGCCAAAGCGGGAGGTCTCTTCCGGCGAGACGCGCACCGTGGCAACGGTCAGGTCAGCTCTGTGGTCGAGGTGGAAGGCGATCAGCACGTCATAGTCCATTTTGTAGATGTGGTCGCCTGCCAGGACCAGGACAACGTCCGGACGCTGGCGGAGGACAAAGTTCAGATTCTGGTAGATGGCGTCGGCGGTTCCCTGGTACCAGTCCGAATCGTGGCGGCCCAGGTATGGTTGGAGCAGCGTGACGCCGCCGGTCAACCGATCCAGGTCCCAATTCCAGCCGGACTGGATGTGGTCGTTGAGCGAGCGGGGCCGGTACTGGGTGCAGATGCCGACGTTGAATATACCCGAGTTGGAGCAGTTGGAGAGAGTGAAATCAATGATGCGATATTTGCCGGCAAAGGGGACGGCCGGTTTAGTTCGCTTTTGAGTGAGCACGCTCAGGCGGCTGCCCGCGCCGCCCGCCAGGATCATCGCCAGTGCGCGCATCTTGCTTTCTACGCCTTGTGTGCTTCCATCGCCCGCTCGTAGAGCTTGACGTACTCCTGCGCCGAGGCCGACCAGGAGAAGTCAACCTCCATTCCCCGCTGCTGCATTCTGCGCCATACCTTCTGCTTGCGATAGGCCTTTAGCGCCCGCCTCAGTGCGTCCTGGCAAGCCGCCGGCGTGTAGTCTGTAAAAGTGAAGCCGGTGCCGCGCCCGCGCTTGGCCGTGTAGTCGCTGACGGTATCGGCCAGCCCGCCGGTCGCCCTCACGATGGGGACGCAGCCATAGTGCATCGCGATCATCTGCCCCAGCCCGCACGGCTCGACCGCGCTGGGCATCAGGAACATGTCGGCGCCGGCATAGATACGGCGCGCCAGCACTGCGTCGAACTTGAGAAAGGCGCGCACTCTGTCGGGGAAGCGGGCCTGGACGCGCTCGAACATGGCGTGGTATTGGGGCTGACCGGTACCCAGCAGCACGAACTGGGCCTCTTCTTTTTCCAAGAGCCATTCTAACACCGGCTCCATCAGGTCCATACCTTTCACCTCGTCCAGCCGCGTGACCATCCCGATCAGGGGCACCTCCGCGCGCCCAGGCAGGCGCGCCTGTTGTTGCAGGGCGGTTTTGTTAGCCACCCGCCGGTCGAGTGACTCGATGTCAAAGCGATGGGAGATGTTGGGGTCTGTGGCCGGGTTCCACTGCTCATAGTCGAGCCCGTTGATCACACCAAAGAGGCGGTCCTGGCGCTCCTCCAGCAGGGGGGCCAACCCCATTCCCATCTCTGGGGTGAGAATTTCCTGTGCGTACTTTTTGCTGACTGTGTTGACCAGGTCGGCGTGGGCGATGCCCTGGGCCATCCAGTTCACCGTCCCCGGCTGCTCGACGGATAGATGCTTCACGTATTCCATCTGCGCAAAGGTCAGGATCAGCCGTCCGGTGACGCCCTGGTAGGTCAGATTGTGGATGGTAAAGAGAGTGGCAATGTCCTGATAGAATTGGTCTTCCCGGCCGGCTGTGTTCAACCAGGTAGGCACCAGCCCTGTGTGCCAGTCGTTGGCGTGGATCACGTCCGGCCTCCAGTCCAGGGATTGAAGCGCGGCCAGCGCTCCTCGTCCAAAGACGGCAAAGCGTTGAGGGTCGTCCTCAAAGCCATAGACCCGGTCGCGAGAGGAGAAGTAATGCTCGTCCCAAATGAGATAAACGGGCACCTGGTCGAGGTTGCTGCTGACCAGGTGGACGCGCTCCTCCCCAGGTCCCAGGGGGATCGTGAGCGGGTCTCCGATCTTTTTCATATGGAACTGGTCGCTGCGGATGGTGCCGTAGCGCGGTATCATCAGCCGCACGTCGTGCCCCAGCGCCTGGATGGCCCTGGGCAGCGAACCGGCCACGTCGGCCAATCCGCCCACCTTGGCGAAGGGAACCGCCTCGGCAGCGAGAAATAGGATTTTGAGGGGCTTTTCGGTCATTGCCTGGCTCCTTCAGGGCGAGTGTGCCCGTTTATAAGGATTTTTCCAAAAACTGTTTTTTAGCGTAACTGCTGCTCAGGTCAGAGACTCACAGAGTAGACAGAGATTCGCAGAGAATCTAGCAGGTATCTCTGGCAGTGTGCCAGTTGATTTTTGTCAATCCTCTGTGTTTCTTTGTGTATTCTCCGTGTGACTCTGTGTCCCCTGGTAGTCACTTCGTAACTGTTCAAGGGAAAGCCTGTTTTACCACAAAGTACACAAAGGAAAAAACCAAAAACAGTCGCAGAACTTGTCGCTTTCTTGGTGTCCTTTGTGCCCTTCGTGGTCCTCCAAAATAGGTATGCCTGAACGCTTACGTCACTTCTTAGCAGTCATCACGCGGGAGTGGGCGTGGGCGTGCGAGTGGGGAAGGGAGTCTGGGTTGGTATAGGCGTGGGCGTGACGCGGCGGGGAGGTACCAGCGTCCCCACCAGGCTCAACGACATGCTGGCGACGACCAGCAGGCTGAGTAGCCAAAACATGATGCGCATTTTTCGGTCTTGTGAGCGTTGCACGGAACCTCCCGAGCAATGATTTTGACACTTGATTATAGCACAGCAATGAGGAGACACAAGCCGGGCGTAACTCTATCTTTCCAATACCGCGGGGGGCGTTCCCACACGCGCTGTTCTGATGCCAGGTAGAAAACCCGCTCTACAGAATGTTGACAGCGCCGGTTTTTAGGTGTATACTGACCGGCGGTCAGTTGGTGGTGCCCACAAGTTGGTGTGAGGGAGAGGGCGTGTCAACCAGAGCGCGTCGTGAGCGTGAAAAGCAAGAACGGCGACGATCCATTCTCCGGGCAGCCCGTGAGGTTTTTTTCGACAAGGGATTTCATCGTGCCACCGTGGATGACGTGGCCGGGCGGGCAAAAGTCAGCAAGGGAACCGTATACCTGTATTTTGAGAGCAAGGAGACCATCCTTGCTCTTTTGCTTTTGGAGGGCTTGAACGAACTGATCGAGAGTTTGGAAGACGCTTACGCGGCGTCGGAGGTCATTTCGGCCGCCGAGCGGCTGCGGCGGTTGAGCCGGGCTTATCTGAGTTTCTTTGAGGAGGAGCCCGATTACTTTCGATTGTTGATGGCGACGGACCGCGGCCGTTTTCGAGACTCGGTCGAGCCGCAAGTTTACCAGAGAGTGCTATCCGCCAGCCTGGAAGGGTTGGATTTGGTGGCGCGGGCGATTCGACAGGGCATTGACGAAGGCGAGTTTCCCGCTTGTGACGTGCGACCCGCCGCCGGCATCCTGTGGGCGACGTTGAACGGGGTCTTGGAATTGATGGAGCACCCGCTACGACGGGAGATGGTAGGGGTTGAACGTGAGTTGCTGTGCCAGATAGCCCTGGAAACGGTCATCCGTGGCTTGCGGTTGCCCGCTGGCAGAACTGATACACGTAAACTCGGACAAGGAGAGTAATTATGGGAGAGTGGCGGAATATCCAGATCGAAAAAGACAAAGTCACAGTGTTAAAGGTGCACCACCCGCCGGTCAACTCTTTCAACGCCCAAGTAGTGGACGAGTTGGGGCAGGCAGTGGACGAGTTGTTGATGGACGATGAGGTCAAGGTCATCATCATCACCGGCGGCGGAAGCAGGGCCTTTATTGCCGGGGCGGACATCCCAGAGATCAAGGCTGCGCTGGAGCAGCCCGGTGGGTTGAAAGAGACGGCTGTCCGCGGCCAGGCGCTTTTCCTCAAGATCGAAAAGGCCGCCAAGCCGGTCATTGCCGCCATCAACGGGTTCTGCCTGGGCGGCGGGATGGAGTTGGCAATGTCCTGCCACGTGCGAATCTGCTCCGATCAGGCAAAACTGGGACAGCCCGAGATCAATCTGGGAATCATCCCCGGCTGGGGTGGCACGCAGCGGCTCGCCCGCCTCGCCAACAAGGGCAAGGCTATTGAACTAATCCTCACCGGGGACATGATCACTGCACAGGAGGCATATCGGCTCGGCTTGGTCAACGCGGTTGTGCCGCACGATACCGTGCTCGAGGAGGCGCAGAGTTTGGCGGAAAAGATTGCCTCCAAGTCCAGCCTGCCCATCGCTGCTGCATTGCGGGCCATCACCGAGGGCCTGAACGTGAGCATCGAAGAGGGCCTCAAGATCGAAGCGGAAGAGTTTGGCGAACTAGAAAGCTCTGACGATGCCCGCGAGGGAGTCGGTGCTTTCCTCGAAAAGAGGCCGCCGCAGTTCAGAGATCGGTGACGGGGCGAGTGTCCTTACCTGCTTGGCAGGACCGTGTGCTGATCGTTGCAGCAACATCCGGCTAAATTGGTTAGCGCGCACAAGCGTTGGGTCAAGTCGCCTCCTCATAAGCGGCAAACTGTGGTATGCTACAGGCCAAACGGCGCAGCCGAAAAAACGAGGAGGGCACAATGAGTCGTCTACGAGTGTTGA